>Ga0233445_1003014_pt1 | contig 10647 bp, 15 predicted proteins | sample SI_124_October20_5_FD_182779 | JGI IMG/M metagenome (GOLD analysis project Ga0233445, IMG submission 182779) | Seawater microbial communities from Saanich Inlet, British Columbia, Canada - SI_124_October2016_100_MG | ecosystem: Environmental > Aquatic > Marine > Inlet | place: Canada: British...
CAAAACCTAGTTTTTAAAATTTTAGGATTTTCTAAAAAAGAGGTGATTTTTTCCTCACTAATAGAATTTATAATAATATTTAAATCAGTCATATTAATTGCAATCTTTTTTGCAGTCATTGCCTCTAAATTTATAATGGAAAATATTTTTGAATTAGTTTGGGCTTTTGATTTTAAAGTCTTATTCACTTTAGGATTAAGTATTGGTTTAGTTACCTTAGCTTTAATAATGATTACAAATTTAAAATATCTAAGCCCTAAGGTCTATCCTCTTATAAGAAATCAATAATTAAAATTTTGTAATTTTACTATCTAGAGAAATAAGATTTAGATCTACTTTTAATTTTGGAAATCTTTTTTTTATTTCTTTTTTTAATTTTGAAAATGAGTTTTGATGAATTATTTTTTCATTTATTTCATTAAAATCTTTTTTTCTATTTGCTATTTTTGCAGCTCCACAATCTTTATGATTAATTACAATTAATTTTTCTATTTTGTGTAATTGAATAGAGGTTGCTAAATTATCATAAAATGTTTTATGCCATTGTTTAAATTTATTATGTGTGACCCCGATGGCAGCACCTGCAATTGTAAACGCACTATATTTTCCTGTTAATTTTTTTTTCTTTAAATGATTATGAACTAAATGTTGAAATCTTGGATCCATACAAGATAAAACCATAGCTTTATACTTTGATTTCATTAATTAATATTCGATCTTAAACATTGCTTCATTTCTTCTATTCATTGGTAGTGTAAATGGGCTATCATATGTTGCTCTAATTGGCGGGCTTATAATTGAAACATTTTTGTTTTTTAACTCTTTTTCTAAAATTTCTTTATGTTTTAAAAAATTTCTATCCGATGCTCGTCCGGAATATCTAAGTACAGCATAATACCCTCCTTCGATGTTAATTATTTTTACATCTCCTCTGTTAGGTTTGGGTACATTTGCTGAATTGAATTTTGAAGGTAAATAAAACTGCATGGTCATATTGCCATTTTTTTCTACTTGGGTAACTGGTGTAGTCATTGCAATTTTTTCTTGTGTGTTATTCCTGCCTGATATGTAATTAAACAGTTTTCTAAAATTACTGTCTATTCCAGCTCTTGATGTTTCAACAGCCAAACGATCATTATATTTTCTAATCTCATAAACTTCATTTTCATCAATTATTTCATATTTTGCTTCCTCATTAGCCATAACAACAGAATACGGTAAAATAAATAAAGCACAAAATATTAGAATTAATAACTTTTTGAAGTACATGAATTACATGACTTTATACTCAAAATTTTGAGTTGTTTCATTAATTTGAATTAATTTAGCACCATTATTACTATGAAATTTTGTTGCCATTTCAGTCAAGGGTGAAAGTGTAATAAGTCTATTTAAATGGTTTGATTTTTTGATTTTTTTGAACACTTCTTTAACAATTAACTTACCTCCCCCTTTTTTCTTAGACCAAACGGTATAAGCAATTGCTATTTGACCTCCACTTTGATCTCTCATCGCACTTTGTAAGAAGGCATCAGTACTTAACATCTCTAATTCATCGACACTTTTTGGAATCTTATTTGTATAAGCAAAACACATCACGGCATGGATTTCTCCTTGATATTCTACGCCATAAATTTTACGCCCATATCCAGTCCTAAATTTATTATCTAATTCAGGTCTTACGGGATCTTCTTCTGTGTTGCATTCTTTAAGCTCAACAAGTTTTGCTCCTTTTACCCAGCCAAAGAAATTATCAATTTTTTTATTTAGTACCTGTTTATTTTTTCTTAACCTAGCTTTAAGTCTTGGTTTAAAAGTTTTCATATTAAAAAATCATATAAAAGTCTTGAGCTACTTATAAAAATCAAAATATATAATATATTATAAAATAATTTTTCATCAATAATCTTGATTAATTTATAACCAATTAATATTCCAAAAAATGCCACAGGAAACAACATGGCAGATTGTTTAAATGTATCAAAACTAGTCATTGATAAATTTATATAAAGTGGAAGTTTAATTAAATTTACAAAAGTAAAAAAAATTATTCTTGTTCCAACGTATATTTCTTTTTTCATTCTAAGTGGAAGCATATAGATACTTGTGGGAGTTCCTCCAGCGTGAACACAAAAACTTGTAAAACCTGCTATTAATGAACAAATTCCACCTTTAAGGAAATTTTTTTCGGACTTAGCTTCTTTGTTTTTTTTAAAAAAAAATAATGACCAGCAAACATAAATCCCATTAAACCAATAATAAATTTTAATAATTCTTCTGAAAAATATGAAAAAGTTAAAGATCCAATAATTATACCAATTGCTGCAAATGGAATCATTAATTTTAAAGTGACTAGATCAAATTCTTTTCTATATTTGTAAGTTGCAATGAAGTCTGAAAATATCAAAATAGGAAGAATAATTCCTAGTGCTTGACTTAAAGGCATAACTATTGTCATTAGTGGAATAGAAATCAAAGTCATAGATCCTCCTAAACCAGATTTTGCTATACCGTATAAAATTATTGCAGGAATAACTGTAAAGAAAAATAATAAATTAATTTCCATTAAAAAATTTGTTTAGTGAATTATGTCCAACCGCCGTCGACAACGATATCTTGTGAGGTAATCATCTTGCTATCATCAGATGCTAAAAATAATGCAGCATTTGCTATATCTTGAGGTAAAACTTTATCAGGCAAACACTGACCTTCTTTAATTTTTTTCTCACCTTCTTCATCAAGATGAACTTCAATTTGCTTTTTTGTCATTGTCCAACCTGGCACAAGTGTGTTTACTCTAATTCTATCTTTACCAAATCGTTTTGCGAGTCCGTGGGTTAGTCCATGTAATGAGGATTTGAAAATACCATAAAGAATTGTTTTTTCATTTTTTCTCATCCATCCAATCGATCCTACATTAATAACTGATCCACCACCTAACTTAATCATACTTTTTATTATAGCTTTTGCAGCAAATACATGTGGCTTCAAATTAGTTTGATATTCCCAATCAAAATATTCATGGGTAGTATCTAAAAATTCATGCCTTTCATCATTTGCAGCATTATTTAAAAGTACATTGATGTCACCTATAGATTTTATGACTTCTGCGATCACATTTTCTAAAGAATTTACATCTGTGATATCGCACTTATAAAATTTAGGAGAGAATTTACATTCTTTTAAACTTTCAATTAATTCTTTTGAAGCTTCTTCATTTCTGCCTACAAAAGCAACTTTAGAACCTTGTTTTGCAAATTCTTCAACCAAAGTTGAGCCAATTCCTGTTGAGCCACCTAATACAAAGACAACCTTATTTTCTAGTGATGAATATGATGTTTTTAAATTCATGAATTAATTAGTTTTGAAGAACTTTATTTACACCAATCTTAGATAATTTTATATGATTTTAAATAATTTCTTTCCTAAAGGACTAATTGGATCTTGAGGTATTGGTAATTTTCCTGTTTTATCTTTAACAAGATTTAGGAGTTTTTTAGCAATACCTTTTTTTCTAAAAATGGGGTTTACAAAAATGTATTCTACTTCACCCTCGTCATTAAATCTAACAAAACCCAACGTTGTGTTTTCATTTTTAAAAGTGAAAACACCATCAGACTCATCTAATTTATAATTTGAAAAATCAAAACTACTCATAAGTACTAGTAAGTAAGGAGTAAAAGGATAACTACAATAGCGGTAATAATTAAGCTAACAAAAATGTAATTTAGCCTAATATTAAATCTTTTTTCAACATATTCAGTAATTTTTTCCCAAAACAATACTATTAAAAAAATAAGAATTGCTGGCAAAATATATTTTATCATTATCTATGAATTATTATCACTAACGTAAACAGATACTCCTCTTGTATTTAAATCTACATCAAACTTTTTATGTAAGGGTGGAAAAGCTCTTTGTGAACAATCTAATCTGTCACATGTTCTGCAAGAAACGCCTATGGGAATTTCTGTTGATTTATCATTAATATTTATATTTTCTGTATAGACAAAATCTTTTGCATATTTAGCTTCACAACCAAGTCCTATTGATAAAATACTTTTTGCTTGGCCAAATCTTCCAATGCCTTTTTCAACAGTTCTTGCAATACAAACATATTTTTCACCATTAGTCATTTTACTGACAGCAGCTTGAATAACTCCCGGTCTAGTTAACGCAGAATAAACATTCCATCTAGGACAGGCACCTCCATATCTTGGTATATCAATACCTGATAAAGAAAATCTTTTTGAAATATTTCCTGCCATATCTACTCTTAAAAAGTGAAATGGTATTCCTGGAAGTTTTGGATCTTGTAAACATGTAACCCTATGCGCAACTTGCTCAAAAGACGTTGCGAAAGTATTTTGTAATAATTCAAGATCATATTTAAGTTTCTTACATTCAGAATGAAATAATTTATAAGGCATTAATATTGCAGCACCACAATAATTTAACATAGCCACTTTTGTTAATTTCTTAGATTCTTCTGATGGAAAACTAAAAGATGATAAATATTTATCGATTTCTTTGCTAGCTCCTTCTTGTGCTATTTGGGCAGCTGCGTGCAATTTTTTTGTCTCTAATGAACTGTAATCACTTAACAAAAGTTCTTTTTTATTTTTGTGATAAATTTTTGAAAAAGGTTTATTTTCTTCTGGTATTATATCTACAACTTTGATCGAATATTCAGATTTTAAATATTCACATAAAGCAATATATCTTGTTCGATTATTTTTTTGAATTTTTTCAAAAACTTTATTTGCAAACTCTTCTAATTTTGGAAAATAATTTCTATTTTGTTGAAGAAAATCTGAGATAACTTCACCTGGAAATGAGTTTTTTCTATTATCAACAATCTTTCCAGATATCTTTTCAATCTTATCAATTAGTTCATGATCTTTTTTTTTTAATATGTCTCCTAATCTTACAATTGCTTTACCAATTTTAGGATTGGTACTAACCAAATCTTTTACTTCAGGTCCCAAAATATCTAGGTCTTCAAATAAACTATCATCTAAAATTTCAGAAATTGTATTTTGCAAGTTAAGATCTGACTTTGACGTTAGATCAGATAGCTCAATATTTAATTTTTCACAGACACTTAATAGCAAGTCGCCATCTATTTTTCTTTTTCCACTTTCAATTAAATTTAAATAACTCGGAGATATACTTAAATCTTCTGCTAATTTGTTTGCCTGGAGACCTAATTGCCTTCTAAAAGCTTTGATTTTTGGCCCTATTTTTAAATCTATTTGACTCATATTTACTATTTGTAAATTTTGTAAATTTATTTTTACAATTTTTTTCTTTGATTTACAAGCATTTTAAAGAATTTTATAGAAATTGTAAATCTTGTAAATTATAAGATTTGTATGAACAAAAAATTAAATAATAATGAAAATGAAGCTCAAATCATAAAAAAAGAGGATTTTGATCAGCATAACAGTAGAGGTATCTATATGAGAGATGATCATTGTGATTGGGGTTCTAGTGGAATGAATGACCTTATTAAGTCTCTAGACGATAATAACTAATTCTTTTCTACTAATTCAATTTTTTTAAAATAATAACATCATAGGACTATCATTAATGAGTGCAGAAAATATCTCATACGATCTAAAAAGATTTGCAGGAATAAAACGTGATTACACAGACGATGAAGTTGAACGTCTTCGAGGTTCAATAAAAATTGAGTACTCTATGTGCAAAAATCAATCACAAAAGTTATGGAATTTATTAAATTCAGAAGCTTATGTTAATACACTTGGGTCATTATCTGGTAACCAAGCAGTGCAACATGCAAAAGCAGGATTAAAAGCAATTTATCTTAGTGGATGGCAAGTAGCTGCTGATGCAAATACAGCTGGTGAAATGTATCCTGATCAATCTTTATATCCGTATGATAGTGCCCCAAAACTAGTTGAGACAATGAACAATTCTTTAGTAAGAGCTGATCAAATTCAACATATGGAAATTCAAGATGGTGACATGAAAAAAGAAAATGCTGTAGATTACATGTTACCAATTATAGCAGATGGTGAAGCAGGATTTGGTGGTCCACTAAATGTATTTGAGCTCACTAAAAAATTTATAAGAGCAGGAGCTGCAGGTGTTCACTTTGAAGATCAATTAGCTAGTGAAAAAAAATGTGGTCACATGGGTGGTAAAGTTTTAGTTCCAACTGGAACGATGGTTAAAAATTTAAAATCTGCAAGACTTGCTGCTGATATTGCTGAAGTTCCTTTGATTATCCTAGCGAGAACTGATGCTAATGCTGCAAAATTAATTACTAATGATTTTGATGAAAATGATAAACCATTCTTAACTGGTGAAAGATCTCCTGAAGGATTCTTTTATGTCAAAGATGGAATTGAACAAGCTATTTCAAGAGGGCTTGCTTATGCACCTTATGCTGATTTAATATGGTGTGAAACAGCAACTCCAAATCTTGCAGAAGCTAAAAAGTTTGCCGATGCAATTCATGAAAAATTTCCTGGTAAATTATTAGCCTACAATTGTTCACCTTCATTTAATTGGAAAAAACATTTAAATGATGATGAGATAGCTTCATTCCAACAAGAAATTGCTAAGATGGGTTATAAATTTCAATTTATAACATTAGCTGGATTTCACACACAAAACATAGCTATATTTGAACTTGCAGAAAAATATAAAAAAGAAGGAATGGCAGCTTATTCTAGAATTCAACAACAAGAATTTTCTAGAGAAAAAGATGGCTATACAAGTGTTAAACACCAAAGAGAAGTAGGTACTTCTTATTTTGATGCTGTTTCAAATACTATTAGCAGTGGTAAAAGTTCTACAACTGCAATGGCTGGTTCAACTGAATCTGAACAATTTTAAATAAAAATAGATTCCCTCTCATTTTTTTTAATAGCCCTTAACTGGGCTATTTTTTATTTGTAATCAATGATTGGGGCTGTTATGGAACGAAAATGAGTAATAAAAATTTTGGTTTTGGCACACAAATTAGAAAATCACCTTATTTCGACTCTACTGTAAAGTGGGGCGCTACAGGGTTTTCTGTTTATAATCATATGTATATCCCAAGAGATTTTGGAAGTCCTGAACAAAACTTTTGGAACTTAATTGAAAAAGCTATTCTTTGTGATGTGGCTGTTGAAAGACAGGTTGAGATTACTGGACCAGATGCATACAAATTTACACAATTATTAACACCAAGAGACTTATCAAAACTAGCTGTTGGTCAATGCAAGTATGTTTTAATCACAAATAATGAAGGTGGAATTTTAAACGATCCAGTTTTATTAAGATTAGATGAAAATCATTTTTGGCTATCATTAGCTGACAGTGACGTTTTATTATGGGCACAAGGTGTAGCTGTTAATTCAGGTTTAAATGTTCAGATTAAAGAACCTGATGTTTCTCCATTACAACTTCAAGGGCCCACATCAGGAGAAATAATGATTAAACTTTTTGGAGAAGACATTAAGGATTTAAAATATTACTGGTTAAGAGAATATAATTTAGATGGAATTCCTTTAATTGTATCAAGAACTGGCTGGTCGAGTGAACTTGGTTATGAAATATATTTAAGAGATGGGTCTAAAGGAAATCAATTGTATGAAAAAATTATGGAAGCTGGAAAAGAATACGGTTTACAGCCAGGTCATACCTCAACAATAAGAAGAATTGAAGGTGGAATGTTGTCATATCATGCTGATGCTGACATCAATACTAATCCATTCGAGTTAGGATTAGATCGATTGGTAAGTTTAGATTCTGATATAAATTTTGTTGGTAAAGATGCATTACAAAAAATTAAACAGGATGGCATAAAAAGAAAACAAGTTGGTATCGAAATTGATTGTGAACCTTTAAAAGGTCCAAACACAACATTCTGGAAACTGACAAAAGATAATAATAATATTGGTAAAGTTACATCTGCAGTTTACTCTCCTAGATTAAAAAAGAATATAGCGTTAGCTATGCTTGCAGTTGAACAATCTGAAATTGGAAATAAATTTGAAGTAACAACAAATGAAGGAAATTTTAATTGTGTTGTTGTTGAAAAACCTTTTTATGATCCTAAAAAAAAGATAGCTAGCAGCTAAGATTTTATATTATATCCCTTTTTCAATAATACAGATACTACCCCTATACAAATAAATAAGAAAACTACCATTGAGCTTATACTAATCCATATATTAAAGTCTGATACTCCATAAAAAGCAAATCTTAGCCCATTAATTAAATAAACTACTGGATTAAAGTATGTAACTGTTTGCCAAAAAGGCGGCAACATATCTAAAGAATATAAACTTCCTCCCAAAAATACCATTGGTGTAATAATTAATGTTGGAATGATAGACATTTGTTCAAAATTTGAGCTCATTAATCCTATTAAAAAACCAAATAATGCAAAAGTGAATGCTACAAGGACAAGTAGGAAAATTACTAATAATGGATATTTTACATCTACTTCAACAAAAAAAGTTGCAGTAATAAAAATTACTACTCCAACAATTAAAGTTTTAGTGGCTCCCGCCCCAACAAAAGCTAAGACTATTTCCAATGTTGAAATTGGTGCAGCTAAAATTTCATAAATAGTTCCATTAAATTTAGGAAAAAATATTCCAAAAGAAGTATTGGTAATTGATTGAGTTAATAATGTTAACATTAGTAGACCAGGAACGATATATGAGCCGTAACTAATTCCATCAATTTTTTCTACATACCCGCCAATGACAGACCCAAATACAATAAAATAAAGAGAAGTAGATAAAACTGGTGACAGCAAAGATTGCATCAATGTTCTTTTAAATCTATCCATTTCATGAAGATATATTGCTTTAAATGCAGAATAATTAAATTTCATTATTTTCCTTTACTAAGCTAACAAATATTTTTTCTAAAGTGCTTTGTTCTGTTTTTAAATCTTTTAGTTTTAAACCAGCGTCTTTTATATCTTGTAATAAATTTGTAATACCAGTTTGTTCAGCTTGAACATTGTATGTATAATCAATTGACATCTTATTTTTACCTAAAACTAATTTATATTTATCTAAGCTATCTGGAATTTTAGAAATCTCATCTTGAAGCTCTACAGTCAATTTTTTGTGTCCCATTTTTTTTAATAATTCTTTTGTTTCTTCAACAACTATTATTTCACCTTGGTTTATGACACCTACTCTATCAGCAATAGCTTCTGCTTCTTCGATATAATGAGTTGTTAAGATAATCGTAACACCTGTTTTTCTTAACTCTTCGACAATTTTCCACATATCTTGTCTTAACTCAACATCTACTCCAGCAGTAGGTTCATCCAAAAATAGTATCGAAGGTTCATGAGATAAGGCTTTTGCGATTAAAACTCTTCGCTTCATTCCTCCTGATAATTGTCTCAATCTTTGATCTTTTTTATCCCAAAGACTTAGCTGTTTTAAAATTTTTTCTATATGTTTGGGGTCTGGTTTTTTTCCATATAATCCTCTTGAATAAGAGACGTTATTAAAAACTGTTTCAAATTGCTCTAAAGTTAATTCTTGTGGAACCAAACCAATTCTTGATCTTGTTTCTCTATAATCATCAATTATATCAAATCCATCAACAGTAACTTTTCCTGATGATGGTTTTACGATGCCACAGATTATACTAATTAAAGTAGTTTTGCCGGCACCATTCGGTCCAAGCATTGCAAAAATCTCGCCTTTTTTAATGTTTAAATTTATTGTTTTTAGTGCATTAAAGCCATTTTTATAAACTTTTGATAAGTTTTTAATAATTATTTGATTTTCTGACATGTGGTCATCAGTATATAGGGACAATTTGATTGATTACAATAAATTAAAATTTATTCTAAAATCAATTATGAAAAAGATTTTAATATTTTTAATTTTTACTTTTATATTAAGCTCTAATGCAATTAGCAAAGAGACAACTTACAAAAAAGAGTTGTTCGATAAAGCTTTATTGGAAGGAAAAGTTGTAGTAGTCAGTTCATGGATTAAATATTGCACATCTTGTGCAAGTCAGATGAAAATATTAAATAAAGCAAAAAACGATTTTGATAATATTGAATATTTTGCTTTTGATGTAACAAATAAAGAAATTGCTGAATTTTTTAATGTGCAATATCAAACAACACTCCTAATTTTTAAAGACAATAAAGAAGTTTATAGAAGTATTGGTGAAACAACCAAAGAACTAATTTATGACGCTTTAAAATCCTCGATCTAAATTAATTTTTTTTTAATTTTAAAATTATTGCAGGTAAAAAAGTTGCAACAAAAAAAGATAAAAATAATAAAGATTGAGCTACAAAAGGTGAAAAATATTCTTTAGGCAAAAATACTCCCACCAATAAACTTTTAGAAAAATCTGGAAATGGAAACATTAAGAAACCTGCAAGTAAACCAATTATAATAGAAAAATAAGCAGTTTTTTCATTTATCTTTTTATAAAAACTATAAAAAACAGTTATTACAAATGCACAACAAAACAGATCTGCTAATAAAAATAAATATAAAATATCAAAACCTCTTGATGCTACAGCAAAAGCAATTATTGACAGAAGAATGATAAAATATTTAGACACTTTTAGATAGTCTGTTTTTTTATCTAAGTCAAAAGTTGCTTTGCCGTCTACAACAAACAAACTTG
>Ga0233445_1003036_pt1 | contig 10577 bp, 9 predicted proteins | sample SI_124_October20_5_FD_182779 | JGI IMG/M metagenome (GOLD analysis project Ga0233445, IMG submission 182779) | Seawater microbial communities from Saanich Inlet, British Columbia, Canada - SI_124_October2016_100_MG | ecosystem: Environmental > Aquatic > Marine > Inlet | place: Canada: British...
CGAGCACTGCGTGTATTTCTCGACACCTGTGTTAGTTGTGGCGCCTGTACTGACAAGTGCCATTACTATATTGGTACTGCAGATCCGAATAATATGCCTGTTGCTCGACAAAACTTGTTGAGAGGTGTTTATCGACGCCATTATACGTTTTCAGGCAAGTATTTTCCTAAACTGGTTGGCGCTCTAGATCTCACAGATGATTTGCTCGACCAATGGTATAGCTATTTTCATCAATGTTCTCAATGTCGCCGATGTTCAGTATTTTGCCCTTACGGAATTGATACCGCTGAAATTTCCATGGCGGCCCGTGAAGTCATGGATAGCGTGGGTGTAGGACAAAAATATTGCAATGAAATCTTAGGTAAAGTATTAAAAATTGGTAACAATCTGGGCTTACCTGAACCCGCTATGGTTAATACTTTGGAAGACCTCGAAGAAGAAGTTGAAGAAGATACTGGTCATAAAGTCCGCTTCCCTGTTGATGTGAAGGGGGCTGATGTTCTACTTATTACCCCTTCTGCTGATTTCTTTGCAGAACCTCATATTGATGGGTTAATTGGCTACGGTAAAGTTTTTCATCAAGCAGGCGTCAGTTGGACACTCAGCTCTTACGCGTCTGAAGCTGGCAACTTTGGCATGTTTATTGGTAGTTATGAAACCATGCGCGCTGCGGCTTTACGTATTCGTGAAGCTGCTCTTGATCTCGGTGTTAAACGCATCGTGGTTGGAGAGTGTGGTCATGCTTGGCGTGTGGCCTACAGTTTTTGGAATACTTTAACAGGTGTCGGCCATGGTGCTTCGGATGAATTTGCTAAGAAATTACAAAATCAACTAGATCCTCGATATCCTGCGCCCCAGCATATCATTGAATTTACCTATGACCTTTATCAAAAAGGGGCTATTAAGTTTGACAAAGAAGCCAATAGCCATCGTGTTGTCACCTTCCATGATTCTTGTAATGTTTCCCGTGGCTCTAATATGGGCGGCATTATGAATGGTCAATTTATAATCCCCAGAAACCTTATTAAAGCCACTTGTGATAACTTTCACGATATGGCACAAGAAACCATTTGGGAAAAGACCTTTTGTTGCGGCGGTGGTGGCGGACTATTAACAGATGATCTTCTGGAGCTCCGGGTTAAAGGTGCCGTTCCTAGAATGACCGCATTTAAACAGTTAAGTGATGAAGTGGATATTAATACTTTTGTAGCAATTTGTGCTATTTGTAAGACACAATTTTCAAAAGTATTTCCTCATTACAATTACGATGGCCTTATGGTAACCAGTTTGCACGAGCTTGTTGGCGATGCACTGATTATGGGCGACAATCACTAAATTAATTAAACACAATCTAAAAACATTTGGGGAAAACTCATGCAGGATTATGGTTACGCAAAAAATTATAAAGGCGAAGGTCATACTTTTAGAAAATTTAAAGATGGCGACGACAAACCTTTAAGTTCTTATTCTGGAAAAATCTTTGAAAATGACACTTCCTATAAGTGCCCTACTTACGTCCATCAAACACCTCCATGTCAAGGAAGCTGCCCCTCTGGACATGATATTCGTGGTTGGCTAGCCATTGTTAATGGTATTGAGAAATCCCCCGAAGGCACAGCCATGTCGCAGTACGCTTTCTTGCGTGCGGTATCCTCTAACCCGTTTCCTTCAGTAATGGGTCGAGTTTGCCCAGCACCGTGTGAAGACGGTTGTAATCGCAATATGGTTGAAGACTTTGTCGGCATCAATTCTATTGAACAATGGATTGGTGATACGGCTCTGGAAGAAGGCTATAACTTTGATGACCTCGTTGCCAAAACAGAAACTGGGAAAAAGATCGCTATTATTGGTGGTGGCCCTGCCGGTTTGGCCGCAGCCTTCCAACTAAGAATTCTCGGTCATGGTTGTACTATCTTTGAATACCAAGCTGAACTTGGTGGCATGATGAAATACGGTATTCCTGGATATCGTACCCCTAATGACCTGTTAGACAAAGAAATTAAACGTATCACCGATATGGGTGTAGAAGTTCGTTTAAACACTAAAGTTGGCGTAGACGTCTCTTTAGAGTTACTAGAAAAAGACTACGACGCTATTTTATTTGCCCAAGGTGCACAATCCGGTCGAGCCTTACCTATTCCTGGTGCAGAAGCTGACAACTGTATTACGGGTGTGGCTTTTCTTGAAGCCTTTAACCAAGGTAGATTACATCATATTACCGGAAAAATTGTGGTAGTGGGTGGTGGTGATACCTCTATCGACGTTTCTTCTGTAGCCCGTCGTTTGGGTCATATCGATGTGGTGCACGCCAAAGACCGTCCTGAACACATCATCTTTGATGACGTTGCCCATGATGTAGCCGACGTCTCTTGTCGAGAAGGTGCCGACGTTACACTGATTTCTCGCTCAAACATTACTAACTTAAATGCCGCACAACAGGAAATTGACGATGCACTGAGTGAAGGCGTGCATATTCTGGGACAACTTAACCCTGTTTCTGTTGTTCTCAATGATAATGGTCGTGCCGTTGCCTTGCGCGTACAAAAACTGGGTGAAGATGGGAAAACCCCCATCGAAGGTAGCGAATACGATATAGAAGCTGAACTGATTGTCTCTGCCATTGGTCAAGGCGCCGGCCTGGAAGGCATGGAAGAGTTTTCTAACGATCGTGGTCTAGTATCCGCAGATAAACACTACCAAATCCCGAACAAACCCGGCTATTTTGTCTGTGGTGATGTTATTCGTCCACACTTGTTAACCACCGCCATTGGTCAGGCTAATATTGCTGTACAAAGTATCAATACCTATGTAAATGAACAATCTTTTGGACATCGTCCTAAAGTGGATGTTCACTTTTTTGATCTGCTGGACAAATTACAGGAAGGCAATACTAATCACGAAAGCTTAGCCCCTGGTGAATTTGTGGCTGGAGATGTCGAAGAAGACGACGGTGATCACTTACGAGGTACAGATGGTAGCGATTACGCTGTACACAATTATGAAAACCGTTCCTTTGCCTCAATTATTCCTTCGGATGAATTATTTCTGGGACATTTTGACGACACCCCACGTGTTAAACGTGATCATATGTCGATTACTTCCGACAACGTATTAGGAAACTTCGAAGAACGTATTGTTAATTTAAATGAAGAACAAGCGGTTGAAGAATCTGGACGTTGTATGAGCTGCGGCATGTGTTTTGAATGTGATAACTGTGTAATTTATTGCCCTCAAGATGCTGTATTCCGTGTTAAGAAAAACGATGCGACTCTTGGTCGTTATGTCGACACAGATTATGGCAAATGTATTGGTTGTCATATTTGTGCAGATGTCTGCCCAACAGGGTATATCCAGATGGGTCTCGGCGCCTGATTAATCAACAGGAGATATCATGATTAACGTAATGTCATATCGTCATATTTTGGTTTCCCTCTTGCTGGCCGTTGTTTCTTTAACGGCCACTGCTGAGTCAGCGACTATCCCTTCTTCACCCTCTATCACTAAAGGTGAGGGTGATGCGTGTGTCGAGGAGGTTTCCTATATGCGAAAAAATCATATGGAACTTCTTAATCATCAACGTGATGACACCATGCATAAAGGTATTCGCACCAAAAAGCATAGTCTAAATAATTGTGTCTCTTGTCATGCTAAGAAAGATGACAAAGGGCAATATATTGCGATTAATGCCGAAAAACAGTTTTGCCAAAGTTGTCATACTTATGCGGGTGTTAGTATTGATTGTTTTCAATGCCACGCAACAAAACCGGCCAAGAAAATACATCATCATAGTCTAACTAATCCGCAAGCAATACCTCAGGGAGATGATGTCAAAACATCTCAATTGCTTAATAATCTGGTAACGCATTAGGAATTTTCGCATGAGTGAAAAAAATAATTCACACAGCCCGGAAAGACGTCGGTTTCTCGGTTCTACCGCGGTATTAGCGGGAGTGGGCGTCACATCTGGAATCAGTTTAGTGGAACTGGCTCAAGCCAAACCCGATGATCAAGCCGTCAACAATTCTATACGTTGGGGCATGTTAATCGATGCCAACAAGTGTGGTACAGACTGTTCTGCTTGTGTAGACGCTTGCAGTGAAGAGCAAGGCTGGGGAGTGAGTCAACATGGTGGTTCTCCGGAACAAGACCCTGGATGGATCAGAAAGGTTCATCTACGTGACAAACAAACAGGCAAAGAAACGTCTTTACCGATGTTGTGTCAACATTGCGAAACCGCGCCTTGTGTAGATGTTTGCCCCACTGGCGCATCATTCAAACGTGAAGACGGTATTGTACTCGTTGATCGACACACCTGTATTGGTTGTCGTTATTGCATGATGGCGTGTCCTTACAACGCCCGTTCTTTTGTACACGAAGCAATCACCGACCAAAAACCTCATATGCCACGTGGCAAGGGCTGTGTAGAATCGTGCACTTTTTGTGTTCATCGTATTGATAAGGACCAATCCCCTGCTTGTGTTGAGGCTTGTCATAAAGACGGACATCAGGCCATGACCTTTGGCGACCTAAACAACCCAGAAAGTCCGATTGCAAAACAACTCAAATCGCAATCGTCCACACAGATCCGTAGTGATCTGCGTCTTAATCAGGGTGTTCGTTATCAGGGCGTTTAACAGTTCTAACCAAAACTCATTGGATCAGAAATCATGAAAAAGACGGTATATTCAGTCATTCAAGGTAATAGCCCAGCATACATGGCACTGTTAGCATTGCTCGGTTTTTTTGTTCTAGCCGCCATGGGATCTTCCTATTACATGGAACATCATGGCCACGTTGTTACAGGTATGCATAACAAAGTGGTATGGGGAATACCGCATGTGTTTGCAATCTTCCTAATTATTGCGGCATCAGGTGCCTTAAACGTGGCATCTATAGGAACTGTTTTTAATAAAACAGACTATAAACCCTTAGGACGATTGTCTGCTCTATTAGCCATTGCTTTATTGGCCGGAGGGTTGCTTGTTCTGGTTTTGGATCTAGGACGCATAGACCGTTTACTGGTCACAGTAACACACGCTAATTTTAAATCCATTTTTGCTTGGAATATTTACCTGTACACCGTCTTTTTTGGCTTGGTAGCCGTATACATCTGGTTTATGATGGAGCGGAAAATGCAGCCCTATTACCGCGCTGCCGGTATTGCTGCTTTTATATGGAGACTTATACTGACCACCGGTACCGGTTCTATTTTTGGTTTTCTGGTCGCTCGTCAGGCTTATGATGCCGCTATTATGGCACCCATGTTTATTATTATGTCCTTCTCTTTTGGTTTGGCTATTTTCATTCTAGTCCTGTCTGCCAGTTACAACTGGACCAAACGACCCTTAGGTGATGCAGTTTTCTTACGCTTAAAAAATCTACTGGGCGTATTTATTAGTGCTGTTCTCTATTTCTCTATTGTTTTCCACTTGGCTAATTTGTATGCGACAGAACATCACGATGTGGAACATTTTATTCTGGTTAGTGGTGGTGCAATTACCGCAATATTCTGGTTTGGACATATCTTATTGGGCAGTCTAATTCCTTTATTTTTGTTGTATCATCCTCATACAAAAGATAACCGGTCCATGAGCAATCTGGCGGCGTTACTGGTCATTATTGGCGGCATCTGTCAGGTTTATGTGATTCTTATTAGCGGTCAGGCTTTCCCTCTAGAGTTATTCCCTGGGATGGAAGTCTTATCCAGTAGCTTCTACGATGGGCAAATCACCAGTTATTCACCTTCTTTACCAGAAATCACTTTGGGTCTTGGTGGAATTGCCATGTCACTGGCTATTGTGGCTGTTGGCGTAAAAGTGCTCAACTTTTTGCCCTCAACATTGGCTGATCAGTCTAAATCGTAAATTTACGCTTAAACGAGCCGTTTTGATCGTGATTAAAGGGAAGAACTCGAGTATTCATAAGAATAATTTGGTTCTTCCCTTTTTTATCCTCCATTACTAATACCCATCATTCATCTCGATTTCCTATAAATTTTTATTCGCTTTATTATTTATTGTTCCTTATGTCTCATTTTTTCATATCTGCTGCACACAAATCATCGGGAAAAACCACGCTATCTATTGCTCTATGCGCCCTGCTGCGTGAACAACAGTTAAAAGTTCAGCCATTTAAAAAGGGACCCGATTATATTGATCCTATCTGGTTAAAAATGGCGAGTGGAAATCCTTGTTATAACCTTGATTTTCATACCATGAAAGTCACTGAAATCACCCGAACTTTTCAACATTCCCTACAACCAGCAGATATTGCCGTTATTGAAGGCAATAAAGGGCTTTACGACTCTGTTGATCTTGCCGGAAAAAACAGCAATGCGGCCTTAGCTAAATTGCTAAAATCTCCAGTCATTTTAGTGATTGACAGCAGTGGTATCACACGTGGGATTGCACCATTGCTGATGGGGTATCAACAATTCGATAAAGACACTCCAATTTCTGGAGTTATTTTAAATAAAGTGGCCGGTTCACGACACGAATCCAAATTACAAGCCGCTGTTGAATATTACACAGATTTACCCATTATTGGCTCTGTTTATCGCAACCCGGAACTGTGCATCAAAGAAAGACACTTAGGACTTATTCCAGGCAATGAATCCACTGCTGCTCAAGATATGATTACTCGCATCCGTGATTTGATTAAACCTCAAGTTGATCTTGAGAAACTACAGGCTATTGCCAAATTAGCCGCAACAACTGCGCCCTCCCCTGCAATAGTGCCTACACCCCCAGTTAATTTATCCTCATCTAAAGTTCGTATTGCTATTGCTAAAGACCCCGCTTTTGGATTTTATTATCCTGATGATTTACAAGCTCTTGAAAAAGCAGGTGCCGAATTAATACCCTTTAATACTTTCCATGATACTCATCTTCCCAAAGAAGCCGATGGCTTATTTATTGGCGGTGGATTTCCAGAAACCCAATTATCCGCCTTATCGGCTAATCACACTCTAAAACAGGATATCTTTCAATTTATTGAAGCGGGAAAACCTGCCTATGCTGAATGTGGTGGACTTATGTACCTTTGTCGATCCATCCAGTGGCAACAACAAACAGAAGACATGGTTGGTATTATTCCAGCCGACATTCAAATGCATGAAAAACCAGTCGGTCGCGGTTATGTTACCGTTAAGGAAACCGACAACCACCCTTGGCCACGTCTAAATACCCCACAGAATTTACTCATACAGGCACATGAGTTCCACTATTCCGCATTAACCACTCCCTTAGAGTCCTCCTGTAACTTTGCCTATACTGTAGAACGTGGCGTAGGAATTAATGGACAACAGGATGGTTTTTTATACAAAAACTTATTGGCTTCTTATATCCATCTGAGAAATACTGCACAAAACCCTTGGGCAAAACGTTTTGTCCAATTTATTAACCAAGTTAAAAATGAGACCTGATATGATTACTATCCGTCCTGCGGCCATTGAACAAATCAAAAAATCCCAACCCACCGATGAAACTACCCTACGTTTACGTATTGCGGCTAAAGTGATGCCTGATGGTACGATAGAACATACCATGGGTTTTGATGCACCTAATGATAACGATATTAAACAACCAGTGGGAGATGATGTGGAAGTTATCTATTTTTCGGATCACGAAAACGTATTAACGGGGTTAACTCTTGATTACACTACCCTAGAATCTGGCGAAGAAGCCTTTGTTTTTATCAATCCTAACTCAGCAGGGTTCGTTGCACCGCAAGAAAACTAATTGATTTTTTGTGTTTAAACAATTCATAGCGTTATCCACCAAACAGCAGATTAGCCAATTATTGGTCTCTCTCTGTCTGTTCATGCTGTTGATCCCGGTCATTGTGTTTTCCAACTTTTCTACCGGGATTATGGCAGCTCTCTGTAGCTCTATTTTGCTAATCAACCTATTCCTGCTGTGGAAAACCTATGACGTAATCGATAAGCAGTTATTTCAACCCATTGAACAACTGAAATACTGGATTAACAACATTAAGGAGAATGAATATTCGGTACGAATGACCCCTATTTTAACGGGAGACTTTAAAGACATTTCTCTAGAAATCAATGAAATTGGTGAAGAAATTCAGGGTTTATACGATGATATGGATGCCATGGTATTAAAGCAAACTAAACGCCTTGTACAAAAAACCACCTCATTAGAAATTCTCTACGACGTCGCTGTATCACTGAATAAAAAACGCAATATCCAAGACCTACTTACCCATTTTTTGCATACTTTAAAAACCATACTCAATGCTGAATCTGGCACCATCCGTTTGTTACAGCCTAATCATAAAACACAATTGGTGGCTGATGTCGGTCTGGCCCCTGATAACGAAGCCAAACAACATTGTCTCATGGTTGATCAATGTCTCTGTGAAGAGGTCATTTCCAACGGGCAGATACGCATAAAAAAAGGCGTGACTCACTGTTTGCAAAACAACCATATGTTACTGCGTGCACGCCACGCCGGTATGATTATTGTTCCCCTGCAATATCGAGGGAAAATTATGGGTATTTATAATTTATTTGTGAAAGACTACCGAGAAATTGAAAACAACGATATTCATCAACTTTTAACCAGTATTGGCAATCATTTAGGCATGGCCATAGAAAGATCCCGATTAGACGAAGAAGCTAAAAATATCGCGGTTATGGAAGAGCGAAACCTTCTGGCTGGAGAACTTCACGATTCTCTGGCCCAAACCGTAGCGGGTCTAAAAATCCAGTTTAAAATGTTAAAAGAATTACTGAACGAAAAGCCTTCCAATCAAGTTCAAACAGCTTTGGACAAATTAACTTCAGGTCTCAATCAAGCCAATAGTGAAGTCAGAAACCTCATCACTCATTTCCGTATTCCATTGGACAAACAGGGATTTCTACCGGCCGTCAATAAATTGGTAGATCATTTTAGAAGTGATACGGGTATCGCGACCTTTTTGCAAATTGAAGACGAATTTTTTCTGCCTAGCAACTGCGAAATCCAAGTCTTGCGTATTTTACAAGAAGCTCTCGCCAACATAAAAAAACACAGCCAAGCTACATCGGTTAGAATATGGATTCAACAGTATCAGAAGCATTACAAAATGATTATTGAAGATAACGGTAAAGGTTATACGCCACAACCTCCAAATATTGGCTCTGGAGAGCATTTAGGACTCAGTTTAATGCAAGACCGTGCGCACAGTTTATCCGGCACGCTCACCATTGAGGGCGAAGTCGATGAAGGCACGAGGGTTATTCTTAATTTTGACGACATCTCTACGCCGCAACCCACTACCTCTTTTGCCGTGACTCACGATTTATTATGAAAATTTTAATGATTGATGACCACGCACTGTTTCGCGATGGTCTAAAAGCGCTCTTTGAACATCGTGGAATTTCTGTAGTGGCCGCTATTGGTGATGGCAGCGACATTCACAGCTTACTTACAGATACTTCTCCCGACATTATCCTGCTCGATCTGCGTATGCCCAACATTCACGGTCTCGAAGTATTACAAAACATTCAGCAACAATTACCCGAATTGGCCGTGGTGATCCTAACCACCAGCAACAACAAAAATGATTTGGCCGATAGTCTCAAGATGGGTGCCAAAGGTTATTTATTAAAAGACATGGATCCCGATGATTTGGTTAACGCATTGGAAAAAGTATTGTCTGGTGAAACCGTCGTTGCTCCAGAACTGACCAGTCTTTTGGCGGAAGTGATTCAACAATCAGCCGGCTTATCTCCTTCAGCACAAACCGCCTTTGATACGCTCACTCCGAGAGAAAAAGAGATTCTCTGTCATCTAACAGAAGGACAAAGCAATAAAGCCATTGCTCGTCGACTCGACATCGTTGACGGGACAGTTAAACTACACGTGAAAGCCATACTCAAAAAACTCAATGTCCATTCCCGCGTTGAAGCGGCTGTCATTGCCATTGAAAATAAAGTATGCCGTCAACACAGAGAATAAATTTATGAAAACCTTTACCCAGTTAGTTGAAAATGCCCTTAAACACATTGAAGAAGTTTTTCCGTGGGACCTTGAAGAACAATTAAATAACCCACACGAAGACATGATATTACTGGATGTCCGTGAAGCCGATGAATTTAACGACTTCCATATTCAAGGATCACTCAATGCACCGCGAGGTATTCTTGAAACGTGTTGCGAATACGGTTTTGAAGAAACCATCCCAACACTCGCTAATGCGCGCAACACTAAAGTGGTGATCATTTGCCGTTCTGGAAATCGCAGTGCCTTAGCCGCTCACACCATGCAAATGATGGGTTTTGAACATTTGTATTCGGTACAAACCGGCATTCGAGGATGGAATGACTACGAACTCCCTTTGTATAATGGCCAAGGTGAAATTGTTGATATAGATCGTGTAGATGAACAACTCGGCCGAGCAATCCCCGCTGAAAAGTTACGTCCCCAATAGCTTTCAAGAACGATGATAATCCACAAAACTTGTCAGCTGTGGGTTACATTTCTACACTGTTTGGCTAAAGCCAAAGCGCCTAAAAGACCGGCTTTATCACCCAACTGGGGCGGGACCACATAATCATTCAGGGTTAGCATAAC
>Ga0233445_1003075_pt1 | contig 10476 bp, 10 predicted proteins | sample SI_124_October20_5_FD_182779 | JGI IMG/M metagenome (GOLD analysis project Ga0233445, IMG submission 182779) | Seawater microbial communities from Saanich Inlet, British Columbia, Canada - SI_124_October2016_100_MG | ecosystem: Environmental > Aquatic > Marine > Inlet | place: Canada: British...
GGTTATAGTTCATCTTCTAGTTCTTCTAGTTCTAGTTCTTCTAGTACAACTAATGATGATTCTAGTGATAATGATGATGATAATAATTCATCTTCTACAACTAGTATTAAAAAAACTGAGAAAAGTAATGTAAAAAGAAATGAAGAATGAAAAATAATGATTAAGTGATCTGATTACATAAAATCTATTAAAACATTTAATAGTAATAAAAAAGAAGAAAAAAAGGTATTATGATTAAAAGTTTTAAATATTAAATGAGATGATTCATATAATCAAAAAGTAACTAGTTTTACAAAAAATATATATAGTGATATCAAGCTTGATTCTATAAGAAAAAGTATGATAAAATATATGGATAAAATGACTACTACTTACTGAATGTATACTGATTCAAATCTAGATGATGATTTAAAAGAAACATATAAAGAAAAATTAAAAGAAGATAGTGAAATGTTTACATTAAAACTATCAAAACTTAAAAGAAAAGATGAAATAATCAGATATGTATTAGCAAAAAGAGAACTTAGTTCTAATAGATAATTTAAAAAATAAAAAGATGAAATTAAATTTCATCTTTTTATTTTTTTGACAATTTTCATTTTTTTCTCATAAACTACAAAAAAAGTTTGATTTTTATTGTTTTATTAATAAAATGCTAAAGCTTCTAAAAACCTCATATTTGAGGTAGTTGTTATTTAATTCTGTTTGTCCCGAAAACAAAGTAAAGAAATAAATATATAACTGGGAAAATAAATCCCTCCCTCCTCCGTTTCACTTCGGAGTACTCCCTTTGAAAAAGGGAGAAATATTAAAGAAATAAATATTATAATTAATAAAGAAATATCATGGCAAAAGAAGTTAAAGGATATATAAAATTACAAATCAATTGAGGACAAGCTAATCCAGCTCCTCCAGTAGGTCCTGCACTAGGGCAATATTGAGTACCTATTCAAGAATTTACTTCACAATTCAACGATAGAACAAAAGATAAAATGGGTGTTAAACTTCCAACTGTAATTACAGTTTATGAAGATAGAACTTTTGACTTCATAGTTAAAGAACCACCTATGAGTACACTTATTAAAAATAAACTTAATCTTAAAAAAGGTTCATGAGTACCTCAAAAAGAAAAAGTTGGTAACATGACTTTTGATCAAGTAAAAGAAGTTGCTGAATCAAAAATGCCAGATTTAAATGCAGTAGACTTAGCTTGAGCTATGAAAATTACTCAAGGTACTGCTAGAGCAACTGGTGTTACTACTGCTGTTGATGGAATGACAAAAGAAGAAATTGCTGCTAAATTAGGATAATTACAAAAAAATAAAAAAGAAACAATGTTTCTTTTTTATTTTTCATGCTCCCATCGTCTAGTGGTTAGGACACGGCCTTCTCAAGGCTGGGACCGGAGTTCAATTCTCCGTGGGAGTACCACGATTTTTTACAAACAAAAAGCCCTTTAATAAGGGCTTTTAAGTTCAATTCTCTTTGGGTAAATTAATGTATAAAATTCATACACAATTGCCTAAAGATTTCTCCTTACTTTCTTAATATGTTCTGCAACATCAAGAGCTCTTTCTTCTGACGGAGAAAATCCCCTTGCATAATTATCTGGTTCTTTATACTCACTATCAGACTTTTCAAAAAATTCAATAGAACCGCCACCAGAAGAAGTATTACCCCTAAAGCCTAAATAAGGTGCAACAATCATAAAAATTATAAGTAATATGATTCCAGGAATTACTGGATTATTAACTATATAATTATATACTCCATCTGGAACATTAACAATCCATTCAGATATACTAACCTCAACTTCAGATTCAAAATATTCGACCCAAGTTCCTATGACCATATATGTCCAAAAAATTGCAAATAATGTATCATCTCCTAGAGCATCTATTCCATCAAATATCAAATATCCTATCCAAAAATAAAAAGGAATAAACATCATAATAATGAGAATCCATTTAATGATATCTGGAAAAATATCAAGAATTTTATAAGCTACTCCGCTTATGAATAAAATATAATCAATAAAACCTGCCATAACAATATCCTCTAAAAAAAATTGAAGTAACAATATTATATATTATAATTAATAATTGTCAATTTATGTATTGAGTGAGCTTATTATCAAAAATTTATATAAGGATTTCAATTCTCATAAATCAATTTGCCTCAACAACTCCTTAAAACTTCAAACATCGAACCCTTCAGGAGTACCAAATCAAAAAACAAACAAAAAACCCTTTAATTAGGGTTTTTTGTTTGTTTGAATTTATTTTTTCTCCTTAAATTCAATGTTAATATTAATCTTTTATACAACGAACTGCATATCCATAGTTTTTATCCCGGTACCAACTTTTAACTAAAGAATCATTTTGAGATAAAAATCTACCACGACCATTTGTAGCATCAAATTGTTCAGGAGTCCAGAAAAAAGTGCTATATCCACGATGAAATTGTGTTGTTCAATTTGTCCCTAATTTTCATGTTAATGGTACAAATAATTTTTCAGCAATACTTGTTGCGGTATTAGTTGAATGAAGCTTCCATCATAATCCTAAACATCATAATCAATATCCATCTGCTGTTCAATTTGAGTCCCTATCAACGGTTGGTCATGCACAAGTTGATCAAAATAAGTAGTTTTCTAGTATAATCCATTCTGAATCAGTAGGTAAGTGATATCAATCTATACATCAACTTGGAGAATTTGCCCAAGTATAAAATTTTCACCATATAGATGAAAATTCTATATCTCAATCTATATTTGTTCAACCAAACCATGAATTAGCAACAGCAGTATAAGTCATTTCTGACATATTTGTACAGTCACCTCATGAAAAACCTCCATTATAATCATAACAATTTCATATGTCAGAAATATTAAAATCTACTCAGTTTCATATAGTAGAATTACATCAAGCCCAAGTTTGTGTTCAAATAGTAATATCTCAGATACCACAATTTGAATCTACATCTCTCCAATCTCAATATAAAGTTGGTCAAGTATTTGAAGCAACTATAGCAACTCTACCACCTAAATTATTATTTACATAACTAGCTGCATAACTTTCTACTTCATCTGCTGATAAGTTTATTATTTTACTTATTTTATCTTCTCAAGCTATTACTGTACCAGTATATATTGTTTGTAATCACAATATCATTGCTTGCCTTGCAGATGAATCAGAAGTATCTGTTAATGGTACACATGCTCATGTGTCTGAATATGCCAATAATGATGTTCAAGAACCAAATGCAAATCATCAATTATATTTAAATTTTGTACTTTTAAATGATGCTGGTAGATTTTTATATCAGTTATATACAAATCTTTCATTTGATGCTATTTCAACTAAATCTGTACTTGTCTCTATATCATTTGCTATTATTGTAGGTACAGCTAAGGCATTACAATTTGTTGTTCATGTTAATGATTTAGCCATTATTCAATTATAATTTCATGTAACAATTGCGGTTGCTTCTACATCTCATGCATAAGCTCCATCTAATATATTTAAATTAAAAGACAAAGGGTCTCATTCTAACATACCAGCTAATTCATATTGATTAGTTGTTACTGAATATGTATAAAATTGTTCTGTTAATGGGTCTTTTGGAATTTTATCTAGTTTATCTACATTAATAAATACTGAGTTTCAAAATACTCATTGTGTCCATACGGTTCATCCACTATATGTGATATTTGTTCCATCAGTTGGTGGTGGATTCTTTCCCGCATCTAGATGAAATAATTCTAATGATATTTTCATACTAGACAAATCAGATATTCTAACACTATCTCTTGAGTCCTTACTATATCATTGTAGTGATATGAAAGCTATAGTTCAAAGTATTGCTAATATAGTAATTACTACTATTAACTCAACCAACGTAAAAGCTTTTTTATGTTTATTCATAATATAACATTAATTATTAAACTAGTTACCATAATAATAATAATAATAATAATAATACCTATTATTTTACTTAATTTTAAATTGACAGATTTTTTTTTTATTTTTTAAAGTAATCATTTATAAAATTCTCTTAATTTAAATATATTACTTTCTCTCAAATATCCCCTAAAAGTTCAAACATCTAACCCTTCAGGAGTACCAAAAGACCACAAAATAAAAAAACACTTATTTCTAAGTGTTTTTTATTTTGTATGGAAAACTCAATGAAAATAATATCAAATAAATGTACATGCAACAGCTATATACCATGCTATATGAGCAGTAAGTAGTACTGGAAATAATTTGGCTAATAGAAATCCAAAAGAAACCATAGTTAATTTAAAAATACTTATATCAAACATTCACATTTTTTTAAAAATATGAACTCAAAATCATTTAGTAAAAGCAGTTTTGTAAAAATTGCCCTGCTGTTTTATCATGATTTTAAATGTAATTATCGTAAGTATAACTGTAGCAATAACATATACCCATAAATTAGCTGTTAATAATATCGGAAACAAAATAGATAGTATAAATGTAACCACAACTAAATAAAGCTTAAAAAAAGATATTTCCCATACATTAAAATTTTGTGCTACTTTCATAGATTTATCAATAAAACACATAATATAATAATTAAAAAAATAAATTACACATCAAGTATAATAATATTTATATAATTTACTATATTTTTATTTTATGAAGATATACTTTAGACAAACTAAAAGCCCCTAATCGGGGCTTTTGAACTATTTACATAATACATAGTTATAAAATTACATACAATTATGCTTAAATAAAGTCATAGTAGAAGGTTTAGGCACCGGACCAAAAACTTCTAAATCACTAAGTCCATTTTCTAAAAAATTAATATGAGAATCACTATCAACGAAAAAAAATCCATTAATAATAACTGCCGTAATTATCTGATTTTCCCTTTTTATTATATAAAACTCTCCTTCCCTTAGTGTATTGATCCTCTCATGCTTTGTATATTGATCAAAATGAGCAATTGGACCAAATATATGGTATTTCATGGCTATTTCAGAAAAAGTATGAGTTTTTTTGTAAACCACGAATTCACCAGAATTACCAGCACATATGGACAAACCCCATTTACTATTTTTACTATATAGCCAATATAGACTAGCATCTATCAAATCCTTCTTAGACATGATTTTAGGATATTCTATTCCATTGTCTTGTAACATTTTTTCACCTTTTGTTTGTATTTTTGAGAACTAGATTATATATAAAATAATATCTTTGTCAATTGAAAAGTCTTTATAACAAAGAAAGCTTTTTATTCATGAAAAATAATACTTTATTTATCAATATTAATGGTGTTTTTTACCCTCTTTTATTTTTTTGTCTTCTAACTTTTCTTTTTCTATTAGCCTCAAAATTTCCTCATCATTTTGGTCTATTTCACTGTCTTCAATTATGTGATCATCTTCATCTTCAAGCTCTTTGTTGTTTCTTTGGTGCTTTTATACTTTCATCTACTTCAATTGCAAATGGGTGATCTGTTATTACATCTATTTTTCTTCATAGCATTTTTTGAACATCTAGTAGATACTCTACTTCTTCTTGGTTACAGAATGAATAAGCAATTCAATTTTTTCATGCTCTTCAAGTACGTCATATACGATGAACATATGTTTCTGGCTCATTTGATATATCATAGTTAACCATGTACATTAAATCATCTATATCTATACCTCTAGCTGCAATATCAGTCGCTATTAGAACTCTTGTTTCTCATGATTTGAAATTATTTAATGCTCTTTGACGAGCATTTTGTGATTTGTTTCCATGTATAGCTTCTGCAACTACTCATACTTTTGCTAAATCTTTTACTACATTATCAGCTCAACGTTTTGTACGTGTAAAAACTAACATAGCTTTAATCTTTTCATCAACTAATATTTCAGCTAAAAGATGCTTTTTATTTCAGCTACTTACAAAAAATATAGATTGTTTAACAGTGTCAGCTGTAGAAGAAACTGGAGTTATTTCTATTTTAATAGGATTATTTAAGATTTTATCAGCTAATCCTGATATTATCTTTGGCATAGTTGCAGAGAAAAATAGAGTTTGTCTTTTACTTGGTAGTTTTGTAAGTACTTTTTTAACATCATTAATAAATCACATATCCAACATTCTATCTGCTTCATCCAATGTAAATATTTCTACTTTTCTTAAATCAACAAATCATTGATTCATTAAATCTAAAAGTCTTCATGGTGTTGCTACTAATATATCTACTCATGATTTTAGTTTTTTAACTTGTGAATGTTGATTTACTCAACCAAAAATAACTAAATGACGAAGTCATAATTCAGCTCAATATTGTTTAATATTATCCTCTATTTGAATAGCTAATTCACGAGTAGGAGTTAGTATAAGACATTTAATAGTTCTCGCGAAATTTGATAATTCTTTTTCTCTTGATAAAATTTGTAAAGTTGGAATAGCAAAAGCTGCAGTTTTCCCTGTTCAGGTTTGTGCCGCTCCCAATACATCTCTTCCATCAAGTATATGAGGAATTGCTTTTTCTTGAATAGGTGTAGGTTTTTTATATCCTTGCTTATCAAGAGCATTTAAAATTGGTTTTATTATGTCTAAATCTTTGAATAACATTAATTTGAAAAGTGAAAAAATATTTTTTAATTAGAAATTCAATTATACATACAAAAATCTATTTGTCACAAGATAATAAAAATAAAGTATAATCAAAAACTTTAATTATTAATTTTTACTAATTTACAATTATCTATCTGGTCAATTCAAGTTACCAATCTTCCCACCCCTCAATGAGCTACTATCAAAATTCTTTTACCACTATATTCAATGTTGTTAGTAATATATTTCATTGCTTTATTTATTCTATTTTGAAAATCTTCTGTTTTTTCAACTCATTCAAAAACTTTGTTTGGAAATTTTTCAAGTAAACTTGATATATTTTTAACTCAAAACTCTTCTAAAAACTGTTTCTTATAATAATCCTTAAATATTCCGACGTATCTTTCTTTAAAAACATCCATTTTTATAATTTCTCATTTATATCAGATTGCTCCAGCTATTATTTCTGCTGTCTTTGATGCTCTTTGAAGTGAAGATGATACAATAATATCAAAATAAACTCAATCCTGTTTTAAGCTTTTTCAAACATTGTTTGCTTGTTCTATTCAGGTATTATTTAATTCACTGTCTATATCTCAAGGGTTCATTATATCATTCAAATTCCTATCTGTTTCTCAATGTCTAATAAAGTAAATCTCTTTTTTCATAAATATTTTTTTAACTTATAATTATAAATAAGGATATGCATTTAAATTCTAAGTCAATTATAACTATTCTAAAAATAGAATAATTCTTGACTTTTATATTAGATTATTTATAATACATAACATATAATTATAATATTTAGTATATGAATTGTGCTGTTAAAGATAGCTATCTAAATAATATTTTTTGGAATAATCCTGAAAATATAAATACGGAATATGTACACAAGGCAAAAGTAAATAAAACTCCTGTATATATAGATCCTTTATTTAGTGAAAATGAGGAGCTAAGAGATTTTCTAGAAACTAATTTAGTTACTATTATAACACCAGATTCAATTGAAGCTGTTCAATCTAAAGTTAAAAAAGATAATATTAGAATATTACAATCTCCATATGAAAATTGAAGAGTACTTGAATCAGATAAAAAAATTATTATAGATTGAGTTGAGTATACTGTAGTAATAAAATGAGTTTGAACTACAGGATATTATAGAGAAACAGGGGCGATAGATCCATGGATGAGTTTTTCGGGATATTCAATGAGAGAAGATGAAAAAGAATCACTAAAAAGTTTTCCATTTTATGAAGAAGCAGGAATATATGATATGGATAAAGCCTTATTAGAATTAGAAAGATCAAAGGCTCTACAAGAAATATGAGTGGATACTGAAAGAGTACTATGAATATATGAATTAGAAGAAGTTTTATGAGAGGACTGAAAGTATATTTCAATAGAAGAGTTAGAAACAAATGAAATTATAAGTAAATGATTAAAACCAGTTATTTTAATAAGAGCTCATAAAACAAATTTAAGGTTATTAGATTATATAATGCTTGATAAATATGATAGGAAAGAATCTATTACCCCTCTTGTTGATTACGTATTAGAAGAATCAGAGAAATATTGGTGAACTGAAAATATAAGTCAATACCTAGAAAAACTAATAGAAACTATTTTAGTAAACAGATTAAATCTAATATCAAAATATTCAACTCTAAATTGAGAATTTTGGAAAGATGTGTTCAGAAATTTTTCTGCTTTCTGAGAAGAATTAGATTTATGAACTATGATACCGATGAATAATGATTCTTGTTTTACAAATCCTAATTACTTTAAAGATCACTATAAAAGAGAAATACTTACTGTATTTACTGGTTTTAATCAGATAATCAAAGTTATTGAAAAAAATACAAATCATAAAATAGATCATAAACAATTAGCTGATAAAGTATTCAATGTAATAGTAACATGGATCAAAACAAATAAAGATGAACTTGAAAATTATTATAGAGATAATAATTGGAATAAATGGGAATCTAATGAAAAATATAATTTTAATAATTTTTTATATTGATTCTTTAAAAGGTGTTTTAGTATTGTATTAGATTATATGAATAGTCATGAATATACAAACATATTAGAAAAAAAAGTTAAATGAATTCTTGGTGATTAGTAAAATTTTAAACAAACAAAGAAACCCTTGATTTTTCAATCTAGGGTTTCTTTATTAAATAATAAACTTTACTTCTTTATTACTCTCTCCTTCTTTTTCAACTATTTCACTTTTTCTTCGCAGTTTTCTTTTTCTTTGAAGAAACTTTTTTAGCAACCTTTTTCTTTGCGACTTTCTTTTTAGCCGGCACCTTCCCTTTGACAACTTTTTTCTTTTCAATGGTGTCCTTTTCCTCTTGAGCACCTATTTCAAGAAACTTATTTAATCTTACTTCATCTCTTACTTTACGACGAGAAACTGCTTTAAGCAAGCTTGTAGACATGTAATCCGAAATAATACAGAGTCGTTCGTAGCTCATTTCTGAAAGCAGCTGAATCAATGTCATATTGTACTCTCTAACAGAGTCCAAAATCAATAAATTCACTTCATCAACATATTCATTAAAAAGAGGCTTCATGACCTTTTCTAGCGAATTAATTTCATTCATGAAATAAGGCAAATTGCTGTCTGTTATGAATGGTTCTATATCAGAATCAATATATACCTTTTCCATTTTTTGTGGTGTGAGTATATCTAATTTACCATTGATTAACATACCTTTCAGCACATGTGGTAATTCAAGTGATTCGTTCATTGAAAATCTCCAAATTTTTGTTTTGATTTTTCTTTCTGCAGAAAGACCTTACACTGGTGTGAAAGTGGCTATACTATAATATATTAGTTAATTTTGTCAATTTAAATATAAAAAGCGTGGAATTAATTCCACGCTTTTTATATTACAATTATTTTATTAATTTTTCTCATCAAGTTAACCATGATACTATTCATCATTCTAAATGATATACCTCTTTAAATCATATCTGTTCCATAAATCTAAGAGTCATCCCTGTCCTGCTTCAGCTATGGCAATAAATTAAATATTTTTTATTTCTATCTAATTTATCTAATTCTTTTGCATAATTTGGATTATAATAATCTAGATTCAAATCCATTCATTTAATATATCATTCTTTTATTTCTGGATTAGTTCTGATATCAATTAATATATAATCTTTTCCTATCTTAGATTTAAAATCTTTTACTCATATAGCTCAAATACTTTGCTTTTTCATAATTATATTATTTTTTCAATATTTTAGAATTTATTTCATATAAAATATCCCCTTAATTCCCCCTTATTAAGGGGGAGAAAACTGGAATAATTGATTTAGGGGGATTTATTTATAAATTTTTCATACTCAATTGTATTTTTCCTGTTTTTTCATCTATTCATGTAACTTTAACTTTTACATTTTGTCCTACTTCTACCTCATCTTTTGGGTCAGATACAAATTTATCAGCTATTTGACTTACATGAACTAATCCATCATTTTTCATACCTATATCTACAAATGCTCCAAATGCTACTACATTTCTAATTACTCCGTCTACTATATCCCCTTCTTGGATATCTACATTTCATTTTTTCATAGCCTTTTTATGAGTAGAATTTATTCTTTTTTCTTCTCAAATACTTTCATATGAAGCTACTATAAATTCTAGAGTTGATATATTTACATCTGGATATATTTCCATTAATGCACTTTTATTCTCTTCATAATCATCTGGTCAAATATCATTTTCTAACATATAGTTAGTTAGTTCATATTGTTCTGGATGAATATCTGTATTATCTAGTGTTTCTTTACTATCCGGTATTCTTAAAAATCATGCTGCTTGTTCATATATTTTGTCTGATAATTGTTTTTTTAAATGTGCTCTTGA
>Ga0233445_1003100_pt1 | contig 10427 bp, 6 predicted proteins | sample SI_124_October20_5_FD_182779 | JGI IMG/M metagenome (GOLD analysis project Ga0233445, IMG submission 182779) | Seawater microbial communities from Saanich Inlet, British Columbia, Canada - SI_124_October2016_100_MG | ecosystem: Environmental > Aquatic > Marine > Inlet | place: Canada: British...
TCGTACCAAATCCTTCTTGATAATTGTCAGTAAATAAAGGGGCATATTCAAAACTGTCGATGAAATTTTCTATGTTGATCAATGGATCATAAAGTTTATCAATCAAAAACTTTTTACGTTCATAAGATTTTGAAAAAATAGCATAGTTGGACAATTCAAAATCACCTTGATGGTTGACAGCCAATGGAATATGAGAAACTCGAGTCATTTGCCCAGGATTAATTTCAACCGTATTGACGGTGTAATTCGCATCAAATAAAGTCACATTGTAAGCCATGTGTGTCGGCACTTTTTGCAACACTGCAACGGCTTCTGAAGTGGTTTTACAAAATTCTAAAATATACCTTAAGATGATTGGAATACCGAACCCTTCTCCCCGATCACTGGCACCACCAAATGCCAGTGAGACAGATAAACCATGCTCATTCATGCCATCTAAAACACCCCACAAACAATCAGTGGATGCAATGACTTCGGTATCAAACCATTTGCTTTTAACAACTCGCATTTCAGACAAAGCCAAATCATAATCATAATTACGCACTAACACAGGATTATATTTTGCCCACACAGCCTGCGAACAACCACTGACATAAGGAGCGGGACAATAAAAACTGAGTAATCTAGATTCCAGATCATCTGCATCCGTTAATTCAATCAATGACATCCAGATACTTTCAAATTCTGGCATATATTCTTTAATGGCATTATGACAAGCTTGGTAATTAGGGCGATTAAACTCACCTTCTTTCAAAAACCATTTTTTATAGCCTTCAATAGAGCTCTTATAAAACGACAACCACTTTTCACTGGGTTGCTGTTCCTCAATGAATTGAACATATTTTGTATTATTCATTGAGGTCATCAGCCGATGTTTTTAAACTGGCTTGTTTGCCATAGCGTTGCGTCAGCTGAAATTCTTCATCTGTTAACTCTCGATATTTAACGGCTTGATTAACCGTAGCAATCAATGTTTCAGCAGCACGGGTTAATTTATTATGTTCATCTTGTAACAGTTGATTGGCAAATAAAATTAAAATATCTGCACTTTTATAGACATATTCATCTTGCTTCATGATTCGCAAAATATAGATTTCATCATCGGCTAAATTTCTTGCATTATCGGCATATCGAATAAAATTAAGTTGCTGATTTTCTATTTTGTAGACACCCGTTTTAGGAATTTCGGTAATGATTTTTAATTCATCACTGAGGTATTTGAAAATTAACTGACCAAAAGCCGAATGATTAAAAGTTTTAACTTGATGGTTAAATTCAGTAGGATCCAGCGTTAAATTAACGTCACTGTATTCCAACAAATGAAACAAATACAAAGGCATTACCTGATTACAAAATGATGACATATTGGTTAATGCACTAATTCCTGTGACACGAGGATTTAATTCACCTAAATAAACCTGAAGATTATTTCTGTCGGCAGCATCAATCAAATAATCGACTTCAAAATAACCACGATAACCACGTTCATACAAGGCATCACCGAATCGTTCAGTGTATTCAATCATGATTTTTTGAATATCATCGTCAAACATGCCAGGATTAACATCATTGCCGCACCACCCCCCTTTATAGGGTGTCAGATCAGGGTGTCCAATTATTTCAGTTAAAATCGGTCCAACATACGTTCCTTTTTTAGTCGCACAGGCTTCCATTGCCACTTGCAGGCATTGAATTCGCTTCATTATTTTAACCGTCTCTTCGGCTTCAATTTTATCGGCATGTTGTTGATAATCAGCTTCGTTAGAGATAAAAAAAGTGGTTTTACCTGAATCACCATAAGCTGTTTGAATCACTACTTCATCACCCAAATTGTTAGCAGACATACAATCTTTTAGTTGCTGATAGTTTTCAATTTTTTGTAGAGCATTAGGCACACTGGGAACATCGACACTATTTCCAATTTCAGTCGTGGTGATTTTATTATCAATACTTTTAACCAGTTTATTCGGTGGCATGATCAAATTCATGCCCAATGATTTTACCAATTTTTCCAGCTCAGGATCATAAAACAAGAAACACACATTGGCAGGATTTTTGGAATCACTGTGGTTTTTAATGTGCTCAACAATTTTTTTATTGCCCAGCAAATATTGATTAATTGCCTCAATATCATTAAACACGGGTGTTTCAGCTGATTCAGGAATGATGACACTGTTGTTTTGCTCATCATAACAATCAATAAAATTCACGTTAAACCATTGTTTGACCCAATCAGAAATAACCATCAAATTAAAATTGGTGGCACTGACAAAATAATAATTGGTTTCATTTTTTTGAAAATAATTTTTAATTTCTTGAATACTGTTCAGTGTTGGTTGACTCATTATTTTAGAAACTCCGCTGTAAAAATTTTTAACCCATGCTCTGAATGATAGCCATGAATTTCTTTAATTTGTATGTTTTGTAAATACAATAAAATGTCATAGGTAATTAACTGTCCTGGCACAATGATTGGAAACCCAGGAGGATAAGGCGTGATAAATCCTGCAGAAACTGGGTGAAGCCCATTCATCACTCGCTGAATGAGTTCGTTAGACAGCAACATATATTCAACATTGGCTGATTTTAACCCTGCATAATAGGCCGTACGCAATTCAACGGCCTGAAAATTATTAATATCACTGGATTGGAAAACCACAAATTTTTCATGATAATTTCGAGTTTGTGGCAAATTAGCAATGTACTTTTCAGGTTCTGTTCGACTTGGAGAATCATCCAGCATATTGGCAATGTGATGTAATGAATCCAGTAGATATTTGATATTTTTTGCGGTCACACCAATATTGATAATCAGCAAAATGGTATTGTGTGATGTTTTATTTACCTGAATATCATATTGCGTCATCAATAACTGTCTAAAATTAGGCCCATCAATACCTGTCGAACTGATATCCAGAGTAATTCTGGTTGGATCAACCACAAACAAAGTCTCTTTATAATACTCATTCAGTTCAGGGTAAAACATCAAAGAATTCGATGATTGATACTCATTAAGATAGTCTGCTGGCACCAACTCCTGATCATCCAACACTTTAAAATAACGATTTAAAACAGCCGATTCTTTAATTTCTTGACGCAAACACCAGGATTTCTTCAATGAGTTTTTAATTAAATTGTAGCCCTCTAAACTCATCTGTCTTCTTGCAAAATCGAGTGAAGCAATGATTTGATAATTGGGAGAGGTTGAAGTATGCGTTCGGTATGCCTCATAAAAGTCATCTTCCACAAAGTTTTCATCAAAAATATGCAACATGGAGGCTTGTCGAAAAGCGGTCAACGTTTTATGAATAGATTGGGTTGCATACGCTCTAATACTATAATTCGATGGATCGGGGTACAAATCATTGGTCAACAAAAAGCTGGGATCGTCAAGATCATGTTCAGCTTTCCACTGTTCATAAAATTGCTGATAAGTTTCATCCGTCCGCATTGCTTCCAGACTATTCGATACCGACATGGCTGTTTTATCACGGTATATCGGGTTAAAATAACCAAAAGAAAACCAAGCTTCATCCCAATGAAAGATGATATCTGGTTTAATCGCCAGAATATCCAACATATAACGACGCACATCGTAAATCACGCCATCGAATGTTGAATTGGTTAAGGTAATCTGCTTCACTCGATGCAATTGATTCTGACGCTTTAAATCCAGCAAGACCTGTTTGATTCTTTTCAACGTGACACAACCATAAAGGTCATACTGATTTAGTGGATAGGTTTCTAAAAAGATAGGTGTCGCACCCGACAATAAAATGGCATAGGGAATCGACTTATGGCAATCAGATGACACCAGAATAATATCATCGGGATGCAAATTTGCCTGCATTACAATTTTGTTGGCAGTGGTGGTTCCATTGGTTATAAAATAGGTGTTTTTAGAGCGAAATAATTTAGAGGCTTTATTCTGTGCTTGAGAAATTGAGCCTTTAGGATCCATGATTGAATCCATACCACCCAATGTCGACGATGTTTCAGCCGCAAAAATTCCCTGTCCATAAAAATCTGCAATATCATTAATCCAGTAGGATTCCTCGATCGATTGCCCTTGTGAAATAGGTAACGCATGAAACGCACCTTTGGGTCTTTTTGCATAAGAACGCAAGGCATCAAAAAATGGCGTCGAAAAACGTTGCTCAATGCCACTTAAAATATGATGATGGATATCGGCAAAGAAATTGCTACTTTGTGTATAAATAATTCGATCAAAAACTTTTTGCTGCTGTTCTGTTGCAAATGTTTCACTGATGTAGAAATGATCCAACTCACATCTAAACTGGCAAATATGGTTTTTCAAATCAATTGCATCATCATGAGAAGAAGGTATTTTATTTTCAAAAAATGATTTAAAACCTTGTGCAAAAAAGGACTGAAATTCGACCTGAGTTTTAAAATCGTCTAAATAAATACAAGTTTGTATGGTTGGATTGGACAGCACAGCAATGATGGCATCTTGATAGTTATCCACCACCACAATATCGTAAAGAAATTGGTCCTGAAACGTTTTGTAATTTGCCAAAGAATTTCGATACAATAATTCATATTCTGCAGGATTCGGATGAACAATTAAGACTTCAAAATAAGTTTTTAACTTCTTCCGTTTTTCAGCTTCAGCATAATGTGATGTCAATAAATGGCTTTGTGGTTTATCCAGATTATTTAAATTGGTATAAAACGGAACAAAGGCTTGAGCCCGATAGGATTCTTTTTCCAGCGCTTCTAATAAATTACCACATAATAATTTAAAGCACTGTAAATTTTCTCCCGTCAAATAATGACTCAACTGATAAAGCACTTCTTTACCAGGAAAAGCCCAATAAGATTCGATTTTAAAGGCTTCTATAAAATGATCATTTAATTCCTGAATATTTGAAGACAAAACATTTTGGTAAATGCTCCTCCACAATTCAAGACGGTAACTTTCTAAATCAAATGCAAGATTGTTTGAGTCCATAATTTTTATTTAGCCAATGACATTAAGGAACGCTAATCAAATAACTTTTACATCTCACTTCCATCTTTACGCTATCTCTGATTGATCTTTAATCGAAAAACTTCACATTAGAATAACTAGTGCTACAGCTTTTCTCAATCAGATCAATCAAATCTAACGCAAAGCTAAAACCGAGTTGTAAAAGTTATTTAATTAGCGTCCCTAAAACAGTTTTCGCGTTAACGTTTTCAGGATCAAGTATCAAGACTTCTTTGAATATTGCCTTGGCACGAAGATATTTTTTTTGTTGATTATTTAACAGCCCTAATTGAGTTAGGTACAAAGTATCGCCAGGGTATCTAATCAACATTTTGATGAGAATTTTCTCAGCTAAATCCAGTTTATTTAATTGTCGTAAAGCCACTGCCAATCTAAAATTGCCATAATAATTATAATAGTCGGTACTGATAACCTGATACCCGACCTTATTCACTGCTTCATAATTCTTTGCCAATAAATAAGAATACATCAAACCCAGTTTTGGTGAGATGGCATTAGGCAAAGCTTTAATGGCTTTTTTATAATGACTGATTGAGTTTCGGTATTGAGCATTCATCCGAAATAATTTACCCAGGCGATTATTGACGCCATAAGTTGCTTCATAGCGTTGATAAACCAATTGGATTGATTTAATGGCATCATTATAATTACCTGATTTTTCATAGGTATAAGACTTATAATACGCTTGAGATATTTGATCTTCACTCAGCTTGTTGACTAAACTAAAATCAGCCATTGAGGCTGAGCTAACAAATAATACCAACAATAAAAATGTTATTTTTTTCAACAGATTAACCCTCCAAAGGGTATTTAGAACATAATGCCCTTTGGGCAAAATAGCAAAATATTGAACCACGAATGAAGACAAATAAACACAAATACTCATTAGACATTATCCGTGTCTATCTATGTTCAGATATGGCTAAATTAATTACCATCATTGTAAAATATTGTACCAAACATCTAAATTTTCGACTGCAATACAAACCGATACTCAGCCACTTCTATTTCTTTAAATCGACTCAATGGATCTAACTTAATCAAGGTATCCAATTCAACTCCAAAAAATTTATTTATAACCTTACCTTTTACCGTGTTTTCATCAACATAATGATAATCAGCATGGGTACTGACAGCATCAGTTTTAAAAGAGTTGAGTAGACTCGCACTATTAGCCTGCACATAATTCAACACCAAATCATTATTAATGTTATCCGACCACTTCAATTGTGGTGCATAAGATAAAGGCATTGTTGATAACGCCAAATACATCAAAGACAAATAGGGATCATTGCCAGTGGTTCCATAAAAATAGAAGTTTCCATATTGCTTACCAAAATATAGCTTACCTTTGGCCGTTTTAAAGTAATAACTTAAATCATCTGCCATGGTTATCTGGAAAGTTAAATCAGCTTGTTTTTGGTCGTTCAAATAAACATCATAAGTAAACCTTTCATCCAGCACAAAGTTACTCAATTGATCATAATACAGATCAAACTGGCAATGAGTAATATCACTATGTACCTCTGGCAAACCTGATGAATGATAATTTCCAGACTGTTCATAATTGACAAAAACAAAAGGCATAGTGGCGGCAGTTACCGAAATACCATATTGTACTTGAATATGAATATGAGGTTGTGGCGATTGACCAGAATTACCACACAATCCCAAAACAGTTCCGACCTCAACAATCTGGCCTTCCACCACATAAATGGATTGATTGGCAAAATGAGCCAGTTTAACCATAAAACCACGGGCATCTTCAATGGTGATTTCATTGCCCCAATTATTCACAGTATCAACTGAACCGATAGAGTTATCAGCCAAATAATGAATCACTTTAACCACCCTACCCCTTACAGGTGATAACACTTCTTGACCAAAACAATAATAATCCGTTAATGACTTACCTTGATTACAATAGGTCTTTTTTTGTGAATCGCAGATAACAAAATCATAAGCGTAACGATAGATTCCCTTATGAGTCCAATCGCCATCAAATCCTTGCCAGCAATGCCAACGACCTTTAAAAGGCAAAGATAAGGCTGTATTTTCGGTCACATAGCGCCCTTGATTGGCTAAAAACGCATCAAGATTTTGTTCGGGTGTATTTTTATAAATTTTAGTTCGTAACGGATAATCCAATAAATTAAGCATATAAATAAAGGTCAAGGTGACAATGGTAAAGGGCAAGGTAAAAATAGGTAAACCATATTGAGACCAAAAGACATGACCCGCACTGGCGATGATGGTGGCAATGGCAACGCCTAAAAAGGCGATTGCATAACTTTTCAATGAAGGAATATTAAAAATTCCACCCAACGCCATGGCAATTAAAATGTAATTAAAACTACTCACATCCTTAGCCGCTGTTTCGATTGATCCTGTAAACAAACCATACAACACAATACCGAAACAAAATCCTGTCAATGACAAGGTAAAAAGAATTCGAGAATTGAGTAACAACAACAAGGCAATTAAGCACCCCGTCACCTCATTCGGCATAAAAATAATGGCTCCCAGTGCTTTAAAATAACCACTTAACCAAAAAGGTAAAAAACCAAGTTCTAACAAATGAGATTGAGAATAGAGTGAGACCACATACAAGTTTGTAAAACTAGATGCCGACAAATACACTAAAATACTGACGAGAATAAAAGGAATACTAAGCACTTGTAAACCAAATAATTGATAAAAAATATGGGCTATGACAATGGTAATAATGACCGTCAAACTACCCGCAATAAAGATCATCAATAAACTTAAAACTGAAATTTTAAACAAATAGCCTATTGCCAGACCAACCAGCAAAGCATTATAGGTAAAATAACCTGTTTTTAGAAAAGTAACTTGATAACCGAGCATTAAAGCAATGCTATAGGCAGATAAAACGGATAATAACCCAGACAGTCCTGCATTATAATTTATAAAGGTAATCAACAGCAGAATAAACCCTGAAAATAGCCCTTTGAGAAAGAAAATATCAGAATAACTATTCAGTAAGGTACTGACAATATTTTTAACTCGATGATTTGTCATTATAACTACAGAATTTTTTTTATTATTAAGTTATCAAGACTATAGTTTAATAATTTTAATTCTGTAAAAAATTAACGAAAAAGCAGAAAAAAGTTACTTTTTAATTTTTCTAATGTTGCGCTAGGAGGCTGTCCGAGAATGCAGATTTTCTTCAGAACAAGGCAAAATTTGGCGAAAAAGCGCAATTTACTGGTGTAAATGAGCATTTTGAGCTGAATTTTAACGCAGTTCTGGAGGAAAGATGCGTTTTCGGACAGCCTCCTAGGAGGCTGTCCGAAAATAGAGTTTGTGAAATTTACACCGCAACATATTGCGTTTTATTACTTGATAATACACTGTATATTGTGGTTAATTTTTAAAAGTTTGCATTCTCGGACAGCCTCCTAGGAGGCTGTCCGAGAACTCATATTTTCGTCAAATCAAGGCATAAAATTGTCGAAAAAGCGCAGTTTACGTGTGTAAATGAGCATTTTGAGACCTTTTTTAACGCAGAATTGGCGGAAAGATGAGTTTTCGGACAGCCTCCTAGGGCTGATCATTTAAAACTCTGGCATATCTTTGGGGTTTAAAAACCAAGGAGTACACATTATCGTGTGTACATCCGTGGTTTTAATGGTGGGCAAAAGCTATATCCGATCATCAAACCACGAATACACTAAGGTTATTCCTGATTCATCGTATCGATAAAGCTATCTGCTTCTTTAATGGACTTTTCCATTTCTTTGATCAAGGATTTTACATTGCTTTCAATGCTCACTAATTCACCTTGTAAAGATGAAATTGCTTGGGCATTTAAATTGTGTTTAAGAAATAATACTTGATCACGAAAGGTTGATAAAACGGGTTCGATTTTACTTTCAGCACGTTTCATGGCAGCAATTAATTTTTTATATTGTTGCCTGGTTTTTGTGTATTTTCGCTGGCTCAAACGACGCAATTTACTGCTACTGTATTGGCTAATTTCAACTTTCCATTCATCAAACAAATCATCTGAAACATCTTCAACCGAAGCAATACGACTTGATACTGCTTTGGCTTTAGATTCACTGATTTCTAACTCATCATTTAACTGGTCGTAGGCCGCTTTCAGATTAGTTTCTTTATTATTGAGAACTGAATTAAATTTATGCAATGCAGATTTAAACTGCTGCTTTGCCTCTTCTTGTGAATCTCTTGCTTTAACAACTCTTTTGGCCAGAATATCACGTTTATGGACACCAAATTTTTCCATGGTGCCATAATAAGCAGTTTGACATCCTGTGACTAAAAATGAGCTGACTAAAATCATCACGGGCATCTTTTGTTTTATAATTGACGGGATCATCATTTTTTACCCAATAATTACTATTTAAATTAAAACTAAAACATCTTCCCAAAAACTTTCTTCAAAATATCCGTTGTTCTAGCAACAGGATCTTTACGGATTAGTTTTTCTTCATCAGCTAATTTCACAAATAAACCTTTAATTGTTTTACCTGTGACATACTGATCAATGTCCAATTTTTCTGCATCCAGAAAATCAGTTTTGGTAAAATCTATCCCTGTTTTTTTCATGTATTTTTGTGCAGTTTCATTTGACCCCAGTAATGCAGAAACTGAACCTAAGTTTTTGGTAACACCTTTGGCTTTTTCCATGTACGGTTTTGCATAAGCCAGGATTTTTTTATACTTGGATGTCACTCCCACTTTTTCTGTAAATTCACTGACAACGGGCTTTAATGAGTTGGTTAGCTGTCCTTCTGTTGTCTTTTGAAAATACTCTGTAGCGGCATTGGTTTGCCCTTTGTATATTTTCATCACGTCAACAATATTCATCGATTTAATTGAGTTTTCGATGATATTTAATGATTTTGGCGTGGCTTTTTCTGCCGCACGATTCATGGTTTCAATAAATTCGTCTGCCATTTTTGACTGACCTGTTTTACGCAACAATGCATCAATTTTTTTAATGCTATCGGGCATCGGGATTTTCACGGCTTCATCTTTAAAAAAACCACCTGGAGCACTCAAATAACCAATTGCTTTTTTTGAACCAACCATTAATGCATCACGAATACCATCAGTGACCGTTTGATTTGATAAAGGCGCTTTTTTAGAACCAGTGTTTTCTGTTGCGGGTGCCGAATTGGTCTTAGCAGGTTCAGCATTGAAATAGCTTTTGATGTTATCAAAAAAACCAGCTTGTAATTCCGTAGTGAATAAAACAATTGAGATTAATACAAATTTTTTCAACATAAATCAGTCCTTAAATAAATTTTTCAGTCATAAATTTAGCCACATAATATAGATTTTTTTTAGAATTTCAAACTCAAAGAATATGTTATACTTTTAACATGAACTTTCTAGACATAAAAACTGATTTTGCATTTAA
>Ga0233445_1003105_pt1 | contig 10414 bp, 16 predicted proteins | sample SI_124_October20_5_FD_182779 | JGI IMG/M metagenome (GOLD analysis project Ga0233445, IMG submission 182779) | Seawater microbial communities from Saanich Inlet, British Columbia, Canada - SI_124_October2016_100_MG | ecosystem: Environmental > Aquatic > Marine > Inlet | place: Canada: British...
CATTACAGCCTATGCTCGACAAGCTTGCACAAGAAGGAACAAGCGTTCTCCCATTCGCTGATGTCTTTGGCGATAAGACTAGATTAGTTGTTCCTTATGAATCCGATGGTTTTACAGAAGAAGGTAAAGAACTTGAAAAGTCGCTCCACGATATGGGCTTCCGCATTAAGGCGGATGGTATCATTGAGCGCCCCATTACAAAGACAATCCCCGCAAGAGTGGGGAAAGACGGAGAGGAGATTCCATCAAGGGAAGTCGAATCCAAAGAGCGATACAAAATAGGCAAGTTCCTAAGCAAGTTGAAGAGTGTCGTAGAGCGCTATAAGAAGGTAGAGCATGTCCGAGCAGAGCTTACGAAGAAGAACAAGCAGAGCAGCGAGGCGGATTCCAAATACATTGACGATCCTCGCTGGGAGGAAGAGACAGCAGAGGAAAAGCAGTTCCGTCAAGCAACTATGGATCTTCGCAAAGTTACTGGCGCACTGCAAGACGCTTATAGCAATGCATGGATGACGTATTATACTCACCCTGCGGCGGGAATCAAGAAGATTGAGCGGTTGCAAAAGCTATGGCAACAGAGGGCAGGCGATATCGTCGGAGCCTACAAGCTCGTTGTGTCAAGAAGTCCAATTGACGTGTTTCGCATGAGCGACTTCAAGAATATCCAAAGCTGTCACTCCCCTGCTTCTATTGGTGATGACGATGGAGGTTCATATTGGCAATGCGCCGTAGCTGAAGCTTATGGTGAAGGTGCTATCGCTTATGTTGTAGCGGACAAGGATTTAGCTGCGCTTACTGGCTTAGAACGCAATGCAGATGCAAGCGAGTTCGAGGCAGTGATACAAGATGGAGAAATATTTAGCGATAAGTTTTTGGCGAGTGGTGAGCGGGGAGAAGTTGGAAGTAATAAATTTAGCGGCGAGGAACTCATCAATCCCGTCTCTCGGATTAGGATAAGGCTGGCAAGATGGTTGGATCATCGGGAAGAGAATCCCGAACCCGTTGACATAATGGTTCCTGAAACGGCAGTCTATGGAGGCGCTCAAGGCGGTTTGGCGAAAGCTTTGGACGAATGGGTTAAGTCTGTTCAACCCAATGCTGATGAAAAAATTCTTGCTGCCGCAAGGGAGAAGGGTTTCGTTTGGCTCGATGGGTTCACATTTTTTGGCGGGGATTACTCCGATAATAGTAGACAGGATTTGCTCAAAGGATATTTGGATTCCATTGCGGGTGAAGATTTGGAATACGAAGGGAGCATCCGAACGAATGCTGATACCGAGGAAGCGATTCAACTAGCTGGCAGGTTGGAGCCTGACTATCAACAACGTCTCGACATGGAAGAGACTCTAGAGTATTATACTAAAGTGTCAAATTGGGGGGTGAAGTATTCATATGTCGAAAACTGGTCTCAGAGATATAAAGTTATAGCCACGATGCCTTTCACATTTGATAATGCTCAAGATAATCATAACGGCGATTTGATTTTCAAGAATGGCGCAAAAGTAGAAAAAGCCGATTGGGTTCATGAACCTAGTGCATTCTTTGCAGTCGCCAAAGAAAGAGTTCAAGATTATGTAAAGAAGGCATCATCAGGGTTGGATGAAGTCATTATACAAGAAGTCCAACATCCTGTGTTTGAGGGAAATCAAGTTCATGTTGAAATAGTATTTGCCAGCGTTGATAAGAGAACCTTCAACGAATGGATTTATGGAGGGATTGGGGGATTTGACAGAGAAATTGAAAAGCTTCGGAAAACGCCTGAGCTAATAGGATATGTTAAGCGCAACCTTATGTTAGGCGGTGCTCTAAATGGCGGAGAGTTCTTGAACTATGTTATCGATCCGCCAAAAGATTCCAAACATAGCGTGTGGGAAAGGGAAATAAAAATAATCAATTCCGACAATGACGGATTTGTAGAACTTACTGCCGATATAGATTTAGCTTCTAGCAATTTCCCGAGCTTTTCTTCCAAAGAAATAATGAGAGCAGCAAGCAGTGAAGACTTTGCAACAGCGCTCGACAGGGCTATGGTAGAGGAGATATCTCGTTTTAGGGACGAGACTATACCTCCGCTTGGAATAGATGTAAGGGTATATAACGATGGAAAATCTGCGGAACTCGTTATGATGTTTGATCATCAATCTCCAGATAGTCTCGTTGACGCCATAGTGCTTGCCGAATCCGTTATTTTCCACATAGATACGATAGTATCAATTATCGAGAAAGCATCTGCTGCGATCCTAAGTGGTGGAAGTGGCGACAAATCTTTGCAAGAAGCGGCACGGACGGTTGGAAGCTGGAAGAAGTTCTTGAAAGGGTAAATAATCTCAACTTTTGGTTTGACAACGCCTACTTATCGTGTTACATTACTAATGACATTGGAGATAATAATGGATCGTAGGCAGAGACGCAAGCAACTTGCAGCAAAAAAGAAGAAAGGTAAGGATGCGATTCGCAGACAAAATAGAAAAGACGCCACTTCTCAACGAAAATCAGTGGTAAAGGTGAAGAGAACTTGGGAAAATCAAGTCGTTGCAGCGTTTGTAAGCCTAGGTTGGAACAAAAGAGAGGTTCGTTCTCACATGAAATACATTAGTTCCCTATCTCCTGCGGTTGCGACAGCAATTAGAGGCATTAGTCCCATTGTTTATGTGAAAAGTATAGTTGACGAGTTGATGGAGCAAGCGAATACGGCAGAATAATGTGAAATATTATTCCTTTTTGAGATTTTGTGTGTAGTTATGACAAATGAGCCCAACAAAGACACTAAAAAATGTAAATTTCGCACTCTTTAGAGAAGATTTTGTTAGAAAATCGACTAAAACATGAAAAAAGAGTGGACAATCCGAGAAAAAGATGATATATTTAACAAAGGAGATTTGGTTTTAGTAAAACAATACTCATGTTACGATTTAGCCAACCCTTTTGGGTACGAAAGTGATAAATTTGGAAATAATATACCATCAGTTGAAATAATTGATGAACTTTTGAAGAAAGAGACAGTTTGTTTGGGAATAATAACAGAAAAAGAGATAGTGTCTTGGAATCCAGAAGCAGAAATGTGGATGACGATGACAATGGACAAACCATACAAGCTTGTTCAGTTCAGAGTCTATTGTCCGAACGCAAAAGATGGTATAAAATCAAGACTTATTGAATCAACGGCAATGAAAATGGTATCGAAAGGAGAGATTAGTAGGGCGATAGAAGAGAGTTTAGAGAATTTAACAAACAATAGACAAAAATAAAAAAGAGAGAGAAAACATGGCAACTTGTATTACATGCGAAGAAGAATATTCAGATAAACGACTAGAATTAGGTTATCATACCTGTTTAGACTGCGGACAGGCTACTGCCGTAGCTATTTCACAAGCCAGAGCTAAGTCAACGCTCGCTAAAATGACTCCATCTGCGTCATCCGTTGGAAACGAAGTAGGTTCACCAAGTGATTTTTCACCAGATGAGCTTTTTGATTCTCGTCCAGGCTACGATTATGATTGGCGCAGGAAGGTAAGCGACGATAATGCCGTCGCTGAGTAAAATAAATTATTTTATAACTTTCGGATTTTAGTGTATAGTTAGGTATAGGATTAAGACTCTTTAGTCTAAATCTTTTAACCCTTACTTGGTAATGACTATACAATGTCCAATGATGACGAAAACATCCCAGAGGGAGACAGTGAAGACGTCTTTGACATAAATGAAGTGCTTGCGGAAGAGAGACTCGCAGAATACATTGAAGAGCAAATAGCCGAAGCTTACAATGCAGGTGAGAATTATGATATTTATCCCTATATTGACAGCGAAGCCTTATTGAATAAAGCTAAAAATATGGATTCAGCAATAATCTCCGCATTTCTTTCATCATATGTCAAAGAGCTTGAAGTTCGACTAAAAAATGCACAACCATCCAAGTGTAAGTTGATTTCGGGTTCTGGTCCTGCTTATTTTTACAATCCAACCACGAAAGAGTTTGTAAAAGTTGAGAGAGGAACAGAAGTCTCAGTCTCGCCTGAGTTGGATGTCGATGAACTGGGAAGAGTCCTTGCTCATGATGGAGTAAATTATTTTATGCTACCATTGGACGAAATAATATTTGTAGGACACAACTAAGGTTTATAATATCCGATGACTACTTTGAATGGAAAAATGACAAGTAGTGTTTGGAAAACACCAAGCGGTAATAATATTTCTTATGATGAGTTGATAGTCCAAGTTCGAGAACATTCCAACAATGGCGGACAAACGTATTTAGGTACGGATAGTTTTGTTGAGAGAGATCGCTGTGTCTTTGCTACAGCTATTTGTTTTCACGGCGCTCGCAACCAAAGGGGCGGACAGTATCTCTATCAGAGAACATATCACGACAAGAACGTCTTCCCAGTTTTAGTAACCCGAATCTTAGCAGAAGTCCAGAACACAATAGAATTAGCCCTCAGAGTTTCAGGAGAAGTTCCTCATGCTCAAATAGAATTGCATCTAGACATCTCATCTGCCGACGCTGGCAACGGAACAAGCAGGTTTTGTAAGATGCTCACAGGGTATGCAGAGTCATCAGGGTTCGACTACAAGATAAAACCAGAGGCTTGGGCAAGCCAATCAGTAGCAGATAAGCACTCTAAGTAGCCCGCAGTGGCGTCCATTTCGCATAGGAGCGAAGTTAGAAAATGAAGCGACTTGACTTGCACGGAATAAAGCACGAGGAAGCAGAGGTGCTTGTATACAACTTTTTGTTTAGTAACGATTTGCCCGTCAAAGTGATTACTGGTAAGTCAGAACCTATGCAGAGAATAGTAAAAAAGATTATTGGAGAGAACGGGATGGGGTGGCACTATGAGAGCATTAGTAATTTTGGTTGCATTGTCGTTACGAATTCTGTCTGGTTTGGAGAATGAGATACTAGTTATAGGTGATAGGTATTTGAAATTGTGAATAAGAAACTGGGGGTATGGTGAAAAGGGATCACGTCGCCTTTGCAAGGCGAATTTCACAGTTCGATTCTGTGTACCTCCAGTTCTTATTTCCACTTGACAAACACTCCCTAACGTGTTACATTACTATAGTAATAACAACGGAGAATAGTAAATGGGTGGACTTCTATCGCCAGAACTCACGAGCGGAACGAAACTCACACCGAGCGTCGTCTCGCAGGCAAACAAAGTCTATTTACAAGCAATCTCCGCTTGGAACAAATCGCTATCCTCACAGGGGCTAGAATCCGTTCAACCAATAAAAGCAGTCGGTTCCACAGCCTATTTTGAGCAGGACAGTACAGAGCAACCTGACGAACTTGAGAAGGCATACGGAACGTCCGACGTGGTGTATGGCGACGTTGACTACCTAGTCCAGTTCCCCTTTCCCTCCGACTTCTCTGGTAATGAGACTGAAAGACGCCGAGAAGAGAATAAAATAAAGAGAGAGTATGGACAACTCATGCAGGAGTTCTTTGACTCTCCGAACTCTCCGAAAGAAGTAAAGGCAGTAACGAGTCCTATGCTTGTCGTAGAACTCCCCAGCGGTGAGCACGTTCAAGTTGACGCCATCGTAACCTTCCCTAAGTATTCTAACTGGATGAAGTCTCGTTATAGTTCTGAGAGAGGTTTGAAGGGATACATTACTGGAAATCTTTATGCTGCTCTCGGAGATGCTCTTGTCTTGACTATTGGAACAGAGGGAGTCTTAGCGAGAACGAGAGGTGGTGAAAGAGTTACTTCTCGTGTTCGTAAAGATGTTATTATAAACTCTGTCTCTATTGATCCTCAGAACTTTCTTATGGATATTGCGAGATATATTATTGGTTCTGATGATTTTGAAGCCTCGCCAACATTACAACGATACTCAGGATGGGATGAGGACGCTGTTCGTATCTCGGACATCGGTAAAGGCATCGTTGGTTTAGCGGAGACATTAGAGGCAAATGTGAAAGGTTTCTCCAAAAAAGAACTACTTAGTAACGTATTATCCACCTTTGAGGCGAAACTCAACGGAACAATAGATAAGAAAAGGAAGATGATGGCGAAGAAGGGATTTGACGGAGAAGACAAACTATCCAAGCTTGAGAAACAAAACGAAAAGAGTCTGAGACTGATGTCGTCTATTTTTAGTTCTGGACAGGGACTAGTTGATCTCGTCAAGGAAGTTAAGTCCGAGATGGAAGAAGGAATAAGGGCGGATAAATACCATTCACCAGAAGTTATAGAAGCGGCAATAAACCAACCTGGTTATCTCGTCCATTTCTCAGATACTACAAAGGTGGGCATAAATCCAAATGCTCCCTATAATACTCCTATTGGAATCTATGGTTGGTTATTTACTGATGAAGTGTTTGATTTTAGTAAAGGTTGGGAATTGCCTTACGGAACCCAGAGAAAGTATGCTCACATACTGAAGCCAAGAGATATGTCAAAGGTTCTCTGGATTGGTGATGACTCGGCGATGTCGGGAGAGATTCCTTCTCGTGACGAAATAATGCAAGCTGTCTCCTCTGCCTACCCACAACTTAGTGAAGACGAGTTGTCATCGGTTTCAGATGGATACGAGTCAGGCTCAACAGTCACTTCTACAATAAGAGGGTTGCACCAAGGTACTAGAACGGAAGATGTTTATGATTTTGTGACTTTTGTTTCTGATAACTTAGGTATCTATGTCTTTGATGATGAACAGAGAGGAAAGGCAATAGCAAATAAATTATTTAGGACTCTCGGCTACGATGCTATTATTGACATAAACTGCATAGGCGCGATTCACGCCAACGAGCCCTGTCAAGGGTTCTTTACAAGCACCTCTGGAATGGATTTAGTGGCGACATTAGATAATGAATATAATCCGAGAAATAAGACTTCTCAAACAAACACTATGTCTAGCAAGTCTGTTCCAGTCGAAGTATTCAGAAATGCTTTTGATGAGTATCTTGACATTGATGTCGAGAAAACTGTGAGTCAAGGCGACGATCAATTTGAAATAGTAAATATGGCAAAGCACTTATCCCTTATTCTTGATATAAATGGACACAAACTTGATGAAGAGAGGCTTCTCCGCCTGAATAATTTTATTGATAAAGTCGAAGAATTGGATAGTTCTTTATGGCATTTCAGATCCGTAAGAGCAAAAGCCGCTGATCTGATGAAAGATTCTTCTTTGAATGAGACTATTTCTATTGAAAATCTTAGAAAAATCATCCGAGAAGTGAAAAACGCCCGCAACTAAACTATTTATACAGAAGACTTATAAGGAACCTTTATTATGAATATCACAAAGCAACGACTCGTTCAAATCATCAAAGAAGAATTAGAGATGAATGGCGGAATGGAAGAACCTATGATGGATACAATGGCATCGCCTTGTGCTGTAAAGCAACACATGATGGAGATGCTCTCAGGTATGCCACACAACGAAGCAGTTGATATTATGATGGAAGTTGCCGAAGAGCTTGGTTTGAGCAGTCAGCCAGAAGAACCAGAGATGGCGATGGATATGCCTATTTCTGGAATAGAAGAAATGATTGCCAACGAATTAGCTGAGTTACTCGCAGGTAAGTAAGATGAGAGTGACAAATTCTCGCCTTCGCCGTATAATAAAAGAAGAGGCGATAAAAACACTATCTGGTTCCGATGAAGACTTGTCTGGATATTCTTATGAGGAGTTAGAAAAAATGCTTTCTGCCATTACTATGAGAATGTCGAGAATGGAAAAAGGCATAGAAGACATGGACAACAGGATGATAGCTGCTCTTAGAAGAAGTGACGCAATACTTGGAACGACACAACAAGCGAGAAGATAATGAAACTTCTTATAGAAAACTTCAAGAAATACATTTCAGAGGAGAGCCTCGGCGATTTTAGCGACGAGGGTATGGTAAATCTATATCATTATACCCATCGTCGCAATGTCGAAGGTAAAGACTCTATAATCCTTGACCCTAATCACTTCGTAACAAACAAAAATTCGTATTCCAATAGCGAGTGGGATACGAGCAGATATCCAAGAATATTCTTTTATACAGACTACAACAATAAAGAACCTATCGTTGATGGCGCTCTTCTCTCAACATCAGTTCCTACTAACGAAATCTATGATTTGAAAAACGATCCAGAAGGATATATGAAAAAGCACCGCCACCCAACGTATGGATTGAGAAAACAAATGGAATGGGAGTGGATGATGGAAGATATTCACTCATCATATAAAGGCATCTATTATTCCATTGGAAAGCCGAATGTAGTGGCTTGGTTCAATCCTATTGAGGTTTTTCCACACGAAAAGTGAAATAAATCATTGACAACACTCCCGTGACATGTTATATTATATACGATAGAAAGAAATATTATTATAAAACAGGAGAATAATATGATAGACAAAGGAAGTTTAGTTTGTACAACTTATATCGGCAAACTCCAGATGGGAACAGTCACATCTCGGAGAGTCGGCGATGATAGGTGGGCTTACTACACAGTTGAGTGGCATGACAATGAGAAGTATCAGTCTACTCTCGACAACTATAAAGCACTAAATCCTAATGGTACTTACGGACGAGAAGAATATAAGGCAGGAGAGCTTTTTGAAGTGACTCCAGATGAAGTTACTAGTCTCGTAAATGGACATTTGGATTTTTTATATTCTTCCTTCATTCCAAAGGACGTTATAAATGGGTAGAAGCTTAGACAGTCAACGCAATTTGTTATATTCTTATTATATCGCGGTAATTGATTACGCAGAGGAAACTCTCGGATATACTGTTATAGAAGATGCTGATTGCGTTGACTGTTGTAAGAGCGATTCGAAAGTAATCGAAATCTATTCCCTGAACGGAGTGGAGAGTAAACTGTACGCATTACTACACGAATGCGGACATGCTCTTATCAGAAGAAACTGGACGAAGTTCAAAACGCAATACCCTGCTCACGCCGAACACGACGGCGACGGAAGAAAAGAGACTAAGAGTTTGAAGATTTCTACTCTTGAAGAAGAAATTGAGGCTTGGAAAAGAGGTTGGAAGTTGGCAAAGAGGCTAAACCTATCTCTAAATAAAGAGTCTTTTGATAAGCATAAGAATAAATATTTAATGACATATATAAAATGGGCGGCAAGCTAATGTTCAGAAGAGTCAAGAGAATAAAAGAGATAATAGAAATACAGATTTTTAGCTTTATAATTGCCGCAACAGTTATTGTCAAAGAGAAAACTCATAGGAAGAGGAAATATGAAAACCCCCCTGAGTGAAGAACCATTCGGAAAAGAAAAGATGGACACCCTTAATATCGGAGATATGGTGAAGTGGAGAATATTGTCCACAGACCTTGACAAAGAGTGTTTCAAGATGGGTATAATAACTAATTTATTTCTTGAAACCATGGGAAATAGAGAAGTAGCCATCGCAGAGATATTAACTACCTTGACAAACGACGAAGAACATGTTATTAATAATAGTATGGAGAGAGTTTTGGTGATAAATCTCGATTTAGTTTCAAAAGCAGGAGGAAATAATGGAAAATACATCATATAATATATTTTGTGATATGGACGGAGTTTTAGTAGACTTCGAAAAGGGAGTTGTCGAGAAGATGAACTCCGAATTAAGCAAGGAAAATCCAAAAGAGCCAGAGTTGGCTGCGAAAGTAATAGCAGAACTCGGCAGAAACTACGTCACAGTAGATGATATCGGCAAATATTCACCAGGTAAGTCCAAGGCATCGGTGAGCTACATGTATGCTCTTGTCCACGATGACGAAGAGTTTTGGGCGAATCTCCCTTGGAATAAGGGCGGAAAACAGCTTTGGGCACGTATTAGGCACCTAAATCCGACAATATTGACTTCTCCTATGGACAAAAGAGGAAAAAAAGATTCCTTAGTAGGAAAGAAGCGTTGGGTAGAAAGAAACCTCGGCATTCCATCCGATAGAATAATATTTGCTCACAGCAAGTGGGATTATGCTCTTGATGAAGATGGACAACCGAATGTTCTCATTGATGATTTCAGCACCAAGGTTGATCCTTGGAACGAGCGTGGCGGCATTGGCATTCTTCATACGAGCGCAGAGAACACTATAAAGATTTTAGATACATTAGAAGATTTATAAAGCAAATAGCTTATAACAATACTGAATACTATTTATAGGGAACTATTACGCTATGGTGCCGTGTAAATGCAAATATCAGTTAAGAATCGCTCTTCTCAACCATTAGGACACATGGAGTCCTATCTGAAGAGTTTTCTACCATTCGCACAAAAGAGAATGGGGTTTAATAAACCTCCATCAATATTCTTTGATTCTGACGAACAGAACTCAAGAAAGGTTCTCGGAAAAACGGCGCACTACAATCCAGAATCTATGGAAGTAGTTGTTTATGTAGACGGAAGACATCCAAAAGATGTTATCCGCTCTCTGTCTCACGAGCTAGTTCACCACACACAAAA
>Ga0233445_1003113_pt1 | contig 10392 bp, 9 predicted proteins | sample SI_124_October20_5_FD_182779 | JGI IMG/M metagenome (GOLD analysis project Ga0233445, IMG submission 182779) | Seawater microbial communities from Saanich Inlet, British Columbia, Canada - SI_124_October2016_100_MG | ecosystem: Environmental > Aquatic > Marine > Inlet | place: Canada: British...
ATTTAGAAATAAAAATAAACTTAATTGCACGATAGGCGTCCAATCAGTATTGCTTCCAGAGAATGCAGATGATATGGTAAATTTGGGGAAAATTATTCGTGATGAAATTGGAGCGGATTATTTTGTTATTAAGCCATTCTCACAAGAGCCTAGTAGTATTAACAGATTATACGAAGACATTGACTATCGGTCTATGACCTTACGTGCTAATGAAAAAAGACTCAAAGCATTAGAAACTGAGAATTTTAAAGTTAGTTACAGATCAGGAACCATGAGTAATTATCATGAAGATCAGGAAAATCGCTACACAACATGCTATTCTACGCCAATTTATATGGCTTATTTAATGGCTGAGGGATCTGTTTATGGGTGTAAAGACCACCTATTAGACCCTAATTTTTGTTATGGCAATATTAACGAAAATACATTCAGTGAGGTATGGAAAGGCGAACGTAGAAGGAGAGGAATTGAGTATGTACTAAACGAACTTGATGTGAGTAAATGCCGTATTAATTGCAGAATGGATAAAGTTAATAGATATTTGTTTGATTTAAAAGAGGGCAGGATTAACCATATGAACTTTATTTAAATTTTTTATGAAGACATAAAAATGGAGTTACCTATAAAAAGTGGATTTATAAGTGGTATTGAGGCAATGCGTGGTATTGCGGTAATTGCAGTGATACTATATCATTTTGATGCTGATATTGTCCCTAGTGGGTTCTTAGGGGTTGATTTATTTTTTATTATCTCTGGGTTTGTTATTACAAAATCATTATATAAAATAAAAGCAGAAAGTATTTCTGAATACTTATTATATTTTTATAATGCAAGATTGAAAAGAATATTTCCGGCACTGGTTGTATTTGTATTTTTTACATTTATACTTTTGGCCTTAACAAGCCAATTTAATATACTAGAACTGAGAACGGGAGGCTTATCTCTCCTTGGGTTGTCTAATCTGTATTTGATAAAAATTCAAGATAATTATTTTGATTTAGATCAAGGGTTTAATGTTTTTAACCATACTTGGTCTTTAGGAGTTGAGGAGCAATTCTATCTTCTTCTACCTATCGTTTTCTTTTTCCTTAAAAGTCATCAAAAGAAATTAATTTACATCTCGTTAATATTGGCTGTTGTGTCTTTTACTCTGTACATTGTTTTTTCTGAAAATAGTGTTATTCAATATTATTCACCTATTACGAGGCTATGGCAATTAATGATGGGCTCAATTGCTTACCAGTTGTATAAGAACAACGACATAAAAATTAATCCACTATGGACTAAGTTATTTTTTTTATTGGTTTTGTTGTGTTTTTTTATTGACAAAGATTATATTAATTTAATAGCTCCAATTTTAAGTGTAGCTTCTGTGTTATTAATATGGGGGGTTTGTTCTCAAGAAGACAGCGTTATATCTAATAGATATTTAGTTTATATTGGGGGAATTTCATATTCCTTATATCTTTACCATTTGCCCATTATTAGATTGTTTAATTTTCCTGAGTATTGGAGTATTGTGCAGTTTATATTGTTATTTGTACTCGCAATTCTAAGTGTAGAATTGGTTGAAAAACCATTTAGGTACGGTAAATTATCAAAATTAACCAAGAAAAAGGTAGTTGGCTTTTCTTCAATAAGTGCTATAGTATTTTCTTTTTCAATAATCGGATACTCATATGCTGCTAATGATTATTACGATCATTTTTCAACTCCAAATCATGACAAGCTTAAAGCGGCTAAATGGAATAATATAGGTTCGACAAGAAGCGTTCTTTATTCCAGAGGAGAAAGAAGCTTATTTTTCGTTGGAGATAGTCATTCTGATGCACTCACACCTACGATGATAATGTTGCATGAAAAAAACAATTTACAAATAAACTCCATTGCAGTAGGGGGGCTCTTTACCACTAGTATGGATTCGAACAAACATGGTGCGTTAAGTTTTAAAGGTAACGCTATAGTAAAAAATATATTAAAAAACGGAAAAAAAGGTGACGTTTTAGTTATAACGAATCAATTAATGACTTGGTTTTCCAATACATATAACGATAAGTATGAAGATCATCGTTTATTGCACAATGGTGATCTATTGAACCGAGACGAAGCTTTAATTATTTTTTCTAAAGATCTTATTAATTTGTCACGGTTACTCGATGAAAAAGAGATGGATATTATAGTATTTGCGCCTTTTCCAGATTTTCCTGTTCGTTCAATAAATTGTTATTCACCTATATTGAATTCTATGGAGGTTTCACTAGACTTTAATAAATGCAGGACAACTAGATTAGAGCAAGATCAAAGGAGATTTAATATTCTTAAAGCTTTAAATGATGTCTCTGATGGAAATTTAAATTTTCATATAATAGATCCAATTAATTTGGTTAGTAGCGATGGTTATACATCCGCGTATAAAGGAACAGTGCCACTATATTATGATGACGATCATCCAAATTTTAATTTTAATAGATACATTTATTCACAATTTATAAACACATTAAATTCTATATAGTATGTTGATAGGGTTGGATTTTGATAATACTTTGGCGCACTATGATAGTGTATTTGCTATTGAAGCTAAAAAGCAAGGATTGGTGTCAGATGAATGGCGGGGGACAAAAAGAGATCTAAAAAATAAACTTCATTCTATTCAGAATGGTGGAAAACTGTGGCAAAAGATACAAGGACAGGTCTATGGTCCTAGTATGTATAAGGCCGATTTATTTCCTGGCGTTGCCCGTTTTTTACTACGCTGTAAACTCCAAGGCCACACAACTTTGATTGTTAGTCATAAAACTAAATATGGGCACTTTGATCCCACCAAGACACTGTTGCGTGAAGCTGCTTTAAGCTGGATGGATGATCAAGGTTTTTTTGATGATAGAATGTTTGGTCTTTCTAGGAAGAATGTGTTTTTTGAGGCTACTCGGCAAGAAAAGGTTGAACGAATAGAGAGTCTTAATCTTGATGTTTTCGTAGATGATTTAGAAGAGGTATTTGCAGAGGAAAATTTTCCTAGTATTAAGAAAATACTTTTCAGCAATACTTCCAAAGGTGCGTATCATGATATAGTCTGTAATAATTGGCCCGCTATTGCTAACAGTATTGTTGGGGAAATTACCGATAAAGAGATAGGATATCTTGCAAGCTCTATCTGCAAAAATTCTATCCAAAATATTAAAAAGATACAAGGTCGAGGGAATAGTAGGTTATATAAGATCTCAACCGATGAAATGGGCGATTTTGTCCTAAAAGATTATCCGGATCTATTGATTGATCCAAGAGAGCGTTTAATGACAGAAGTGCACGCTCTCAAAATGGTTGAATGCCTTCAACGAACGCCAAAGGTTGTTGCGTTTGACAAAGAACAGAATATCGCTCTTTATGAGTGGATTGAAGGTACGCATTTATCTCATATTCGTAAAGAACATATTTCCCAAGCGTTGGGATTTATTGAGAATCTTCAGAGTCTTGAGAATCGAGATTCATATCCATTGGCGTCTGAGGCCTGCCTATCAGCAGATCATATATTTTCTCAAATTAATCAGCGCTTTCAACAGCTTTCATTAGTGAAAAATCAAGTGTTACAAAATTTTTTGAATACTACGTTCAAACCACTTTGGGATGAAGTGCATAATTGGTCGGAACGGCATTGGCCTAAGAAAAACCTTGTAAATGATTTACCCAAAACTATGCAAGTATTTAGTCCTTCTGACTTTGGATTTCATAATGCACTACTAAAAAATGATGGGGAGATTTGTTTTCTAGATTTTGAATACTTTGGACGGGACGATCCAGTGAAGTTGATGGCAGATTTTATCTGGCATCCAGGTATGAATCTAGACTTCTCTCACAAGGCGAAGTGGCTTAAAGAAACATTTAGGATTTTCAGTAAAGACCCTGACCTTTATTCTCGCTTTCGTGCAGCATGGCCATTGTATGGACTCCGCTGGTCTCTAATTTTACTTAATGAATTTAGAGAAGATGGCTGGAAAAAAAGAGTTTATGCAAATATAGACTTAGAGTCTAATCATGAAAAAAGATTAGATGAACAACTTGCTAAGGCCATAAGCGTATGCGAGCAGATTCAAGCAACAAAAATGAAGTGTCCTTATGTATAAGTTTCAATATAATATAAGAATCACTAAGTATAAAAAATCTAGAATAATTATTCAATAATAGGTAAGGAGAATAGTAACTTGACATATGAATACCTTATTGATAAAGCATTAAAGCTTCGTCAAGATACATTTAATGCTTTTATTGAGCATGGAGAAGCTCATTTGGGTGGGAGCTTTTCAATTATTGAAATGCTCTTAGCCTTGCATGAGGAAGTATTAGCAAAGGAGGATAAGTTTATTCTCAGTAAGGCTCATGCATCTTTTCCGTATTGTATTTATCTTAGAGAAAAAGGTTTTAATCCCCCAATTTCCACTCATTTGGAAATTGATCTAGAAAATAATATTCACTGCACAACAGGCAGTCTAGGACATGGTCTTCCTATTGGATTAGGCATAGCGTTAGCAAAAAAACTCCAAAATAAACAAGGCAATATCTATGTAATGATGAGTGATGGAGAATGCCAAGAAGGTACCACTTGGGAGTCGTTATTAATTGCCGCTAAACATAAGCTTGACAATCTTAATATACTGCTTGATTATAACAAAATTCAAGCCTTATCTACTATCGAAGAGGTACTGCCATTAGATAATCTTGCTGCAAAATTTAAGGCATTCAATTGGGATGCTATTGAAATTAATGATGGGCATTCTTTTGATGAAATAGTGCCTTTATTGCAACAAGAAAACTCATCATTAAAACCGCGTGCCTTTATTTTTAATACAATAAAAGGCAAGGGAATTAAGGCTTTTGAAGGTGATCCAGCTTGGCATGCAAGAAAAATTAAAGGTGAAGAAATGGAAATTGGCAAGAAAGAACTGGGATTAGCATGAGACGACGTTTTGGAGAAGTTATTACCCGATTAGCCGATGAAGATGACAAGGTTATTGTTATTGTGGCAGATATTGGGTATCGAGTTTTTGATGAGTTTCGTGAAAAACACCCAAATAGATTTATAAATATGGGCATTTGTGAACAAAGTATTATTGGTGCTGCTTCTGGAATGGCTTTGGAAGGGTTGAAGCCGTGGGTTTATACAATCACCCCATTTCTTATTGAACGTCCATTTGAGCAAGTTAAACTAGATATTGACCAACAAAATGTAAATGTTAATCTTGTAGGTTTTGCAGACTACCCTTCTTTAGGTCCAACACATACAGAACTAAATGCTAAAAACATGATGCGGCTTTTTAAAAATATTGAGTCATTCTTTCCAAAAGATGGTGACGAAACCGAAAAGAATATTATCCAAGCATATAAGATGCAAGGGCCGTCATTTATTAGTCTCAAGAGCGACCCCATGCTTAGTCGTTCTATTACAAGTGATAATAAATAATGGACTTCTTATCACTAGAAGACAAGAAAGTAGAACAAGAATTTGTTGAGCAAGGTTATGTTATCAGACCAGTTGCAGATAAAGATGCACTAGATAAGATTAAAAAATTTGCTTTAGGAAAATTATTTGATAAGGACCTAAACCAAGCTCATGAAATAGTTAGTATTGACAAATTAAACGCCTTCCGTCTTGATGTTATAAGGCAGATTAATGAGCAACCTTGGATGAGAGAAGCTTATTATCAAATTGCTAAACCATATCTTGATGCTTTAGTTGGTAATGAGTTAGCAATGCAATTAAGAGTTAACTTAAGTATTCAAATGCCTGGAGATGAAAGTTCATTGCTACCAGTTCATGCAGATACTTGGTCTGGAGACTCTCCTTATGAAGTTGTTGTTTGGCTGCCGTTAGTTGATTGTTATGATACAAAAAGCATGTACTTTTTACCACCTAAAGCAGCCAATAGCCTTTCTGACAATTTTAAATTACATGCACAGGGAAATAGTGAGCAGATTTTCAGTGCAATAAAAGATGATATTGAGTGGATGAATGTAAGTTATGGAGAAGTGTTAGTTTTTAATCAAATATACCCTCATGGTAATGTAGTTAATAAAGAAAATGAAACTAGATGGTCAATGAATTGTAGATTTAAAAGTCTTTTCTCTCCATATAAAGATAAAAAAATAGGTGAATTTTTTGAGCCTATTACTATGCGCCCAGTTACTAAAGTGGCTATGAATTATAAGTTACCAAGTGTCAAATAGGCGTTCTAGTTATGGGTAAAGAAAAAAAAGTATTTCGTGGGTACATATCTAGCAGATCATTTATGGAGGAAAGAGCTCCACAACATGTGCAAAATATAATAATCCGAGATTACTGTAATAAAAAAAATATCCATTATTTATTAAGTGCTACAGAGTACACCATGGAAAATAGTGCATTAATCTTAAAACAGTTGATTAATGACTTGCACCTTGTTGACGGCATTGTGGCTTATAGTGTTTTTCAAATGCCAGAAGATGATACCGAAAGACAAAATATTTTTGGTAAAATACTTTCCTTGAATAAAGAGATACACTTCGCTGTTGAGGGGCTGTCTTTGTATGACAATGATAGTCTCAATAGAATTGAAGATATTTGGCAAGTAAAAAAAACAATGCCAGATTGTAATTTTTTACAAATGGTTTAATAAAAAAAATAGTATAGAGTTGATAACTCTTTCAAATACAAATAGCTTATGTCAACATACTACAGTTCGTTAAAATTCCTTAATTTTAGTGATCAAATTAATGCAATTGACAAAGGAGAGATAGTTGCTCCAGTTCATATCCGTGTAAAACCAATAAATCTATGCAACCATAACTGCTGGTACTGTGCATATCGTACAGATAATGTGACTCTGGGCGATGATATGAATGACAGGGATCAGATTCCAAAAGAAAAAATGGTGGAGTTAGCGCATGAATTTGTTGATATGGGGGTTAAAGCAGTAACATTTTCTGGCGGTGGCGAGCCTTTGCTTTACAAATCATTGCCTGAAATTATTGAAATACTGGCGCAAGGTGGAATTCGTATAGCGTCTTTAACTAATGGCTCCAATCTAAAAGGAAAGGTTGCAGATGCATTTGCTAAGCACGGTACATGGGTAAGAATTTCTATAGATGCATGGGACGATGAAAGTTATGTAAAAAGTAGAGGTGCAAAATCTAACGACTTTTCTAAATTAATAAAAAATATTAAAGAATTTACGAACAGAAATACACAGTGTGTACTTGGAATAAGTCTTATTGTAGGAAAAGATAATCATAACCATATAATAGAAGTTTGCACGCTTTTAAAAGAGTGTGGAGTAGACCATGTTAAGGTATCTGGCGCAGTTGTTAGTAACGATGCTGCTGGTAATAATGCTTTTCATAGCTCAATTAAAGATGAAGTGGCAAGACAAATTCTAGAAGCAAAAAAGTTAGAAAATAGAGACTTTAAAATATTGAATCACTATCATGATTTAGAAGAAAGGTTTAAAAAGAACTATAGCACATGCCCATTTTTACAGTTTTTAACTGTAGTTGGTGCTGACCAATGTATTTATACGTGCCAAGATAAGGCATATACAGAAACTGGAAAAATGGGCTCTATTGAGGGAATAACGTTTAAAGAGTTTTGGTTTTCAGAAGAAAATAAAACATTTTTAAATAATTTCAATCCATCGGTAAAGTGTAACCATCATTGTGTTAGTCACTCTAAAAATATTGCACTACACGAGTATTTATCAATTGATCAAGAGCACGGTTATTTTGTATAATGGGTAAATTAAGAAATATTGTAACACCGCTCCATGAATCTACAAATCGTGATTATTTGGCACGTATGATTGATGACAAGGTTCATTGTATGAATATTGCTAAGAAATATGGTGAAGATTATTGGGATGGTGATAGACGCTATGGATATGGTGGCTATAAATATATGCCTGGCAGATGGAAGCCAGTTGCAGAGCAATTAATCAATACATATAATTTAACTTCAAATTCTAAGGTATTGGATATAGGTTGTGGAAAGGGTTATCTGCTGCATGAAATGAAATTACTTATTCCTGATTTGAATATTATTGGCATAGATTCTTCAGATTACGGACTTGAAAATGCTAAAAAAGAGATAAAGCCTTTCCTTTATAAACATAAGGTAGAAGATAAACTGTCTTATGAAGACAATGAGTTTGACCTTGTGATATCACTTGGAACGTTTCATAATCTCAGACTTATGGAACTTAAAATTGCTTTATTAGAAATGGAAAGAGTTGGCAAACAAGCCTACCTAATGCTAGAAAGCTATCGTAATGAGAAAGAACTTTTTAATCTCCAGTGCTGGGCTCTTACAGCAGAGTCCTTTTTTGACAAGGATGAGTGGATATGGCTATACAAAAATTTCGGCTATACAGGTGATTATGAATTTATTTATTTTAAGGATTAGACGAGAGTTACTATGATGATATGTCGTATATGTGAAAGCAATACAGTTGAAGAGTTAATTGATTTCGGAGCCCATCCTATTGTCAATAACCTTATTCATTTGAAGAATGAAGAATACCAAAATTATCCATTTAGGCTTGGTTCTTGTACATGCTGTGGATTTTTGCAATTAATGGATGTGATTGATCCTTCAATTCTATATCAAAATTACTTCACAGTTAGTTCGTGGAAAAATCAACCACATGTTTCACGTTTAATTGGTGTTATGGAAGATATAGCAGGTCTAAATAAAAAAGATAAGGTCTTAGATATTGGTTGTAATGATGGGAGCTTTTTAGAATCATTAAAAAGCTCTGGATATCATAACGTTTTTGGTATTGAGCCAACGCAAAACAGTTTCAAATTAGCGGAAAGCAAGAACCTAAATGTTCATCATAGTTTTTTTACAAAAAATACAGCTAAAAATTTTTATGAGAAAAAGAGTTTTGATATCGTCATTACAAGACACGTGCTAGAACATATAAGTGATCTTAATAATTTTTTAGGTGGAATTGAATTTATATTGAAAGATAAAGGCACTCTAGTAATTGAAGTGCCAGATGGTGAGGCTAATATGGATAATCTTGATTATGGCTTATGGGAAGAGCACGTTAATTATTTTACGCTAAATACGTTAAAAACTTTATTGCAAAAGCACTTTTTTGATGTAGTTCATCATGAGGTGACATTATTTTCAGGTAGGACATTAACTATTTTTTGTCAAAAGAGAAAGCAAAAGCAAGTAAAAAATAATCCACTAAATGACTTTAGTAAAATAATTAAGTTTAGAGATAATTGGGATGGATTTAAAAGTGAATTAATAAAATTTCTAGACTCGAGAGGTAAGCCGATTATTATGTATGGATGTGGTGCTAGGTCTTCTAATTTTTTAAACTTTACTGGTGCTGCAAAATATGTTGATTGTTATGTTGATGATCAAATAGAGAAGCAAAATTTGTATGTTCCAGGTGAAAATCTCAAGGTTGAGCCTTGGAATGAAAAATATCTTGATTATTATATACTACTCGGTGTTAACGCTGAAAGTGAGTATAAATTAATTAACAAGAGGCAATTAAATTCTGATAATTATTCTTCGGCCTTGCCTCCATCTAAAAATTTACCAGAGTTTTGGAAGGATATGAAATTAGGTTAGCTGTCTTGCTCATAAAAGTTGAATACTGTATCATTACTTGCTTTTAAGATAAAGGTTTTATTATATGTGTGAGAATAAGAGTAATATACTGATCCTTGGAGGATCTGGGTATCTTGGTAGAAACTTAATTAAAAAAATAGACAGTAATCTTGTAGATGCAACCTATAACAATAATGCATTTGATGGTGGTATAAAATTTGATGCAACTAATGAGAGTATTTCACAGCTTCCAGTTAATATAAAAAAGTGTTCACATGCTGTGATTCTTTTAGGGGAAACAAACCCAGATACCTGTTTAAAAAAAGCCAATATATCTGAAGATATAAATGTTAGTAGTATTAAAAATATACTTGAAGAGCTTTATGCTAATAAGATTACCCCCGTCTTTGCATCAACTGAGGCTGTATTTGATGGTGAAATAGGTGATTATAAGGAATCTGACGCAACAAATCCTTTAATGTTGTACGCAAAACAGAAGTATGAAATTGAGAAAATTATACGTAATAAGTTTAGTAAGTATATAATTCTAAGAATATCAAAGGTTTATGGTTATGAAGAGAATAATGGGAATATTCTTTATTCATGGTTTCAGCAGATTACAAGAGGTGATAGTAATATAAAATGCGCATCAGACTTTATATCATCACCAGTTTTAGTAGATGATGTTTCAGAATTGATATTGAAACTTATAAAAAATAATCATCATGGTGTTTACCATGTTGGAGGGCCTCATGCAATGAGCCGATTTGATATGTTTAACGCTTTATTAAACGAAG
>Ga0233445_1003115_pt1 | contig 10391 bp, 10 predicted proteins | sample SI_124_October20_5_FD_182779 | JGI IMG/M metagenome (GOLD analysis project Ga0233445, IMG submission 182779) | Seawater microbial communities from Saanich Inlet, British Columbia, Canada - SI_124_October2016_100_MG | ecosystem: Environmental > Aquatic > Marine > Inlet | place: Canada: British...
AAAATAGTATATTACTGACTCCATGATTTGAATTATTAGGTTTATCCACTTGGCGCATAAACCAGAATGAAACTGATACTTCAGGTTTAGAATTAAACTCATTCATATCTCCAAAGTTTACCACATCATTTGATCCATCAAAATTCAAGGCATAATTACTACTACTATTAATTACAGGAAGGGCAGATGCTACCAATAATAGAGATTCATATTCTGCAGTATTTAATGTAGGGAATATTGGGGGAGAAGCAAGTTGCGTACCTCCCGAACCTGTGGGGTTATAAATAATCCCCGATGAAACAATACTTGTATTAACATCTCCATTAAAAAACATATCACCCGTAATGCTTCCCAATGATTCACTAAACGTGGCACTTCCAGTATTATTTCCATAATATGAAAAACAAAAAGCTTCTGGATAGGTGGATAAAATGACACGCGTATTTCGTTCCACATCATTGATTTTTGCAATACTTTTCATGGTTGTGTAATGTGAATAGGGGAGATTTGTTTGGTGGGATTCAGTTTTTAATGAATCAAACACAACCGTATAGGTGCCTCGATTGAAGCTGCCCTGAATTGTTTCAGGGTTTCGAGATGCCTTGAAGGATTGGAGACCATGTTCCATGGCTGTAAGGGCCAAATTCCGTGTTTTAATATCTAATGCATGAAACCCTGAATTTCGAGATTCTAAAATAACCAAGCGTGATAAATAAAATGCGAATAAACTAAGCATAATAAAAATACCGAAGGTGGTTGCCATCAGCAATGCACCGGATTCAGATCCTAATTTATTTGATAGGGTTTTTAGCTTAATCATGATAGGACATTTTTTTTCCAAATTGGAAATTATTGGGGTAAATAAAGGATGTAAATCTCACCGAATCATCATCGCGTTTAAATGAGAAATCTAATTGTATTAAATGAACAGTTTCAGCAAGTGAATTAGAAAGAACTTGGTTTGCACTCAAGGGAATCTCTGTAAATGAATTATCGTAATAGCGGAAAAGAGACACACTCTCCTTTAATTGATCCGATAGGGGATAAGTCGTTCCAGAAATAGAATTATAATTTAATTCGTTAGCACCTGTTAAAATAAAATGCACACTTTCATTGTTCGCATTTGTCGAATAAAGATCCTTAGATCCTGATAGCGTAAAGCCTTCTGCATTTCTTTGAAGTCCACTTTCTCGGCTCATGCGCCAATAGGCACTTCTGGCTTGACCAATAAAACTTTGACGATAGACGGTTTCTTTATAAATGCCGGCACCTTGAGACAGCATTTTGGCTGCCATGGATCCAATAATCCCAATCGCTAAGATGACCAATATTATTTCGATTAAGGTAAAGCCATTTTGCCTTTTAAGTGATTTCAGTTTTTTCATTATAAGCCTGGACTCACAATAAATGTATCTCGTAATGCGGGAATTGTTTTATGATTTATTTCAATCATCACGCGTTTATAGTCCGTTGGGCCCGTTACTGCTGTATGAAACCCACTGGATGCTTCAACATAGTCAACTTTAACAGAACACCCAAAAGCGGTGTAATTCGGAATCTCAGAAATAACATATCCGTTGAAATCATCAATATCATCCCAAAGTGCCATAGAACTTCCTTCGGCTATTAAACTATTTGCCCAAGATATATTACCTATTAGAGAACCTGAATTGTTATTTCCGCTTCCATCAGTTACTGTTGTTCCAGTACCTTCATTCATCTGCCAATATCCTACTAAGTTAGATGCCGATAAATAATCTCCGGAGTTTTCCGTTGCATCCAATTCGCTACCAAAATTATAGAGAGCATTTATTTCAGTAGCTGATAAAGCTTCATTCCAGATGGCTACTTCATCCATGTTGCCGTCAAAGTATTCATTGCCTCCTGGAAAATCTGCCCCAAGTATTAGGCTTTCACTATTGTTCCCAAAAACTAATCCCGGCTTATTTACTTGGCTATCTATATTACCATCAATAAAAAATGTGATGTTACTACCATCATACGAAACGGCTATATGATGCCAAGAATTAACCCCTAACGTTCCTGAAGAATTCCAACTACCTGAACCAGAATAACCAGTAGGGCCTCCCCAATTAGCGGTAAATCTAATACTGCCATTTCCCCAAAGTTGCAACGCATAGGGACTATTATTTATTCCTTTTGTAATTACACCATCCCAGTTTCCAAAGGCTTCTACTTTGACCCAGGAAGCTAAAGTAATATTTTGAGAAATTGCCTGTGAAGAATGGTTGGGAATTTGAACATAATTATTTGATCCAGGAAAATATATATGGTTATCTGATATTTCATCTGTTCCCAACTGGCTTGACCAAGAGCCACTAAAAGACTCATCATATCGACGACTACGTATTTCTTGAATTTTATTATTGAGCAAAACAGCTTGTTGTGTTAATACTTCAGCCTTAGCGTTCATTACATTGCCCGTATTCAATGCCTGGAGCAAAATAATAAATCCACCCGAAAGAAGAAGAAGGGCAATCATGACTTCCACTAAAGTAAAACCAGAATTTGGCGATGAATTTTTCATGGTGTAGAAAGAGTCCAATGCCCCGTAACGGTCTGAACTGTTATCAAATTATCTGTATTTAACGTAATTGTTCCCCCTAGGATTGTATTGCCCCAAGGGTCAAAAGAGATTGTGGATGAATTGCCAAAAATTGCACTTGTTATATCGACACCACTGTATTCTGCTTGATCAAAAGAAATAACGCCATTATCACTTCCAAGGTAATCCGTCATGAGTGTCTCGCTACCCACTGGACCTGTATAGATAGCATAGGAGTCATTCGTTATATTGAAAGCAATTGAAATTGTATCGTGATGCGCCATAGAAAGGGCCTTTGTTTGTTCAATATCCGATGTTATTTGTTCAATGGCTGCACGCACTTTTATAGGGTCAAGATTATTTGCAATTCGGGTAAATGCCGCAACACCCAATATCCCTATAATAATTATAACAATGATGAGTTCTATGAATGTAAACCCTTTTGGGTTTGTATTAATATTTGTTTGTTTCATTCTATTCTAATTTAAATAAAAAAGGCTCCAATTGAATGGAGCCTTTTTAAAGAATTAAGATAGATGATTAATCCGGATAATCATTTGAATCATATCTAACAGAAAGGGATCCAGACGTTTCAGTACCGGTACCTGTATTGCCTCGGGAATAGTGCCAATGGTAAACAGAATTGTCACCACGCATGTGAGAGATCTGCTCGCCATTAAAATCCCATTCTCCATCTTCGTTAGCAATGGAAGAATCTCCACTAAATCCATCAGGTGTTGTTTCTAATGCGTGAAATGGATTTCCAGGCCACATTCTACGGCCATGTTCCATCAACTGTTCAGTTGCAAATGTTTCTAAACCTGATTTAATGTTAGAAATCACAGCATCTTCAGCTGATTGTTCAGCTCTTGTAACTGTAGCTACGTATCTAGGGATTGCCACTGCAGCAAGAATACCGAGTATGATCGTAACCATAATCAATTCAATGAGAGTGAATCCTTTGTTAATTTTTTTGTTTGTTTTTAGCATAGTGTTATTAATTTTACTCTTCCTTTTTGTTTGTGAGTCTTCATGTACCATTACTAAAGCAAAAGCCGTGCCACAAATACGATTTATGGAAAAAATATAAATAAAGACGAATAAACAGAGTTTTATCATCGAAAAATAATTTGGGGAGTATAATGGCATCACTGTGTATTAATAATGTGTAACAAAATGGAGTAATCAAATTGGTTCACTATGTATTATAATGTTACACTAACTAAAACATACTGGGGTTTTAATAGTGTAAGGGAGATGTATACCTGTATGGGATTGCCTTAAAAAGGTAGAACATTAATTTGTAGAATATTTTTTATTTATAAACAATCTGAAGAAACAGTCAGTTTAGAAGGTAAAAGATCTATGGAAAGACAGGCAGTAAGGATTTAGTGAGGGACTGGATCTTTCTAAGAGCTTAAGAAAGAGCGATGGGGCGATAAACGCAGGATGCGTTTAGGATGTAAAAAAGGTATCTAGCTCTTAAATAGAGTAGGAGAATGTTTATTCGCAGGATGGATTATTCTAATTTAAACAAAAAAGGCTCCAACTGAATGGAGCCTTTTTAAAGAATTAAGTCAGTGATTTATTGAACAACTATTGCTGATTCTCTAGCGCCCAAACTTCCAACTGCTTGATTAGCATCAGCGGTCTGACTTCCCTTATTGTAATTCCAAGTGTGAACAGTATTATCACCACGCATGTGAGTGATAGCTGTACCAGTAAACGTCCATTCTCCATCTACACTAGCAGTTGCAGACGAAGCAGAGTAACCGGTAGGGTCAGACTCTAATGCATCAAATGGATCAGTCGGCCAGCTTCTGAGTCCATGTTCCATCAAACTTTCAGTTGCATAAGTTTCTAAACCAGCTCTAATGCTCGAAATCACAGCATCTTCAGCTGCTGCTTCAGCTCTTGTAACTGTAGCCACGTATCTAGGGATTGCCACTGCAGCAAGAATACCGAGTATGATCGTAACCATAATCAATTCAATGAGAGTGAAACCTTTGTTATTTTGTTTGTTTATTTTCATGATGTTTCCTCGTTGTGTTAATTTTAAAAAATGAGTTGTAAAAGATGTTTAAAGTTCTTTTACGGTTTAAGTGAAGTGTTGTATTCAGACGGATTCACTAAGTCAGCAACATAAAGTGTAGGAGCTTCTGCACCATATCCTGGAATAACAGTATAAATATAGTGTCCATCCTGAAAAGGAGATGCAATAACGTCACCACCAAAAGAAAAAGACCATTCAACGGGTCCATCATATGCGCCATCTCCAGCAGGTCCAGTATCATCATCGCCAAGTACAGCATCCGTGTTTACTTCTAAAATTGGAGCATCTGGATGTGCTTTACCAAAGACAGATGTCCATTTAGACCCTTCTGCGTTTGTATAGCTGGTATAAGATGTTAGAGCTAATTCAACAGCCTCGCGTTGAGAATCAATAGTTTCTAATGAAGTCGCATCATATCCACCGACAGGGCTCGTATATTTATCCTGTCCTGGGAAACGACCTTTTTTCTCGTTAGTTGACGCAGCATTATAAAAGTTACTAGCAGCTTGAGCAATTAAATCCATATTGGATAAAGTTTTCTGTTTTTCAGCACCAGCACCAACACCCGAAAATTTAGGTGCAGCAACCGTTGCCATAGTACCCATCATTGCAGCAACAACAGCAAATTCAGCCAAAGATGCGCCACGGGTTTTTTTCACGTTATTAAAAACGTTCATTAAAGTGTTATTCATTTTACTCTTCCTTTTTGTTTTTGAGTTTTCATGTACCAATACTAAAGCAAAAGCCGTGCCAGAACTTGGGATAATTGAAATAAAATATAAATATTGCAAATAAATATCTTTCTAAGCTGAAATAGAATTCTATAAAATGGTTGAGGGAAAACTAATATCTTTTAGTGTAACAGAATGATATGATTAAAATAAAGCAAAGTGTACTATAATGTTACGTTTAGGTATTTGCGAGAGCCTCATACATATCCCAAATCGGCAAAAAGATAGATAAGGAAAGGGTGAGAATCATAATACCCATAAATACCGTAATAACAGGTTCTATTGTTGCTGTTAGTTTTTTAACCAGATCTTCAGTTTCAATGTCGGTCATAACCGCGATTTCTTTTAACATATCATCCAAGGCACCCGACTCTTCACCCACATTAATCATTTTTAATACATGAGGTGGAAAAATATCATGGGTATGATCCGTTAAAGATCGTGCAACTTTCCTTCCCATTTCTACATCTCCCTTAACTTTGGAGAGCCTCGATTGAATAAAAGTATTTCCAACTGTTTTACCCGCAATGTCTAAGGATTCAAGAATGGGAACTCCGGATCTATCCAATGTTTCAAAGACATGGCAAAAGCGTGAAAGACTCATTTTTTGATTAATAGGACCAAATATGGGTGCAAAAAATGCAAATTTGTCAAATTGAAATAACCCATGTTTTGTTTTAATGTATCGAAAAAGTGCGAATACCACTAGGCCAATAACAATTATAAGATGATAAAAATAGGATTGTAAAAATTGATCCATGCCTAATAAAATTCTTGTGGGAAGGGGCAATGCAATTTTTGTTGAAGCGAAAAGGGCAGAGAATCGTGGTAGAATAAATGTGACGGCATAAACACCAACAGCCATGGTAATGCCCACCACAATCGCAGGATAACGAACAGCAGACTTTATGCCCATCCTTAATTGTAAATCGTTATTGATAAATTCTGCCAATTGTAATAAGACTGTATCTAAAACACCCGTATTCTCACCTGCCTTTACAATATTGACAAACATTGTATTAAATAACTTAGGGTGTTTTGCCATTGCATTGGAAAGGGATTGCCCTCCAGAGACATCTTCAATGACTTGATGAAGCGCTTTGTTAAGTTTTGGGTTAGTATTTTCACCGTGCATAGAGTTTAGCGCATCAACCAAGGGGACCCCAGCTTTCAACATAACAGAAAGTTGTCGCGTAAATGTATAAATTGCCAGTGCTGGGACCCTGTCAAAAAATGTTATTTCTTTATCCCAAAGGGATTCTTTTATTGGATTAACTGAAATTGCATCTAAATCAAGGCGGTCCAATTGCTGTAAGACTGAATCTTCATTAATTGCTTTTAATTCTCCACGTACTATTTCACCGGAGGTATTTTGAGCAATATAATTATACTGTTGAGATGATTTAGTTTTTGTTCCCAAGGCCATGTTGTTTCAATTTTCGATACAAAGTCATTCGGCTAATACCGAGTTGTTTTGATATTAAAGTTAAATTCCATTTTGTTCTTTCTAGCCCTAAAACAATTGCTTCATACTCTAATTGTTTTAAAGTTTTTACTTCATTTGTTACACTTGGATTTTCAATAATCATATTTGATGATTCATTTGACGCTGTTTCTAGAGTTGCCTCTTTATTCACAGTTAGTGCTATATCTTCAGGTAATAAACTTTTTTGAGCTTGTGCATGTGCAAATTCAGCCACCAGGACAGATTCTATATCATCTCTCTTTAAGTGTTTATTATCTGAGATGAGAATACATCTTTCAAGGGTGTTTTCCAATTCGCGTACATTTCCTGGCCAATTATATTCTTTCAATAATTCCATGGCTTCTGGTCCAATATAATTCACAGGCATATTATGTTTTTTACGAAGTTTTTTCAAAATCATCATTGATAATAATGGTATATCGCCAATTCTTGTCCTCAGAGGGGGTAGTGAAATGGGGAAGACATTTAATCGATGAAATAAATCTTGACGAAATTTCCCATCTCGAATCATTGCATCTAAATCTTGATTGGTAGCAGAAATGATGCGAACATCAACAATCTTGGTTTCTGCGCCGCCCACTCTCTCGATTTCACCACTCTCTAAAACACGAAGGATTTTTGCTTGAAGAGAGGGACTCATATCTCCGATTTCATCTAAAAATATCGTGCCTCCATCAGCAACCAAGAATTTCCCGTCTTTCCGCTCTATGGCACCGGTGAATGCACCTTTTTCATGCCCAAATAATTCACTCTCTAATAATTCGGAGGGTATTGCTGGGCAATTAACCGATATAAATGGTTTTAAAGATCGAGTCCCATTGGTATGGAGTAACTTTGCAACCAAGTTTTTTCCTGTCCCGCTTTCACCTCGTAAAAGGGTGGTTACATCTTTTTCTTGAATTTGGAGCAATAATTTGAAATTTTCCTGCATGGCTTTGGAAATACCAATAATATTATAGCAGCCTTGAAACGTTAGCTTCTTTCCCAATTTTGTCGGTAATTCATCTAGGAATTGATGATAATCATAGGCCGTATCAATAAGAGAAGATAATTGTTCGGGTGTACCTATTTTAGGTTCGAACCAACCAAAAAGATCATTGCCAAAGTCAGTTAATATTTCATTTCGACGTTCGTCTTTTCGTATCAGTGCAATAATGGGGAATCGACCCGACAGTGAATTAATTTCATAAATAAGTTTGGCGGGAGATAATAGAGGAAGTTCATCTTCTATAACGACAACATCATAATTGTGAAGAGAGAGAGCACTTAGGGCTATCAAGCCATTCTGGACGGTATCGACACTGTGTCCAAAGGGCGTTAATTCTGGAAACGATTTTTTTGTACCGCCTACGTGTAATATTTTTGCCATTTTATTCTACGCGAGTTGAGCCTAAAGTTTCAATAACTTCTGATAAGGTTGTCTCACCACGCTTAGCCTTGGATAATCCATCTTCAAGGAGAGTTATCATACCTTTTTCCATGGCTTTCTCTCGTATAATATAGGCTGGCGCTAGTTCCATAATGAGCTGAGCAATATTATTATCCATTCTCAATACCTCATATAGTCCCACTCGACCATTGTACCCAGTGTTTCGACACGATAAACAGCCTTTACCTTTATATAATGTCAATGATTCTGACGCGTTCATCCCAATTTGATTGAGTTCAATGGCGTCAGCATTGTAGGGCTCTTTACAGGATTTACAAATACGACGGACGAGTCGTTGAGCAATAATTCCTTTAACAGTCGAAGTAACTAAGAAAGGTTCAATTCCCCAATTAAGTAATCTTGTAAATCCCGAGGCTGCGTCATTTGTATGTATTGTACTAAATACAAGGTGACCCGTTAGAGCAGCTCGAATAGCCAATTCAACTGTCTCTTCATCTCGGACTTCCCCAACCATAATAATATCTGGATCTTGTCTCAGAATGGCACGCAAAGCAGTAGCAAAGGTTACTCCCGATTTTACATTTACTTGTGCTTGATTAATATTCTCTAGGTCATATTCTACAGGATCTTCGATAGTAACAATATTTACATTCGGTGTTTCCAATTTATTTAATGTGGAATATAATGTTGTTGTTTTTCCACTACCTGTTGGGCCCGAAACGAGAATAATGCCCTCACCGCCAATTTGCATTTCATTATATTGTGCCAAGGCTTTTTCTTCAAACCCTAAATTTGCCAATGAATGAATAGCATCTGAAATATTTAATAATCGAAGAACTGATTTTTCACCGTATAAAGTTGGATAAGTAGAAATCCGTAAATCAAGCCGACTGTTAGGAGTTAAAAAAAGTATGCGTCCATCTTGAGGGCGTCGAGCTTCAGCAATATCCATACTGGCCATAATTTTTAACCGAGAAATCAGTGCATTTGAAATGGATAACGGTAAACTTTGAAATTCTTGTAATTGACCATCAATACGAAACCGGACTCTAATATCATTTTCCCGGGGCTCAATATGAATATCACTGGCCTTATATTTTTGACTCTGTCCAATAATGCGATCTACTAAGTCAACGACTCTTGCTTCGTCAAACAATTCATCCATATTGGTTTGGTCATCATCAGAGCTTGTCGTTACAAACTTTGACATACCATAATGGAGATCAATGGCATTTCCTAAATCAGAAGTTGTTACAATAACAGGTTCAATTTTTAACCCAGATGCTTCTCTGACCATATTGATCGCCGTGGCATCCAGTGGGTCTGGAATAGCAACATTGAGTGTCCCCTTTATTTCAAATAAGGGTAGAACACTAAATTTTCTTACAATTTTTTCTGGAACCAGTGTTAATACATCCGGATCCAAAGAATAATACCCAAGATTAATAAAGGGAATTTTCAGTTGATGGCTAAGACTTTGATTTCGATCATCTTCTGTTAATACACCCATGTTAATTAGGATATTACCTAAATAATCATTAGAGTTTTTTTGCTCTAGAAGGGCATCCTTGAGTTCAAGTTCCTCAATTTTTCCCGATTGGACTAATAATTGTCCCAGTTCTTGTTTTCCGATTTTCGCCATATTAAAACATTGTTGTAAAGTACCAGTTTAAAATAGAGTTGCCACCCCCGGGGGTTCGTGTCAGAAAAATAACGAGGGTTGCAGCCGCCATAAATGGGCCAAAGGGAATCTCACCTTTCGATTTCATTTTAAAAAGAGAGATACCTATAATTGTAAATAAACCTGAAATTAGAAAAGATAAAAAAAGACCCAAAATAGATAACTTTAATCCTAATAATCCACCAAGGACGAGACCAAGTTTTACGTCTCCAAATCCCATACTTTCTTTTTTTAATATTAATTCTGCAACTTTACCAATAAAATAGAGGAATCCACCAAACGTTATTGCTCCATAGAATCCGTCCAATTTTGAAATGGGTAAGCCATTGAAAAAATGTATAAATAATAAACTGGTTACTCCCAGTAAGATAAATTCATTTGGAATAATATAATGATCAAAATCAATATATGTGATTGCTATAAGCATGTAAACATAAAATATTTTTATGAAAAACTCAGTTGATATTCCATAGGTAACAACCAT
>Ga0233445_1003119_pt1 | contig 10373 bp, 4 predicted proteins | sample SI_124_October20_5_FD_182779 | JGI IMG/M metagenome (GOLD analysis project Ga0233445, IMG submission 182779) | Seawater microbial communities from Saanich Inlet, British Columbia, Canada - SI_124_October2016_100_MG | ecosystem: Environmental > Aquatic > Marine > Inlet | place: Canada: British...
TGGAATTAATTTGACAATTTTATCAACAAACTCAAGCGGTGATAATATTAACTTTGTCTGTCCTTTGTAAGTTGGTTTTTTGAGTTTGTAGATTAAAATATCTGGACTGGTAGTTCGATGTAGACGATTTGATGCCTACATGGATGTAGGTAAGGGGCGTGAGCAGGACGCGGAAGCTTTGCAAATGGTGGTCTGGCACAGTACGATAGTAATTTAACGAGACCTTGACGATTATTGGCTTCAATCTTGACCTTGGCATCTAAGCTAAAGCCACCATTGTTTTTCCAAGTCAACATATCATCGGCTTCGAATTGTTCCAAATAATCATTCTTGACCAAAAGTTTCATGGTTTTCTTTCTGACGATACTCAAAATATCTGATACGGCGGATTCTGTTAAATTTTGAATTGATTTAAAGGTCAGTTTGCCATCCTGATCAGGCAGAAATATGCCATCCATCAAAACTAGGTGATGATGATAGTTGCTGTTTAAGAAAGAGCCGAAACGATGAATGAAATTGACACCGCCAATTTTGGACTGGTCATCGACATTAAGTATTTCCCTGTATGCCAGCTCAAGCTGACGAATGAATATCCTCAGCACTTTGCTTGCCAATTTTGAATCGATTCTCAGATAACAACGTATTCGTTTTGGAAAACTAAGAACCCATTGCCTGACGGGGACTTTTGGAAATACATTGCCAACCAAGTTGGCAGTTGTTTCATGCATTCGACGAGTATTGCAGGATGGGCAGATTGATTTGCCTTTGCAAGAAAATGCGATCAGAAAATCTTCACCACATTCGCACATCGCCCTTGCAAAACCACAAGCCAAAATTCCGCACGACATAAACTTGTCAATTTCATTTTCTACATGCGATGTAACAATATTGTAGGATTGGTCTGTTTCACCTTGCAATGAGCGATAGGTTGAAAAATTCTCTTGTATTACCTGATAAAACACAGTGTTTTCAGGCTTTCTTCTCTGATAGGTTTTTGCTTTGCTGGTAAATTGGGTGTTGCCAATGTCTGTTTTTTCATGAATTTTGCACATGAAAAAACGTTAATGGTTTTATGGAATTTATTCTGTAGCGAATCGACTCAGTTTTTGTAGGAGTTTATCGATGTATTTTGTAGGATTATATTGTAGTTGTGACTGTTTGTGACTTTAATCTATCAAAGACTGGATCGGACAGCGGACGAGACATACATCCTGATACAAAAAACATAATAAACAATATTAATATCAGTTTATTAGCGATCATAATTCCTTTTCAATTATTTTATATTAACAAACTAACACGACGATCACTGATTCGTCTCTGCCAAGGAATGGGCACGAAATAACTGCCCATTCCTAATCATCCTCATCCATCAAATCGCCCAATAACGACTCTAAATCCTCATCATCCAGATCATCTAACTCATCTGCCAGACCTTCTAGCTCATCATCATCGATATCATCCAAATCAATTTCACCATCACTTTCTTCTTCATCAGACTCATCGTCAACATCAGCAATACTTCGATCAATTCTCTGAATACTTTCAACACTTGATGCACCACCGTCTGCCAAGACTTCATCAATAATTTTTGCCAGGTTTTCAATATTAGGCTCATCAAAAATATCTCTTAATGGAATTTCACATTGAAAAATTTCTCTAATTTTGGAAATCACCTGAGTTGCCATTAACGAATGACCACCAATATCAAAAAAGTTATCCTGAATCCCTACTTTCTCTATGTCCAAAATTTCTGACCAGATTTCAACCAATTGTTTTTCAGTTTCACTGCTAGGAGCAACATAAGAATTACTCATCATTTGTTCGTAATCAGGTTCTGGCAAGGCTTTTCGGTCTATTTTTCCGTTGGGGGTGAGCGGCATTGCATCCAGCTTCATATAAACAGACGGGATCATGTAATCAGGTAAATATTGGCGCATTGAGGTTCGTATGGATTGTCGGTCTACGGTTGTTTCTGTGGAAACAATGTAAGCGACCAAGGCATCATTTTGCACCAGAGTGACGGCATCTTGAATAGATTCATATTGTTCCAAGGCATGTTCGATTTCACCCAGTTCAATCCTTAAACCACGCAATTTAACCTGGAAGTCGATTCTTCCGACGTATTCAATATCCCCATCACTATTATAACGGGCTAAATCACCTGTCCTATAAAACTTATCATAACTGTTTTCAGGCGTTGAAAAAGGTGCGTCAATGAATACTTCATCGGTTAATAATGGGTTATTGAGATAACCTTGTCCAACACAAGCTCCAGTAATACAAACTTCACCAACAATACCAATAGGAACAATATTCAACGCTCGATCTAAAATAAACAATTGGTTATTATCATTAGGACGACCAATGGGAACGGCTTTGTCTCGATAGTCTTCGGGGATATCTATTCTAAAATAGGAAACCACATCAGAACATTCAGTAGGGCCGTATGTATTGACGATTTGAGCATTACAATGCTCCGCTTGACACCAATCACCCAACTTCATCATATCAATGGCTTCACCGCCCAGAAAAACATGACGTAACGTTTGTAATCGTTGATAATTATCAGCTTGGCCAACCAATGGATAAAAAGCACTAGGAGCACAATTGAGTAAGGTTATTTGATGCGCTGCAATTAATTTTGCAATTAGCTGATCGTCATACCCAATTAAATCAGGAATAACCAATGTTCCGCCCGTACTCAAAGGAGAGAAAAAATTCTTTTGCGTTAAATCAAAACCAAATGAACTAATGAGTAAAGTTGAGTCGGTATCGTTAATACCGAACTCACGGGTATACCATCTTAATAAATTCACTACACCTTGATGTTTAACGGCAGCACCTTTAGGACGACCTGTTGAGCCTGAGGTATAAATAACATAGGCAGTATGCTCTGGCAGACAATTAACATGACAGTTTTGCTTACTATAACTGGATAGATTTTGCTCCTCAGAATCCATCAAAAACATGGAAATATTGGCATTGGGAATAAAATCTTTCAACACATCTTCCGTAATTAACAATGAAGCATTTGAGTCAGTTACCATATAAGATAAACGTTCTGGCGGATAACTCGCATCCAGAGGCACATAGGCTGCGCCAGATTTTAAAACACCCAATATCGCAATCACCATATTGTGTGAGCGTTGCATACAAATAGCCACTTTGTCGTTGGCTTTAATGCCTTTGGCAATTAAATAATGAGCCAACTGATTCGACCATTCGTTCATTTGCAGATAACTGATATTTTTATCTCGTTTCATTTGAACAGGCGAACTGCTCAACTCAGCTTTATCAAAGGTAATGGCGATATGTTCAGGTGTGCGTTCAACTTGCTTTTCAATCCACTGATGCACACATTGCGGGCCATAAGGATCGACATAAGTATCGTTCCATAAAACCCGTAACTTCCATTCTTCTTCAACCGATAAAATATTCATGTCAGCCAGGGTTCGATCAGGCGCATCCACCACATCTTCCAACAAACGAACCAGATGATGACTCCAAAGTTCGATCGTTTCGTGTTTGAATAAATCAGTATTGTATTCCCAGTTACCGATTAAACCCTCTTCATTTTCCATGAAAGTCAAGGTCATCTCAAACTTAGAGGTTTTATTGGGCATTTCAATCATTTCTAAGCCTAATTGATTCACATCCAAGGTGGGCAATGCCTGGTTTTGTAGCACCAACATCACCTGAAACAAAGGTGATCGACTCATGTCTCGCTCTGGGGATAATTCTTCAACCAGTCGTTCAAAGGGCAAATCCTGATGGGTGTATGCAGACAAGGTATTTTGTCTGACCTGTTTCATCAAATCACAAAACCTTGTATCACCTGACAATTCTGTTCTCAATACCATGGTATTGATGAAGCAGCCAATCAACCCTTCCAACTCAGAACGGTTTCGACCTGCAACGGGTGAACCAACAGCAATGTCTTTTTGCCCTGTATAACGGAATAATAAAGTTTGAAATGCAGTCAACAAAGTCATGTACAATGTCACATCATTTTTCTGTGACAAGGCATTCAATTCACCCGTTAATTTGGCAGGAACTTGAAACAAGACCCGACTACCATGGGTTGTCATCACGCTGGGTCTGGCAAAATCAGTGGGCAAATCTAAAACGGACACACCGTTTAATTGTTGCTTCCAGTAATTCACTTGTTTTTCTAATTCTTCACCTTGTAGCCATTGTTTTTGCCAAAAGGAATAATCCGCATATTGAATCGGTAAATCAGGCAAGAATGAATGACTGCCTGACACAAATGATTGATACAAAGTAGAAAATTCTTTAATCATTACACCGACAGACCAGCCGTCAGAAATAATGTGGTGCATGTTCAACATAAAGACATGATTGTCTTTCGATAAACGGAACAAGATGACACGGAACAACTGACCTTTACCCAATTTAAACGGTGTTAACGCTTCTTCCTGAATTTTTTGTGTTAAAACCGTTTCTTTTTCTTCTTCTGCCAGTGATTCCAAATTATAAACAGGCAAAACAAATTCACCAGCACGGGTAATTTGACGACGTTTTATTTGCAGACTTTGCATTGCTAACGTCATGCCACGAGCAGGAATAATGAATTGATAAGGTGTTCCATCAACCGACTTAAAATAGGTTCTTAGCGTTTCATGTCGCCTGATGAGTTCACTCAATGCAAAATTCAAGGAAACGCTATCTAAATGACCTGTCAAACGGATTGCGGCAGGGATATTATAAGTTGCTTGGTTGGGTGATAATTGATCAATAAACCACATTCTTTCCTGAGCAAATGATAATGGCAAATGTTGGTCACGTTCGACTTTAACCAGTTTAATGGATGACGATTCGCCCTCTTCTGCTTGAAATTCTGCTACTTTGACTGCTAATTGAGCGATGGTTGGACATTCAAACAAATCTTTTAAAGGAATTTCTACACTCAATTGATCACGCATTAGTGAATTAACTTGTGTTGCCAATAATGAATGACCACCCAAATCAAAGAAATTATCATGAATTCCTATGCGATCAACGCTTAATACCGCTTGCCAAATACTTGCCAACTGCTCTTCTAATGGGTTTCTGGGAGCAACAAATTCATTACGATCATAGTGATCAGAGTTAGGTTCTGGCAATGCTTTACGATCTAATTTACCATTGGCAGTGACAGGTAATTCATCTAAAAATATGAAAATTGACGGCACCATATATTCAGGTAAATCGTTCAATAAATGCTGTCGTAAATCAGTAATTTCAATTTCATCATCTTTAAAAGGAACAATGTAACTCACCAAACTTTTTTGCCCGTTGGCTTCACTGTGGGCAATCACAACGCATTCTTGAATTTTATGATATTGCCCCAAAATAACTTCAATTTCACCCAGTTCAATGCGATAACCTCGTATTTTAACCTGTTGATCGATCCTCCCTAAATATTCAATGCGACCATCCGTTAAAAAACGAACCAAATCTCCTGTTCGATACATTCGTTTGTAATACACATCATAAGGATTATCAATAAAACTTTTTTCAGTTAACTCGGGTTGATTCAAATAACCACGACCGACACCTTGACCTGCAATCAGTAATTCACCTGGCACACCGATGGGTACGGGATTAAAATGTGAGTCCAGAATATAAGCTCTAGTATTGTCCATCGCTTTACCGATACTCGGTGTCGTCAAACCAGATTGAGCGACGACTACATCAAGTGTTACCAACACGGTACATTCAGTAGGACCATAATGATTGACCAGTTCAAAGGGTAAATCTTCTGCAGGAAAGTCATGCAGTTTATCTCCCCCCGTTAAAATTGACCTTAAAACAGCATCTTCTGGCCAAGGCATTTTAATCACTCGTTCTGCCAATGGCGTTGCCATGAAACTGATGTTAATTTTATGTTCAATGAGCCAATGAGTGAGTTTTTCTGGATCAGCTCTTAATTCATCATTAACCAGCCACAAACTGGCACCACTGCATAATGTTGGCCAAATCTCCAGCACTGACGCATCAAAAGCCACTCCTGCAATGTGAGTACAGCGATCTTCAACGTTTAATTGATAACGGTGTTTATACCAATTGACTAAATTCAATAACGAATTTTGCTCTATCATCACCCCTTTGGGTTTACCTGTTGAACCCGAGGTATAGATGACATAAGCCAAACTATCATCCGTCACTTGATGATTAATATTTTCAGTTGATGTATTGCTCGAGAAATTATCAACACAAATACAATGCTGTACAAAATCAGGTGTTTGCGACATTAAACTCTGTTGTGTTAATAAAATGGTCAGATCCGCATCTTCTGCCATGTAAGCCACGCGATCAGCAGGATAGACGGGGTCAATAGGAACATAAGCACCGCCCGCTTTCCAAATGGCGAGAAAACTCACAATCATTTCTATGGAACGATCCATATAAACACCAACAATTTTATTACCTGACAAACCCAATGCTACAATGTGGTTTGCCAGTTGATTGGCTTTGGCATTTAATTCAGCATAACTGATTACTTTGTCATTATGCACAATCGCCGATAAATTCGGTACTTTTTTAGCCAGTGCTTCGATGATTTGAGGAACATGTCGGTCATAGTCGATGTCTCGTTCAGTAATATTCCATTGATTGAGCAATTGATCTCGTTCTTTATCACCCAGTAAATTAATGGTTTGAATACCTTCGCTGGGCATTTTAACAATGACATTAATGATATTTTGGCAATGCTCCGTCATTCTAACAATGGTAGAACGGTCAAATAAATCGGTATTGTATTCAAACACACCTTTTAAACCATTCACTGAATCAATGAAAGTCAGGGTTAAATCAAATTTGGATGTTTTGTTGGTTTCACTGAGTTGAGTAAATTCAAGGTCTCCCATGTCGAGCTTTTGTTGCTGAGCCGTCTGCAAGGTAAATGCAACTTGAAACAATGGACTGTGACTCATGTTACGGTCAGGTTGCATCAATTCAACCAATTGTTCAAAAGGGACTTCTTGATGAGAAAAAGCACCCAATGCCGTTTCTTTCACTCGTTTCAGGCAATCAGTAAAACTAGGATTGTCTGATAAATCGGTACTCAACACCAAAGTATTAACAAAACAACCTATAATTTCTTCCAATTCCGCATGGTTACGACCCGCAATCGGTGATCCCACATTGATAATTTCTTGATGACTGTAACGATGCAACAATATTTTGAATACCGTCAATAACAACATAAATAATGTTACATCTTGATTTCGACATAAAACCGTCAGCTCCGTTGCCAAAGCATCTTCAATATTAAACTCAACCAGATCTCCTGCAAATGTCTGCATATTAGGACGAGGTCTATCGGTGGGCAAATTGAGTAATTCCAAAGACCCTGTTAATTTATTTTTCCACCAATCCAATTGCTGTTGTCGATAATCTCCTTGAAACCAATGCCGTTGCCATGAAGAATAATCAGCATATTGAATACTCAAAGGAGCAATATCAATGCTTTCATTTTGTTTATAAATTTGATAAAAACGTGCCACTTCATTGACTAAAATACCACTCGACCAACCATCTGAAATGATATGATGCATGGTTGATAACAACAAGTGATTGTTATCACTCATTTCAATCAGTCTGACACGAAATAATGGGCCATTTTCCAAATCAAAAGGTTGGCTGGCTTCATGTTTAATCAACTGCTGTAACACCGAATCAGCATCTTTATTTGAACCATACGTTTGATCAGACAAGCCACTTAACTCAGCGATATCTTCTATTGGCAATTGACAACAATCCATGTCTTTATTTTCATGAATAATTTGAACCATTTCACCTTTTATTTCTTTAAACGTGGTGCGTAAGGTTTCATGTCGTTCAACCAGGCTACACAGAGCTTGCACCAGTGCTTTAGAATCAATATCACCTTTAATTCTGACGGCTGATGGAATGTTATAATTGGCGGTATCAGGATCCATTTGATGTAAAAACCACAGACGTTCCTGAGCAAATGACAATGGTAAATCTTGTTGTCGTGACACCTTGTTTATCACGGGTAATTGACTGCTACCATCGTCATTTTGTATTAAGTCATCTATCACCGTGGCAAAGGATTGTAATGAATCAACTTCAAACAACGATCTGACAGGTAACTCAATCTCAAATTGTTTTCTGACCTGAGAGATTAATTGGGTTGCTAAGAGTGAATGACCACCCAGATTAAGATTATATTGACGCAGTAACTTTTTGTGATATTAATCCAGAGATGTCAGAAAAAATCTCAACAATTTCTAAATTATCCTCCTCATAAATCAACTCCATTTCTGCCTGCCCAGTAATTGATTTTAATAACGCATTATTCTCATCAAAAATTACTCACTCCAAATATCACATTCCTTATTTCTATCAAAATACGTCCAGCTAATCTCATACCCACCTACAATTTTCTCAATCCGAACATCTCTCACCAGATATACTAATGATGAATAGGATGTTGATCTGCCTAGGTGTTATGAAAGTGATGTTTGATGAACCATCATCGCCTGAATAAATAACGAAAATAATGCCAGAGGCCGATTTTGGTTTTGAGCATTTTCTTGAATAGTTTCCTCGTCTTTTTGATATTTTTAATCTTACCCGCAAGATTTTCGATGTTGAGTGGCGTTTTTTTTGCAAACAGTAAGACTTCATTAATCTCAAAGAGTGCTGATTTAAGCTGATCTGCCGAGAAATGATGAACTTTTTTAATCTCATGCATAACAATCAGATCATAGTCAAAATCGCCACGGATGATCACTATCTTATAAATAAGCTGGAATTTAAGTTTCAGCAGTTTTTTTTCAAGCGGTTCAGTGGAAGGATCGAAGGAGTCGATAGCGTCCAGCTTTGCTTGTACTTGCTGAAGCAGTGACTCAATGAATGATTCGTCATTTGGAACCTGATCCATACTAATTTGTAATAACTCTTCGAGTGTCATGAGATTTTTATATCTCTTTTGCTAATCAGAAATATCATAAGAATGCCAATCATGAAAACACCAGCAGCATTGTTTGGCACTTTGAGTACGAACTATTTTTTGGCATTTTGGACAGCGGTTGATATACGTTTCTTTCAATTGTGGTCGGCATATTTTTCTGAAATATTCTTCTTTAGTGGGATATTTCACCAGGTATTGATGAAATTCGCTGCTGATTTGTTTAATGTCATGGAGCTCGTCAGCTGAGAAATGTTTAAAACTGTGATATATCTCATGATAATAATCAGCTAAGGATTCGCATATCATCTGATGTTCCACCATATATTTAATTTTTTCAAGGGATCGATTGCCACCTAGATTTATTTTGATGTAGTAAAAAAGCTCAATAATGATTGTAAAACATAAGCAATAATTATCCATCTGATCCATATCTGCTTCTGTCATAGTCGAATCAAGTAAATTATCGAATTTCCATACCGTAGGTACAAAATGCTGGATTAGCATTCTTTCTTCATTGTATTCACCATCTATATCAGCGGGCATAAGTATCCTATTTGAATCGGGTATGATGTCAGTTGATAGTAGCGATGAATAGAAAAATCTTAAAATATTTCACAAACGTTCATTATCAACCGCTAAGATCATTTGATCAATTTTTGTTTTATTCAGAAGTTTTTTATTGATCTGAATTACTCATTAAGGGTGTTGCAACAATCTCAGTTTCTTTAATTAAAACAAGTAGTTACATATAAATAATCTTTTCTGTAAGTCGTTGTTTATAGTAGGTTTTTTATAATTATTGCAACACCCTTTCATTGTCACATTACCTTTTTGAGTAACATTTTACTGGCTTTGAAGAACATAAAACACGAAAATATGGAAAGCAACCAATCTGCATCGGCAAGCTAACCTTATATCTAGATAAAAAGTCCCGTGTCTCCTTATTTCTGAAATACCTATAATACTTTAGAATTTTTCTCATTACCGTCAAATCATCAATGTCTCACAAACATTTCTTCAAAAAACAGTTCTTTGCAATAACAGAAATATATCGGCCAATTTCTTTTTCAGAATTTTGATTTTCAATCATAGTGCCAGATTCTTCTTTGACTACGTCACGGTAAACGAATCTGATTGAATTGCCCATATGTTTTTTATCTAGCACTGTTCGATCAGGACTGGATCTAGTTCAACAAAACAATCTTCATCATTATTAAAAGCACTGACTACAAAAATAACAAACCATTTACTCAATTTAGTGTTTAAGGAATGACATTTTGAAAATATTAGCCTAAAACCATTTTTAGGGTTTTTGTATATGATTTTTTTGTTCTTTCACTACTTTTATTGTTAATGGTCATTTAAACTGACCCCTCTTCGGACAATAAAATTGCCCCCCTTTATTAATTTTTGGGTTAATAACCCGTAA
>Ga0233445_1003121_pt1 | contig 10372 bp, 8 predicted proteins | sample SI_124_October20_5_FD_182779 | JGI IMG/M metagenome (GOLD analysis project Ga0233445, IMG submission 182779) | Seawater microbial communities from Saanich Inlet, British Columbia, Canada - SI_124_October2016_100_MG | ecosystem: Environmental > Aquatic > Marine > Inlet | place: Canada: British...
GAAAATGTTGAAGAATATGCGAAGGCCGGAGTGGACAGGATATCGGTTGGTATGATAACACACTCTGCCAGGGCTTTGGATATATCTTTTGATATAAGTTATAAAGTAATGCTATAATCAGGGTTAGAACGCTTATCTAAAAGAAAGAGGATTTATATATAATATGAATAATGAAATAAAAATAGTTTTTACTGATTTAGATGGTACGTTGCTGGATCATAGTACCTACTCTTACAGTAAGGCAGAAAAAGCGTTGAGGTCTCTCAGGGAGAAAGGTATTCATCTTGTTTTGTGTTCCAGTAAATCAAGAGACGAAATAATGATCTATCGAGATAAACTATCAAATAATGAACCCTTTATATTAGAAAACGGGGGTGCGATATACATTCCTGAAAAGTATGGTTTGAAGTGTGAGTTTGATAGAACTGATAACGATTTTTTAGTAGTGGAGATCGGTTCTGAATATAACGTTCTCAAAAATGCTTTTGAAGAGATAAAAAGAAAAACCGGTATCAACGCAAAGTGTATCGCTGAGTTTACGGTAGATGAAATTGTTGAGTTGACAGGTTTGAGTAGAGAAGAAGCTTCTCTTGCCCAAAAGAAAGAGTATTCGCTGCCTTTTATTATTGATGGTAGCGAAGAAGATGTTAAGAATATTCAAGATGAAATCTGCTTGTCAGGCTTCAATTATACTGAAGGTGCAAGGTTTGCGTACCTTATGGGTGGAAATGATAAGGGAAAAGCCGTTAATATACTGGTAGACATCTTCAGAAAAAACTATCCGGATGCAAAAATATTAACTGTTGGCCTGGGTGATAGTTTAAATGATCTTCCGATGTTGGAAGCAGTAGATAAGAAATTCCTTGTAAAGAAGGAATTTGGAAACTATGAAGAGCGTATAAAGGTTGATGGCCTTACATATGCCGATGGTATCGGGCCGGCTGGTTGGAATAAAGCGATTATAGGTTTGTTTGGAAAATAATAATTAGCGAGCTGTTACTTTACGCACTCTGTACATTTTCGGTACATTGTTGCTAATTAATTTGTCAGGACTCAAATTAAGTGGGGGGGGTGTATTATGGGAGACTTTCATCAGTCGGGAGAAGTTACAACACTACACAGATTTGGCAACAGGGATATCGCCAAATTAGAGGCCGAAATAAAAAAACTCTCACGCCTTAGGCCAATTGCTCTTGTATTACCGACAATTTTTGCTGAGTTGGAAGGTGCGGCATTACCCAAAATTATTAGCGTATTAAAGGAAGTTAAGTACTTAAAACAGATTGTTGTCACCATGGGAAGGTTTGACAAGGAGCAATTTAAATATGCGAAAAAATTCTTTTCTGTTTTACCTCAGGACGTAACATTGATGTGGAATGATGGTCCCAGGATGAAGAAGCTTTATAAACTTCTTGATGAAAAGAATGTTTCTGCAGGGGCGGATGGTAAAGGGAGGTCCGCATGGATGGCTTATGGTTATGTCCTGGCGAGTGAAAAATCAAAGGTAATTGTGTTGCACGACTGTGACGTTCTGACATATAGCAGTGAATTCCTTGCAAGGTTATGTTACCCAGTTGTAAATCACAATCTGGATTTCGAATTCTGCAAAGGATATTATAGCCGCATTACCGATCGAATGCACGGCAGGGTAACCAGGCTCTTTGTAACTCCTCTGTTGAGGACTCTACGGCGACTGTTAGGGGATCTTGATTTCCTGAAATACATGGATAGCTTTAGATATATTCTGGCAGGAGAGTTTTCCATGTTGGCAGACCTGGCAAGGGTAAACAGAATTCCCGGTGATTGGGGGTTGGAGGTAGGAGTGTTGGCAGAGATATACAGGAACTGTTCCAAAAAAAGGATATGTCAGGTAGATATATGTGAGACGTACGAACATAAACACCAACCGCTCTCTGAAGTTGATATTACAACGGGATTAATGAAGATGAGCATGGACATCACCAGGACCATTTTCACCACACTGGCAAGTACTGGCATAATATTTAACGACGGTTTCTTCAGAACATTGAGGACCACATATCTAAGGACTGCCCAGGCGTTTGTTGAAAAATATGAAACTGATTCAGCAATAAACGGGTTATATTTCGACAGGCATCTTGAGACAAAGGCTGTTGAAGCCTTTGCTAATGGACTAAAGATGAGTGGAGATCAATTTCTTGAAGACCCAACTGATTCACCACTCATTCCGAACTGGAGCAGGGTTAATTCGGCAATACCTGATTTCTTTGAAAAACTTGTTGGTGCCGTTGAGAAAGATAATGAATAGGAGTTCTAGATTTGTGATTTGAATTTATTCTATAAGAAACTATTCGAAAAGATATAGAAAATGGGCGGTTTGAAAATAAAAGATAATATTTATTGGGTTGGGGCATTAGACCCCGAAATGAGAATATTTGATTTGATTTTCAAGACTGACCATGGAACTACCTATAACTCTTATCTAATCAAGGATGAGAAAACTGCGTTAATAGATACGGTTAAAGAGCCTTTCACAACCGAGTTTCTTTCACGGCTTAAATCACAGATTGACCTCAAGGATCTTGATTACATCATTGTAAGTCATACAGAGCCTGATCATACAGGCGCACTTCCAGAGCTATTAAAATACGCATGTAATGCGAAGATTATAGCGTCAAAAGCCGGCGGGCATTTACTGAAAAACATACTCAACGTACCCTTTAATCTGTCAACTATTGATGAGTGTTCTGAGATAGATCTGGGTACTCGTAGACTCAAATTTATCCCCGCCCCGTATCTGCATTGGCCCGATACTGTTTTCACCTATTTAGATAAGGAGAAGATCCTCTTTACATGTGACGCGTTTGGTGCGCATTATTGTGATGAAAGGATGTTTGATGATCTGGTTGGTGATTTCGATTCTAATTTCCATTACTACTATGACAGTATAATGCGTCCGTTTAAACCGTATGTCCTTAAAGTTATTGAGAAGATTGAGGAGTTGGATGTAGATATTATTGCCACTGCACATGGGCCGATCATACGGGAAAATCCTCGGAAATACATTGAAAGCTACCGTCGCTGGAGCCAGGTCCAGACAGATCCGACAAAGAATGTATTGATTCTGTATGTCAGTATATATGGAAGCACTAAAAAGATGGCGGAAGCTATTGCCAAAGGGGTTTCAGAGGAGGGTGCTAATTTTAAAATGCTAGATGTAAATGATACCGATCCCCAATTTATCAGGGATGCTATTGAAAAGGCAGATGGGATAATTGTCGGATCTCCAACAATTGTTGGAGATGCTCCAAAGCCTGTCTGGGATGCGCTTGCCCTTCTCTCCTCCGTTAAATTGAAAATTAAATTGGGGTCTGCTTTCGGCTCTTACGGCTGGAGTGGTGAAGCTACTAAAATGGCTGAGGATAGACTAAGTGGGTTGCACATAAAGCTTCATAAACCTTCCTTTAGAGTAAAATTGATTCCTGAGGATAAAACATTGAAAGAGTGCCAGGAATTTGGAAAAGAGTTTGTAATCGCTCTGAAGCAGAAATAAAATATCACTTCAATATAATGCCATTCTGGCAGATTTTTGACGGGCCAACTTCATTTGAACTGCTGGCATTAACTTTGAAATTTATTGTTAAATATTCTTAAAGTAAAAATGTCTAATCTCAGAAGACACGCTAACGAAATCTTTAAACACGTACTTGGTACATTAGATCCGGAACAGTTAGTTAAGGAAAAAGTCAGTATTCTGGATTCTACACTTGTGGTAGAAGAGAGAGAATATGACCTCAATAATTATGAGAATATCTATGTAGTTGGTGGTGGAAAAGCATGTGCTCCAATGGCTAAAGCCATGGAGGATATTCTTGGTGATAAAATAGATGATGGTCTCATTGTGGTGAAATATAATCATGGCTTGCCTCTTAAGAAAATTGAAACTATCGAAGCGTCACATCCCATACCTGACAAAAACGGTGTAAGAGGTACTTCAAACATTCTCAGGCTTTTATCCAAAACTGGAGAAAAAGACCTGATTATTTGCCTTATCTCCGGAGGTGGATCGGCCTTACTTGTTCAACCGCATAAAGAGATAACTTTACAGGATATACAAACTACCTCCGCTGAACTACTTGCCTGCGGCGCTGCGATTGATGAAATCAATACAGTAAGAAAGCATTTATCGTCGATAAAAGGCGGTCAGATTGCAAAGGCTGCATACCCTTCAACACTTATAACACTGATACTATCTGATGTAGTCGGAGACCCGATGGATATTATAGCATCCGGCCCTACCGTACCGGATGAAAGCACTTTTGAAGATGCTTATGCAATAATTCAGAAATATTCTTTAGAAGAGAAGATGCCGAATAGCGCTTGCGGGTTTCTCAAAAGAGGAAAGATGGGAAAAATCGAAGAGACTCCTGAAGCCGGAAATGAGATATTTGATAACACTCAAAACATAATTGTCGGATCTAATAGAATAGCGTTAGAAGCGGCTGAAAAGAGGGCGAGGGAGATGGGGTATAATACAATAATCCTCTCCTCTCTGGTGGAAGGCGAAAGCAGGGACGCTGCTAAGTTCCTTGCCGCGATTGCCAAAGAGGTTAGTAGAACCGGAACACCGATCCCCAAACCTGCATGTATAATTGCAGGAGGTGAAACGACCGTTACGATAAGGGGTAAAGGAAAGGGTGGTAGAAATCAGGAATTTGCACTTTCTGCTGCCATGGAAATCGAAGGGTGTGAAGGTGTAGTGATTTTGAGTGCGGGTACTGATGGCACTGACGGGCCAACAGACGCCACCGGCGCAATCGTTGATTTTAATACCTGTAAAGACGCCAGGGTGAAATTTAGTCGGAACCCGGAAGAGTTTTTAAATAATAACGATTCTTATAATTTTTTCAAAAAGACCGGAGAACACATAATTACCGGCCCGACAATGACTAATGTTATGGATATAATGATATCCTTAATAGATTAGATTTTATTCTGCAGGAATGACATAATTAAGATTTTAGAAGAAGCTAATAATATGCAGAGGGCTTACAACGAAGTGGCAGACAGGTGTATGATATCTGATAGTACTATGGAAGAGGTTGGATATGTCATGTTCGTTACCCCATTGATGTGGTCACATGTGTAATACATGAAGGCGTTGTTATATAAACATGGTCTTTATTCTGATGATAATGTATAGGGGTGAGGTTTAAATGCAAAAACCGCTTCAAGCTTTATTAGACAAGTTATCACGATTTGTTTCTGCCGTCTCACACTTGTCGAGTAATTCTTACCTGCGAAGAAAAAGCACAGAGAACAAACGTTTAGAGGAACAGCTCAAGACATTGTCCTGCGCAGTTGAACAAAGCCCATGTACGATTGTGATTGCAGATATTGAAGGCAATATTAAATATGTTAATCCCAAGTTTACACAACTGACCGGTTATACTTACAAAGAAGCCATTGGGCAGAATCCACGCATATTACAAACGGGTAATACCACTCCCGAAAAATACGAATATTTGTGGAGGCAAATTACGTCGGGTAAAGAGTGGCATGGAGAATTTTCTAATAAGAAAAAGAACGGTGAACTCTATTGGGAATCTGCATCTATCTCTCCTGTCAAAAACATTGATGGTTCTATTACCCATTTTGTCGCGGTCAAAGAGGACATTACTGAACGCAAGCAGATGGAAGAAAAGCTGAAGCTATTCAACATATATCTTGAAGAGCGTGTGGCAACACGTACGGAAGAACTGAAAAAGAAAAATGAAGAACTAGAGAAGGAAATAACGGAGCGCAAATGGGCTGAGAAAGAGTTGAGAGAAAGTGAGGAGAAATTCCGAAAAATAACATCTTCGGCTTTTGATACCATTATCATGATGGATCATGAAGGAAAAGTTTCATTTTGGAATGAGGCTGCTGAAAAGATGTTTGGTTACTCTAGAGAAGAAATAGCTGGAAGAAATTTGCATAAGATGATTGTTCCGGATAGGTACTATGATGCTTTTCAGAAAGGCATGGAGGGTTTTATAAAGGATGGAACAGGCCTTATTATTAATAAGTCGCTTGTCTTACCGGGTCTCAGAAGAGATGGGACAGAATTTCTTGCAGATCACTCTTTTTCATCGGTAAAACTTAAAGGTAAATGGCATGCAATATCCATAATTAGAGATATTACAGCGCGTATACAAGCGGAAAGACGTCTTAATGCTCAGCATGCAGTAACAAAAATATTATCCGAATCCACAACTTTAAAAGAGGCTTTATCCGGAATTCTTTCAGCTATGTGTTCGACACTGGAATGGGATTTAGGTGAGGCTTGGTTGTTTGATCCAGAAAAGAACGTATTGCAGTGTGCAGAAATCTGGCATATTGCATCCGTTGAAGTGTCAGAGTTCAACGCGGTTACAAGACAAACTACCTTTTCCCCGGGCATTGGCTTGCCTGGGTCTGTTTTGTCAAAAGCAAAACCTGTTTGGATTGCAGATGTTATTCATGATGTAAATTTTCCACGTGCATTAGCTGCGGAAAAAGAGGGGCTGCATGGAGCCTTTGGTTTTCCAATTCTGGCCGGTAGAGAAGTGGTTGGCGTAATTAGCATCTATAGTCGTGAGGTACGAGAGCCCGACAAGGAATTGCTTGATATGGTGAACGATATCGGTTGCCGGATTGGCCTCTTTATCAGGCGAAACCGTGCAGAAGGGCAAATAAAGGCATCTCTTAAAGAGAAAGAAGTGCTTCTGGATGAAGTACATCATCGGGTCAAGAATAACCTTCAGATAATTTCAAGCCTGCTCGATATGAGCAGTATGCAGACACAGAACCAAGAGACGATAGATCTGTTTGCAGAATCACGTAACAGAGTGGAGGCTATGGCTCTTATCCATTCACAACTCTATGAAAGTGAACGATTTGATGAAATAGATATGGAAAGGCATATTCAGGAACTGTCCGGAAACCTGTTAAATATATATTCAAAAGAGAAGATAATTACGTTTGACATCAAGTCTGCAAATGTGTGCCTTCCGGTGACACAGGCAGTTCCCTGCGCACTTGTTTTGAACGAGTTGATTTCAAACTCCCTGAAACACGCTTACATAGATGGGCAGCAGGGGATAATTTGTATCTCCATGCAGCAGAATGATCGCACAATTCTTATGAGAGTTAGAGATGATGGCATAGGTGTTCCTGAGGAGATTGACATAGAAAGAACTAAGAGCTTGGGATTGAAATTGATTAGAAATATTGTATATAAGCAGTTAAATGGTACAATGAAAGTCGTAAGAAATAAGGGTGCAGAGTTTACCATAGAATTTAATATTCAGGGGGGGGCTTATGAAAAGGCTAATGGTAGTAGACGATGAAGCGGTCATAACCACGCAACTGGAGGATCGTTTGCAGTCCATGAAATATGATGTAGTGGGAACAGCCTCTTCGGCAGAAGAATCTGTGAGTATGGCCAGAGAACTTTGCCCGGATTTAATTCTTATGGATATTGTCATGAAAGGAAAGCTTGATGGTATTGAGGCTGCCGAGATAATAAAGAATGAAATGGATGTTCCGATTATATTCCTTACTGGCTATACAAGTGATAATTACATAAAGAGGGCAAAGCAGGTAATGCCATTCGGATATATTGTAAAACCATTTAGAGAAGAAGATGTAAGGGCAAACATTGAGATCGCTCTTTATAGAAAAGATTTGGAACGAAAACAGAAACAGGCTGAGGAGAGAATTCGCAGATTATTTCTCGCAATTGAGCATAATCCACACATTATTGTGATAATGGATATCGATGGGAACTTTGAATTCATTAACAACAAATTCTCTCAGACAACTTACTATACATCCAATGAAATCATAGGGAAGGGCATTAGTCTTTTGCAGTCTGATAAAGAAACGTCAGAAGTATTTAAGGAGATGAGGGACGAAATTGCCTCCGGTGAAGAGTGGAGGGGGGTACTCTGCCTGAGAAAAAAAGATGGTGCGTTATGCCTAAAATATACGATTGCCCAGCCTGTGAAAAACATAAGTGGAGACATCATTTTTTCTGTTTTAATTTTGCAGAAAGTTGCCGAACGAGAGAAGAGAAGAGATGAGTTGTTGCAGTTAGAAAAAATGAACTCCGTCAGAACAATAGTAGCCGGAATTGCCCACGAGTTTAACAATATCCTTGCAGTCGTTCATGGTAATGCGGAGGTGCTGGAAGATGGATTTGAGAACGAAAAGGAATTGAAAAAGGGGTTACATAATATTAAGAAAGCGAGTGATGAAGGTGCTGGGATAGTTAGAGATATGATAACGATTGCCCAATCAGATAAAGACACATCCGAGCACCTCTTTTTTGATTTAAAGCAATTAATAATTCAGGCGATAGAAGCTGTAATGCCAGGATGGAAAAATATAGCTCATTTCAGTGAGATGAAATATAAAATAGACAGAAACGGCATGAAAAGAGTACCTGGAGTATTTTGTAATCCAACGGAGTTAAGAGAGGTGTTTGTAAATATAATAAATAATGCACTGGATGCGATGCCTGATGGCGGTCGTATTTCATTTAGCACATGGAGCAATGAGGACACGGTATTTGTGGAAATATCTGATACAGGCATGGGCATGTCCGAAGAGGTAAAGAACAGAATATTCGATCCGTTTTTCACTACCAGTAGGCCAGAAAGAACCGGTCTGGGTATGGGTGTCGCCTATAGTATAATAACGAGACATGGCGGTAAGATTGGGGTAGAAAGCGAGGAGGGAAAGGGTACAACGCTGACCCTGAGTTTACCGATTAATAATGAAACTAAACAACAAATACTATCATCAAGATCTGCCCCGGATAAAGTGGCTAAGGGCCTCAGCATCCTTGTGGTAGATGATGAAGAAGAGATTTGCAATATACTGAATAAATTCTTTTCAAGAGTAGGTCATATAGTCAAGACTGTTGGCAATGGAGCTGAGGCTATTGAGTTAGCAAAAAGAGAAGATTTTGACATCGTGATATGTGATCTGACTATGCCTGGTGTAACCGGACATGATGTAATAAAAGCGCTGAACGAGTTAGATAAGGTGCCAAAGATTGGTGTTTCCACGGGTTCGATCGAAGATTACTCATCTGCAGAGGCAAATGCTTTGAAGGCAGATTTTATCATTAACAAGCCTTTTAGATTATTAGAATTGGCAAATAAAATAAATGTCTTATTCGATGGAGAATAAAGACATGGCGAATGACTCGACTTCAATGTGTATTTATAGTGGATGTAACGAACTTACTTCATTAATAAATTGTTTGTAAGGGAAGTTTTTTCCTGGACATGCGGTACCTTTTTGAAGAACCTGGCTGTGCCTGACGATGCGTGATTTAGGGATGTGATATTTTTCAGAAAAATAAGTTACCAGGCTTACGAGAGATTCAAGCTGGTTGTTTGTAGGCTCGTTGTCCGCTTCGAAATTCCCGACGAGGCAGATGCCAATAGAAATTCGATTAAGGTCCATATTGGCGGTATGCGCACCGTGAATCTGCTTCTTCCATCTATCGCCTACTTCAATCTCACCATTACCCGAGCCGTTACCGTTGCCGATGACGAAGTGATAGGCTAAACCGTATTCCCATTTTTTTTCATCTCTGTGATATTTATCAAAGCTATCTGCATTTCCTTCATTTGTAGCGCTGTGATGTAGTACTACATATTCCCATTTGTTTTCTTCTACATCGACTCTGCACAATTCATCAATGTTAATGGCAATGGTAACTGGTGGCTCCTTTTTAATACTGATAAATGGTAGGTAGATGAAGAGTCCTGTTGCTGTTACAAACATAGCAACCGAGACTGTTATGACATGCCATTCAACTATCTTCATAGTGTTGTTTGGTTAAAGCAAGGCATAGAGGAATAATATTATTCTCTTTCAGGGTGTGGGCGCATTAAAAGACTTATACTTACGCACCTGAAAAAGTCCCTTAAAATCAATATTTTATAGAAGTATTGGGACGGTAAAGCAAGGATAATATGCCTGTATTCCATTGCTTATCTTGACACTTTATTATAATTGTGATACTATTCTAAGATATTACTACAATTCAGAAAATTTGTAAGGGCTTATATTGTAATGGCTTATGGAGATTTCGCCGAAGTAGTCCTGGACATACCCCTCAATAAAAAGTTTCACTACAAAATCCCACCATCTTTAGTAAATCAGGTAGAAATCGGCAAAAGGGTTAAGGTGCCTTTCGGGAGGAGAACCGTTGTGGGGTATTGTGTTGGGCTGACCAATACATCAGATGTAAAGACGTTAAAGGACATAATACACGTAATCGATACAACGCCTATCTTGAATTCTAAAATGTTAGGAGTTGCGGAATGGATGGCTAATTTCTAACATTTTAGAA
>Ga0233445_1003144_pt1 | contig 10319 bp, 10 predicted proteins | sample SI_124_October20_5_FD_182779 | JGI IMG/M metagenome (GOLD analysis project Ga0233445, IMG submission 182779) | Seawater microbial communities from Saanich Inlet, British Columbia, Canada - SI_124_October2016_100_MG | ecosystem: Environmental > Aquatic > Marine > Inlet | place: Canada: British...
GCGGCCTGTCCTGTCTGCTTGTATGCCGGGTCACTGGTGCCGGAAGAAATCGTCGCCTTTGCCCCGTCCGATGCCCGTGTCATCGACACCGCCCCGCTGAACCTGGATGAGATCATGGCGGAAATCGAGACTGCTCACAAACAAGGCCAGGACGTGGCCCGTGTACATTCAGGTGATCCATCCCTGTACGGTGCCATTGGCGAACAAATTCGCCGCTTGAAGACCCTGGGCATTGAATACACCATCACTCCTGGTGTGCCTGCCTTTGCGGCTTGTGCCGCCGCCTTGGGTCTTGAACTGACTTTGCCCGATGTCAGCCAGACCGTGGTTCTAACTCGCACCGCCATGAAAAGTTCGGCCATGCCCGCAGGTGAAGAACTGGAAAACCTGGGTCGCAGTGGAGCCACACTGGCCGTGCATTTATCCGTGCGAAACCTGAAAAAGGTCTGCACCGATCTTATCCCGCATTATGGCGAGGATTGCCCGGTTGCCGTTATCTTCCGCGCCAGTTGGCCCGACGAAGTTATTATTCGTGGCAATCTGACCGATATTCGAGACAAAGTGCGGGCCGCCAAACTGACACGCACTGCCCTGGTGTTGGTCGGTCGTGTACTGGACGTTAACGACTTCACTGACAGTCGTTTATACGCCCCTGACCACAAACACGTTTTGCGACACGGTCACTGATCGAGGATAGCTTTCAGCCAGGTAGTAACCTCAACAGGTCTTGAAACTGTCTCAATGCCAGAAGGTGCAGGACGGTCGATCATGATCACCGGGATTTTCAGCGCCTGTGCCGCTTCGATTTTGGCGTATGTCGCCGCACTGCCTGCATTCTTCGATATGATGGCCTCGATGCCCAGATCTTGTATCAGTTTTCGTTCGTCGGACACATTAAAGGGTCCATGATCGTGAATATATTGGCCCCTTTTTAATACAGGCAAGTCATCATCCGTTGGCACGATCCTGATCAACCAATGACAGCGTTCATCCTGGGCATATTCTTCAATTGCCTGCCGTCCCGTCGTGACCAATACCTTGCCAGAGACCCCGATGACGGCTTCTTTTGCCGCAAAAATATTGCCGACATGTATCCAGTTGTCTTTCTCTGTTTCCTGCCAGGCTGGCTCTTCCAGGCGCAACAAGGGCAGGTGTGCATCATGGCAAGCCTGTTGGGCATTCCTTGTGATCTCTTCTGCAAAGGCGTGAGTTGCGTCGATAACCGCTGCAATTTTTTCTGCAACCAGGTATTCCTTCATTGCCTTAAAGCCACCAAATCCGCCAATGCGAATTTCTGCGTCCGGCAGAGACCTGGGTGTTGTGCGTCCTGCGAGTGAATAGACAATATCAATATCAGGTGACTGGATTTCGGCGACACACTTTTTCGCCAGCGACGTGCCGCCAAGGATGAGGATTTTAAGATTAACCATCGGCACGCCCCACCAGATTGCCCTGCCGGTCAAACACCAGCACTTCCAGGGCAACGGCGTTATCACACATATCCAGGGCACTTGCGCGCGCCAGATTCGCAATCTTGTTGCCCAACGGAAAGCCATGGCTTTGGGCAGCTATAAGGACCTCGATGGAGGTGTTCGCTGTGCGGGCAACCTCGGCGACTTCCGGTGCCTCAGAACATAAATTTTCCAGCCAACCAAAATCGATGCTTGAGCGTTTTGAATGCAGGTCAGCATGACCATTGGCCAGTTTGGAAATTTTACCAAAGCCACCGCCCAGCGACAGCCTTTCCACTGGATGCAGGCGCAGGTATTTCAACATACCGCCGGCAAAATCACCCATGTCGATCAAGGCACCGTCTTCAAAGCCGAATATTTCTTTCAAGGCATCTTCTGATCGGCTGCCGGTGGCGGCACCAATATGTTTTGTGCCTTCGGCACGGGCTACATCGATGCCTTGATGGATGGAGGCAATCCAGGCTGCACAGGAATAAGGTACAACGATGCCTGTCGTGCCAAGAATGGAAATGCCGCCAAGAATACCCAGACGCCCGTTCATTGTGCGTTCGGCAATTTTTGCTCCGCCCGGCACAGAAATTTTCACATCGACATCAACATTAGTCCCGGCCTCTTTTGCCAGGTCGCCAAGTTCGACGGCAATCATTTGTCGCGGCACTGGATTAATCGCGGCTTCACCGACGTCGATGGGTAAACCAGGTTTGGTTACAGTGCCGACGCCGTCACCAGCGAAAAACAGCACGCCCTTGCCGTCTGGTTTTCGTAACGCTACGCGGGCATATATTAAGGCGCCATGCGTCACGTCCGGGTCATCGCCGGCATCCTTTTCAACTGCGGCCTCAGCAGAATCTGATCCGAGGTTCCTGTGGGTAAGCGCAAAGGTAGTTGTGCCACCACGCGGCAGGTTGATCTCAACTGGATCAGGGAAGTCACCAGACAGCAACGCCGAAAAAGCAGCCTTGGCGGCGGCGGTCGCACAAGCGCCCGTGGTCCAGCCACGCCGCAATTCCGCTTTTTCTGCCACGTCTTCGGTCATGCTATGATGATCGCCTCTTGAACGCTTTACCCCACTGCAATATGCATGGTTCAGGTATGATACCAAAGTTCAGCGCCAAACATCACAGGCGAAGGCTGGTATTTTTTTGAGGGTCCCGGGAGACCACATCGATGCACAACAAACGTTCCGGATGGGTGCTGGCAGCACCGTCTTCCAATTCAGGCAAGACCCTGGTTGCCGCAGCCCTTTTGCGTCTGTTAAGCCGGAACGGCACCGATGTCACACCCTTCAAGGTTGGCCCGGATTATATCGATCCGGGATTTTTGCAGGCGGCGGCGGGTAAACCTTGTCTAAACCTTGATCCCTGGGCCATGTCACCGGCCCGTCTTGATGAGCTGTTGGCAAGACAAACCGGCGAACGTTTTTTGATCGAAGGCGTCATGGGCCTGTTTGACGGCGCTGTCAGTGGGGAAGGCTCAACCGCTGATCTTGCAGCGACCTATGGTTTGCCCGTTGTTCTGGTGATTAATGCCAAAGGCCAAGGGGCGTCTGTTGCGGCCCTGGCAGAGGGTTTTTCCAACCACCGGGCCGATGTTGATATCGCCGGTGTGATTTTTACGCAGGTGGGCAGCCCGCGTCACAAGAAGTTGCTACTGGATGCCTGCGAAAAATCCGATGTTCGTGTCTTCGGTGTTCTCGCCAGTGACCCGGCATTGGCCTTGCGCGAACGTCATTTGGGACTGGTGCAGGCCAGTGAAGCCGAGGACCTTGATCAACTTTTGAACCATGCGGCGGAGGTCCTTGAACGCGACCTTGATTTGGCGGGTTTGCAAGAGATTGCAACGTCCCCTGAGGCGTCCGCAAAATCATCAAGCCCCAGCATTCAACCATTAGGCCAACGCATCGCGGTCGCGCGAGATATTGCTTTCGGGTTTTGTTATCCGCACATAATCGACGACTGGCAATATGCTGGCGCAGAAATCAGTTTCTTTTCACCTTTGGCCAATGAGGCCCCGGACGAACACGCCGATGCCATCTATTTACCTGGCGGCTATCCGGAACTGCACGCCTCTGCCTTGTCCTCGAACAATGTTTTTCTGGAAGGCCTGCAAGATGCCGCCGCCAGGGACGCTTCTATATTGGGGGAATGTGGGGGTTATATGGTTCTGGGTGAAGGCGTTGTTGATGCCGATAGCACGCGTCATGCCATGGCGGGTTTGTTGAAACTGGAAACGTCCTTTGCCAAACGCAAATTGCATCTGGGGTATCGCCAGGCAACGCAACTTACAGCATCAGGTCCAGGAAATATGGCAGCCAAGTTTCGCGGTCATGAATTTCACTATGCCAGCATCCTGACGGAAGCAGGCGACAAACTGTTCAAGGTGCAGGATGCCAATAGTGAACAAGTGGAAGAAGTTGGCCTGGTATCCGGTCGCACTATGGGCAGCTTCATTCACCTCATCGATATTGTGCCCTAGATGCCATATCCGACCATGGCGATCAAAAAGGCCAGTTCGCAGACCTGTTGACAAGCGCCAAGGACATCACCGGTTTGGCCACCGATCTGGCGTTCCGCCACTTTACATAAAACCAGCCAGACCAGGAAAACGACCAGGGCAGCAACCAGCGTCGCGTTTACACCCAGTAATATTAGACTAAGCCCGGCGGCGATGCCCATTGCGATGAAAAACCCCGAACCAGGTTTTCCGGCCGTGGCCCCCAGGCCATCATCACGGGCGCTGGGTAAGACCGCCATGGCCGCGACCATCCCGGCCCGGGAAACGGCACCTGATACAATCAACACAAACGCAACATTTTGAATGTCGGTGATGGCACCTGCCCGCAACATCAAGGCCAGCACAATGGCGACCACGCCATAAGCGCCAATGCGGCTGTCACGCATGATTTCCAGTTTGCGCTGCTTTGTGGCACCCCCACCGAAACCATCGGCCACATCGCTTAAGCCATCTTCATGCAGGGCGCCCGTGATCGCCACTTGTGCCAGGACCGCCAGGGTCGCTGATAACCAAGCCGTCAAACCAAAGGCAGATGCCGCCAAAAACACACACGCCCCGGCCAAACCGATGGCAGCACCAACGGCGGGGATTGCCCAGGATAATTCTCCCAATCGCCCGCGCCACTCGACAGAATTGACGTCCGTCAAACGATGGATCGGTAATCGGGTAAAAAACCCGAGAACAAACAAAAATTCTTGCCAATATCGCTGCAACTTACTTGACCCGTTCCTTGCCTGGCATGATGATCACGCCAACTTTTCTGCGGCCTTCACGTGTTTCTACCGCACCACGAAACTATCACAATCCTGACCTGAAAGCCGAGGCCCCATGCCACATTCCCTGGATGAACTTCGCGACCTGCTGGCCGACTTGCCTCCGCCTGATGCAGCAGCACTTGCCGCAGCGCAGGCCCGCAACGATCTGCTAACCAAACCGCAAGGGGCTTTGGGTCGCCTGGAGGATCTGGCAATGTGGCTGGCCTCCTGGCAAAAGCGGGAAGTACCCAAACTGAATAAAGTTCAGGTCATGGTCTTTGCCGGGAACCACGGTGTGGTCGAACGGGGAGTATCAGCCTTTCCGTCAGAAGTTACCGTGCAGATGGTGACAAACTTTGCTGGCGGTGGGGCTGCGATTAATCAGCTGTGCAAGGCCGCCGGTGCCGAACTGAGTGTTCTGGATCTTGATCTGGAAACTCCAACTGCCGATTTTACCCAGGCACCCGCCCTCAGCGAAGAAGCCTTTCTGGATGCGTTCCGCCAGGGCATGGCCCAGGTCAACAAGGATAGCGACCTTGTCTGCATCGGTGAAATGGGTATAGGCAATACAACCGTCGCCGCAGCCTTGGCCCACGCCATTCATGGTGGTGACGCTGCGGACTGGACCGGTCGCGGTACCGGTGTTGATGATGCTGGTCTTGATCGCAAGACCCAGGTGGTCGCGGAAGGTTGTGCCAGGCATACCGACATTTTGCATGATCCCATCGAAGTTGCCCGTTGTCTGGGGGGGCGCGAGCTGGCCGCCATGGCCGGTGCGGCCCTGGCCGCAAGGCTGGCCTGCATTCCCTTGTTAATTGATGGCTATGTTGCCACTGCCGCCCTGGCACCCTTGCAGGCAGCAAACGCTGATTTTCTGGCCCACTGTCAAGCCGCCCACGTCTCAGCCGAGCCTGGTCATATTCGCTTGCTCGACAAAATGGGCCTGTCACCCTTGCTGGATTTAGGCATGCGCCTGGGCGAAGCCTCAGGTGCAGCGACAGCCATTCCGCTGTTGCGCGCAGCCGTGGCTACCCATGGCGGTATGGCCAGTTTTGCCGACGCCGGAGTTACAGAAAAATCTGAATAAAGAAAATCGCCTGTTCAGGCGCTGAAGTCCTGGTCAGAATTTTGCTGGCGGGCAACAGCCAATGCAGCAAGAGCGCCGAGGATAACCCAGAATACCAGATTGGTCGTCAGGGTCGCTGTAGCAAATTCTGCGGCAAAAGCTGCAGGCACATCGCTGTGGTGATTAACCGGTTGCGGCGCACCATAGATGTGCGGCAAGGCGATGGCGACCACACCCAGAACACGAAAAACTTGTCCGTTGAGAAGAAAAATCAACGCAAGACCACTTGCGGTCAAAAATGCTGTCGACCACCACCATGTCTGGCGGGCCACCAGATCACCAGCAGGCATGCCCGGTAATTCAGGTGGCATGCCCAATGAAGGGGCCAGATTTACGACAATAAAGCCACAAATTCCCCAGACAATGCCCTGCCGCCAACTGGTGATATCGCGGACTGAAAACAGTGCCGCCAGCACCAGGCCAAAGCCAACGCTGATCAGAACATTAGACAAAAGTGAAAAGAACAGTCGTTCTATACCTTCTGCTGGCATCCATTCATCATCGCCACCATGGCTATGTTCGGCAGCGCCTGGAGTGGCAGAACCGGTGGCTGAAGTCGTGGGGGCCGCTGCTTTGTCGTGATCGTGCGCAGATTTGGCAGGGCCACTATTTTCGAACTCTTCCGCTGCAAAAATCAGTGGATAGACTTTCAGCGTCTGCATCGCCGTCAAAGCCACGCCGGCAGCAATGCCCGCAAACAGCGCTGCAATCAAAATAGATTTAAAGAAATCCACGTAAAGCCTCTGGACGGAGCGTCAACAGTGAACGCCCTTAGGAATTAGTGGCAGGGGACAGAAACACCATGACGTGAATCGTGCGCAGCATTGTGAACAGTCGCAGGATTAGAAAATGCAACGCCCATGAAAAGCCCGATCCCCAGCAATGCCGCAAGTCCTGCCTGAAGCAGTTGTGCAGATTTAACATTTGTAGATGCTGTTTGTTGGGCGACCTTGACTTGAGCCATATGCTCTTCCTCCTGAAATTCCACGCTGTTATAAACGCCGGATATTTTACGCTTTGTCAGCGCTAAAACATTGTTTTTGGAGAATAACTGCATCAAGCGGAATTGCAATAGGAAACTCGTTGCAAATTGCCAATCAATCGGCAGAGTATCCTCCATGAAGCAAGCAAATACAGATCGTAACGTGGTATCCAGATCAAGCTGGTGGTGGCTGCGCCATGCGCCTACTGATGCGGCGGGAAGAATGATTGGCTCAACTAATATTGATGCGCAAATGCCCGATCATGATGTGTTGAAACAGTTGTCACGTTCCTTGCCGTCTGATGCCAGCTGGTTGGTTTCACCGCTTGATCGCTGCAAGCAAACGGCCGAGGCCTTGCGGGACTTTCCGGCCTTCGCCAATGCCGCGCTGGAAATGGTTCCGGATTTGCGGGAGCAAGATTTTGGCGACTGGGACGGGCGCGCATATGACGAGCCGGAAATTAGAAATGCCGAAGCCTTTTGGCAGGATCCAGGACACACGGCACCGCCCCATGGGGAAAGCTTTTTTGACATGATGCAGCGTGTGCAGGCGGCGATACAACAAAATCGGGAAGAAGGAAACTTCATTGTTGTTGCTCACGCAGGTGTGATCCGGGCCGCTGTAGCTTTAGCACTGGATTTAACACCGGATCAGGCACTGAGACTTCAAATCGACCCGCTTTCCCTGACCAGGACAAGCTGGACAAATTTACCGGTTGATACGGACGGCAGCTGGTTATTGCAGAGCCTGAACGAAGCGCCTGGCAAGTCGTATATAACTTAGCCGATCAGACCCGAGTGAAGCCGCAGCCAATCTTCTTCTTTGTCAGGCAGGCCGAACCGTAGCCACTCAGGATTCTCGGGAAAATGCCGGACATGAATTTGCTGTGCTGCCAGTTTGGCCAGTAACGCCGGTGCAGACTTTGCTGCCAGCAAAACAAACAGGTCCGTGCTGCCGATGATCCGACCGTGGCCCTTAAGTAACTCGCGCAACCGCGCAGTCCGTTCAGTCAACATTTTCCGGTGGCTCTCGATCCAGCTGACATCTTCATAAGCCTCTGTCGCGATGGCCAGAGCCGGTCCATTTACCGGCCATAATCCGGATTTTTCTCGGACTGCGGCGATAAACTCAGAAGGCCCCAACAAAAATCCGATTCGCGCGCCTGCCAGGCCAAAGAACTTCCCAAATGATCGCAGAACCAGCAAACCCGGTCGACCTGCATGGCGCGCAACACTGATCTCAGGCATCACATCGCAGAAAGCTTCGTCGACCACAAGGTAGCCACCCCTGGCCGCCAGCATCGTTGCCAATTCAAGCAACCTGTCGGGTGCGTGGCTTTCCCCTGTTGGATTGTTCGGGTTAACCAGCACGACATAGCGGCAATCGGCTTCTACATTATCCAGATCAAATATTTCAACGACTGAATGACCGACCTCTGTCCATCGCCAGGCATGCTCTGCATAGGTCGGACTGAAAACTGCGACTTTGCCCGGCGGAAACAAACAAGGAATGGCCTGTAGTAAAGCTTGTGATCCGGCCCCCATGCAAATATTCCCCGGATGGGAATTGCCGAAATAGTGGCCTGCCGCGTCAAGTGTGCGTTGTTCATCTCGTTGGCGTGGCAGGATTTGCCAGGTTGCAGTAGCCAGTGTTGAAAATGGATAGGCCACCGGAGAAATTCCGGTCGACAAATCAAGCCAGGGACGACTTCCAGTCTCGTCTTCTGGCGGTTCCCCGCCATGAAAAATACTGCCTGAACCTGATGACACGTCGTTGTTCTCCGAAACTGCTTAAACTATCTAATATTTAACACGCACAAGCGCTCTCGTCCCACCATCAGCAACAATTTACGGCATCGCCATCCACGAAAATTTGTGCCAGGGTTACAGACTTCATTTGCCCCTTTATCCGCCGGAGCACCATGACGGTTCCACCTTATCTCGACACGACAGGTCCGATTGCCCTGGCACATCGTGGTGCGTCAAATGACCAGCCGGAAAATACCATGGCAGCATTTGAGAGCGCTGTTGATCTTGGTTTTCGCTATCTGGAAACCGATGTCCATGTGACACGGGACGGCGTCTTGATTGCCTTTCACGACGACCGCCTTGATCGCGTCACCCACCATAAGGGACTGATATCCGACCTTGATTGGTCAGAAATAAAACAAGCCCGTGTTGATGGCCAAGAACCCATTCCCTTGCTGGAAGATTTGTTTGACCATTGGCCGGATCTGCGGATCAATCTGGATCCAAAATCAGATGCTGTCGTTGCGCCGCTGGTAAAAACAATCAGAGACAGCAAGCTTATTGAGCGTATTTGTATCGGCTCTTTTTCCGGGGAGCGCTTGAACGTTTTCCGAGAATCTTTTGGTCCCGATATTTGCACGTCCATGGGTCCAATGGATGTTTTTCGTCTGCGTATGACCAGCCTGCCCTTTCCAGCTCCCTTCCAACAACAGACATTTTCCGCGCAATGCGTGCAGGTCCCGCTGACACGTTGGGGCTTGCCCATCATCGACAATCTATTTGTTTCGACCGCACACAAGCTGGGGCTGAAGGTTCATGTCTGGACCATCAACGATGAAACAGAAATGATCCGGCTTCTGGATCTGGGTGTCGACGGCCTGATTTCCGATGAAGCAAAATTGCTGAAATCTGTTTTTATTTCGCGCGGCATATGGGCGTAGAAATTTATGCCACCCAGGGCAAGCACAAGTCCTGGCGGCAACTCCGTTGCCGTTGCTGTATTTCAGGCGGCAACATGACGCTTGTATTTGATGCAGATACCACTTTCCAATACCGGGGCAGGGTGGATATGATTGTGCAACCAAAGTACTGCCACGGAGGTCTGAGATGAGTTTGGAATTTCGCGCTGCTGTATTGCGCCAACCCGGTCTGGCGCAACCATATGCGAATAGTCATCCCTTGCACATCGAGGAAGTCACAGTTTCGGCTCCCCACAAAGGTGAGATTTTGGTCCGGATTGCGGCGGCCAGTTTGTGTCGGTCGGATCTCTCCGTCGTCACCGGTGTGCGGGCCTGGCCCTTGCCGATCATTCCCGGACATGAAGCCAGCGGCATTGTCGAAGAAGTCGGTCCAGGCGTTACATCTGTCACGCCGGGCGATCACGTTGTTCTGGTTTTCCAACCAGCCTGTGGTGTCTGTCCAGACTGTGTATCCGGGCAGGCCCATCTATGTGATCCCGGATTGCAAGCCAATCGAAGCGGTGGCCTGTTGGCAGGTGGCACACGGCTACGTCAGGGAGATGTCGATATTCACCATCATATGGGTCTGTCTGCTTTTGCTGAATATGCCGTGGTTTCGGAACATTCGATTGTTCCCTTGCCCCGGGATTTGCCACTGGACGTGGGTGCCCTGTTTGGCTGTGCCGTGATGTGTGGGGCGGGGACTGTGCTGAATACAGGCAACGTTCGCCCCGGTGATTCGGTCACTATCGTGGGGGCAGG
>Ga0233445_1003150_pt1 | contig 10313 bp, 2 predicted proteins | sample SI_124_October20_5_FD_182779 | JGI IMG/M metagenome (GOLD analysis project Ga0233445, IMG submission 182779) | Seawater microbial communities from Saanich Inlet, British Columbia, Canada - SI_124_October2016_100_MG | ecosystem: Environmental > Aquatic > Marine > Inlet | place: Canada: British...
CGACTCATATAGCGCCTTGTGCAAACTTAAGAGATGTTGCCCAGACGCCATATTTAACTGACTATAAGGCGTAACACCCAGTTCTTCACCGCCCAACCAAACCGTAGCGCCTACTGGGTCACTGGTGATTTCCAGCCCGCCAAAGGCTGGATTCAAGGGGATAACTTGTGGTTCGTTGCGACCTCCGTGTAAAGTCATGGCAACCGTTTTATCGTGATACAACGACTTTTTTAAGGTCACTTGCAAACGTTGTCCCGCTGTCAAATTCATATTCTGATAAGGCGTAACACCGGCCTTAATTTGACCCAAATAAACACTCGCTCCGACAGGTTCCGAAGTCAGAAACAAAACGGCCCGCCCGCTTTGCGTCACCACCCCGCCCGCATCTATTTCTTCAATCGCGCTAACCCCGGCAACTAACGCCGACGTAGCCGCCACAAAGCCCACAGTAGACCCCTCCACCAACGAACCTAACGCTCTTTGCACCGCAAAGGCATTACATTGTTCGCACGGTAACGATTCGGAATAAACCTGTTTATTTTCCAACAAATTATTAATTTGCAAAGATAATAGATAACCACCCGCAATTTTTTTAACAATCGCCGTCGCCACTAACTCGGCCTGAAATGCTAGCACCATCGCTTTGTAGCAAGCTTCTTCGCTACATTGTGTCTTTTTACTTTCCTCGGCAAAGATATCGGTCAGCTTCTTATCGACCTGTGTACCAGATAACACCTCGTATTGCCGACTTAATGATTTGGACAAAGCCGTGCGATAAATATGCCCAGTGTCCTGATCCTCAACACCCTGTACCGGTAGCAAAATCAAGCGCTCTTTTGCCCATATCGACAAGGGCAAGAGTAAAATCAACAATAAACCACATACCGATTTTGTCGTATTTTTTCCAAACTTAATCATTCATCCCCTCATGCCCTACCTTACATATGCTCACAAAGAACCTGAATACTGGCACAGTTTTTTGTTAGTGTCTAAAAACGTCTTTTCCTTGATCACGCGCAATAAACCATTGCGCAAACAAGTTGCCCGCGTAATTATTTATATGGAAGTTATCAGTGTATAACGCCGTCTTTTCATACGAACATAGATAATCGCCATGAGCGTCTCTCTGAAGTTCATACATGTTTATTCTTTTTGCATTGAGTTCTTCTAATACGGCATCGACCTCCTGATAACCAAAATCCGTACTATAAGGCTTTTTTGTTATGCATCTAAAATAATTTTCACCGTCTTTTTTGAAAATATTATTAAACCTAAATAACTGTTTTTTATTAACATCCAGATTGTATTTTGTACCTTTTAAAAAGACAATCTGAGCATACTGGGAAAGCTCCTTGTATTGCTTAACAAGGCTCTCTCTATTGGCATTTAACCATGGGTAATATACTATTAAATAGTCATATTTCCCTAATCGAATATTCTCATACAATTCATCTGTTTTCTTTTTATCTCTAAACATGTAATAAAAATCAGATTTTATATTATAGTGAGCTGTTATTTTATCGATAAAAATAAGACCGCCTGAATGAACAAATGAATTCCCCATCACTAACGCCGTTTTTGTCTCGGCGTTAACTTTAGTACTAGAGCAGTGAGTTAATAACTCGCCTTTATTATCCAAACAACCCGCATATGTTTTGCTAACATTTAAATTCTTCAGATCCGAATAGTACAATAAAGGGTTCAGCGTTATTTTTTCATAAATAAACTGGACAGATGGAATATCAAATGTTTGATTCTTTTTCTGGTAACTTAATAACACTAAAAATAAAAAAGGAATAACAATAACAAGAGCAGTATAGTTTCCATAGTTTTTTTGTATAAATCTTTTCTCTATCATGAAGTATGAAAACATAGATAGAACCACTAAAACAAACAACAGTATTGACACATTAAAGAAATTATTCTCTATGCTTGAGTGATTGAAGAATAAAAATAAAGGATAATGCCAAAGATAAAGAGAATAGGAAATAAGACCAATAAAAATAAGAGGCTTATACCTTAGTTTAGAATCAACCTTACCAAATAAAAGTGCCAATGAAGTTAAAATAACGACCGAAACTCCATTGTAATTTGGATAATCTTTCACATTAAGATCAAAAAAACTCAGTGACACAAGAGCCATTAATGACAGAATAAAAAGGAAATTATTCTCTTTAACCTTATTACTTAAAAGATAGGTTACAGATCCAGAACAAAACGCAAACATTCGTCCCAATGAATCGTAATAACTGCGTTCAAATGCAAGAATTATTAGAGAAGAAATAACCAATGACATGGTTAAAAACAGTATATTTTTTCTCGTTTTAGTAAATAACATTAACAGTGGGAAAAACAGGTAAAACTGTAATTCTATAGAAATAGTCCATAAATGAAGCAAATAGTTATTGTTATTGCTTCCAAAATAGTCTAAATTTATTTTCTCTGCTCTAAAGTTTGATTGAGCTAATATTGTGTCCCTAAACATTGTAAGGGTCTCTAATTCTAAATATTCTATAAGAGACAGTAAAAATATTACCACGAAAGAAACAAATAAAAATACAGGATATATCCTCATCACCCTTTTGATATAGAACTGCTTTAACCCATTAATATCATTAACTCTCTTCAGACTAACCATTGTTATCAGGTATCCTGATATAATAAAAAAAATATCAACACCAATAAACCCAGAGGCTAATAAGGTATTGTTATAATGGAATACAAGAACAAGGATTACCGCAACGGCTCGAAGAATAGTTAAATGATGTAGCACAAGACACCTAATTTTTGGTTATAATTGAAATCGTGGTATTCAGGATTAAAAAATATCGCCTTATCCAATGGAATTCATTTCCCTAAAAAACATTATAGTCATAAGTGATACTAACGTTGTTGGACTAAAAAATCGAGATAAAACTGTATATCATTCCTTAAGCACCATAAACACATGAAGAATTTATTTTTAATAAATTATTTACAAATATAGAAATAGATAAAACGAATTAACATGAAAATAATATTAGAAAACTATTTAAAAATACCCCGATTATTACGGTTTATATTTATAATAAGCATTAGTCTTACAGCATTCTTTATTTTTTTAAGACTTTCTTTTTATGTAATCTATGAAAACTCATCGGCTCCAATTAGTTCAGGGGATTTCTGGAAATCCTTATGGATAGGTTCCAGATTCGACCTTCGAATAGCCGTAATGACGATACTCCCTATTTTCCTTGTTGGCTGGATAAAATGGTTTAACCCTTTTTATTCTAAAATTAATAAATATATATATATCACATATTTAACAACAGCATTCTCATTTATATTGATATTATACATCATTGATTTCGGGCATTATGACTATCTCGGTGAAAGACTAAATTTCACAGCAACGCGTTTTATGGACGACGCTAAAATATCCAGTTATATGCTATGGGAATCTTACCCTGTTATTTGGATATTACTGGCCTATATTTCAGGTCTTGTGTTGTTTACTTTTTTAACAAACAAGCTATACGAAAAACTTATAAATCAAACATCACCCCAATATAAACTATGGAAACTGCCTCTCATAGCCACTGTTTCATCCTCTATTGTCTTACTGTCTTGCATGAGTAAGTTTTCCCAATACCCCTTACGCTGGTCTGACGCAACATTCTCAGAACACCCTTTTACCACACAATTTACCTATAATCCTGTTCAAAACTTTTTCGATACAATACGTAATGGACGTATGGATTACGACATCAAAGAAGCTAAAAAACATTATGAAGTGATTTCTAATTACCTACAAACAGACCAAAAAAAACCGCTAAACTATATTCGAAAAATTCATGGAAAAAACCTTACAAAAAAACCCAATATTATTCTGGTTATTGTAGAATCTTTTGCTTCTTATAAAACATCTCTAGACGGAAACCCACTAGACCCAACACCCTCATTTAAAAAACTGGCTGATGAAGGCTATTATTTTAATAATTTCTTTACCCCATCAACTGGTACAGCACGTTCAATTTGGACAACAATTACCTCTATGCCAGACGTGGAAAAAGTCGGCACATCGAGTAGGAATCCTTTAATTGTAGACAACCATTCTATTGCTAATGAATTTGATGGTTATGAAAAATTCTATTTTATTGGAGGTTCTGCTTCTTGGGGAAATATCCGTGGAATTTTAACTAGAAATATTAAAAATCTACATCTGTATGAAGATACAGAATTTAATTCTCCTCGAAATGATGTCTGGGGAGTATCTGATATCGATCTATTCCGTGAAGCAGATAACATTTTGAAAAATCAGGAGAAACCATTTTTCGCCATTATTCAAACCTCTGGAAACCACAGACCCTATACTATCCCGGAGAACAGTTATGGCTTTAAAACAATTGATATCGATGAAAAAGACATCACCCCTTACGGGTTTGAATCTCTTAAAGAATATAATGCCTACCGTTTAATGGATTATTCTATCAACCATTTTATGGAAAAAGCTAAATCTTCGGGATATGCCGAAGATACTGTCTTTTTCTTTTGGGGTGATCATGGCATTAATGGCAATTCTAAAGCGGCACTAAAAGCCGACAACAATACGGAATTGAATCTGGGATCCCTGAGAGTTCCTTTTGTCATTTGGTCTCCGGAACTCATTAAAAAACCTAAAAAAATCAATAAAGTGGCTTCTGAAGTCGATGTTCTAGCCACGGTAGCCGGATTCACAGGACAATCTTATACGGCCACCACTTTTGGTCGTGACCTCTTCGATGAAAAATATGATAACAGCCGTTATGCCTTTACTATTGTCCATTCTAACCCGCAACACATTGGTCTAGTTGGTCAGGACTATTGGTTCAGAATGTTTTCCGATGGTACAGAACCCAAACTACATTCTTTATTATCAGATAAACCCAAAGATGATGTTTCGAAAAATTTTCCTGAACAAACACATAAAATGAAAACGTTAACCAAGTCCATTTACGAAACCACAAAATACATGTACTACTTTAATAAGAACTTTAAACAATAAGACTAAAACCAATATTGGGTACACACGAAAAAAGAAATTTTCTAAAAATTAGTTGCCAACATAGTTGGTTGATATTAACTACTCTTTAGAAAGACAAATAAGCATTAAACGAAAAATTTATATTCTCTGAAAAAATACAGGATAATGACAAAAAGTCACGAAATAGACTCATGTTTATAAAACAAAATTAAAATTCATCATCATCCATTAATTCACCCAACATCGCATCCATGTCTTCTTCACTGAGGTTATCCAGATCAACGTCGTCGGATAATGAAACTGTGTCTTCGCGCGCAACCCGGCTAATCTGTCCTGCACCCTCCGCCATAGGCTCTGCCACCCCAATCAACTCGGCCAACACTTCAATGGTGGGTTCTTCAAACAACCGACGTAAGGAGATTTCTACCTGAAACTGCTCACGCACATGCGCAATCACTTGTGTGGCTAACAAAGAATGTCCACCTAAATCAAAAAAGTTGTCCCGTATACCCACCTTTTTTACCGCCAATAAACGACACCACAAATCAACTAAAGCAGTTTCCGTATCGTCGCGCGGTGCCACGTAATCGCTACCAATCGCTTCCTGCCCAGGCGGTGGCAATGCGCCACGATCCACTTTAGCATTAGCGGTTAGCGGCAAGGCATCCAACAGGACAAAGGCACCAGGCACCATGTAATCCGGACATTGGGCTTTTAGCGTAGCGCGTAAACTGTTTACCGAAATCTCTGCTGAAGCAACCACATAAGCCACTAAACGCTGCTGATTTGGTGTGTCTTCGCGCACCACAACCACCACTTCTTCAACCTCGGGTAATTGATTGAGCATGACTTCAATTTCACCCAACTCAATACGGAAACCACGCAATTTGATTTGATGGTCGACACGTCCCACAAACACCACATCGCCGTTATCCTGATAACGCACCAAGTCACCGCTACGATATAACCGCTGACCCGCCAAAAAGGGATGGGGCACAAACGCCTCTTCCGTTAATTCCGGTCGATTCAAATAACCCTGAGCCAACCCTTCTCCGCCTACGTACAATTCTCCCACCACACCGGGGGCTTGCAGACGACCGGCTTTATCCAACACATACAAGGTGGTATTACTAATGGCCTGACCAATGGGGACAATCACCTCATCTTCAGCCAAGTCGTCAATCTCGAACCAACTGGAGAAGGTGGTGTTCTCGGTGGGGCCATAGACGTGTAATAAACGTTGTGGCGGCGCCGCTGACAACACTTTACGAATGGATACCGGATCACATTGCTCACCCCCAAACAATAGGGTCTGTAAACTGCCAAAACCCTGTTCACATTGGTTGGCCACTTGGTTAAACAATGCCGTGGTCACAAATAGATGGTCCACTTTCTGCGCCTGTAAGGCGGTGGAAAACTGCTGTGGATCGAGCGTTAGCCCCTTATCCATAACCACTAATTCGGCGGCATTTAACAACGCACCCCAAATTTCGAAAGTGGCGGCATCAAAGGCCACATTCGATACATGTGCTACCCGTTGTAACGCAGCAACAGACAAATAATTACTGGCTTTTACCAAACGCATAATGCCACGATGAGGCACACACACCCCCTTAGGCTGACCAGTCGAACCCGACGTATAAATAATGTACGCCAACGACTCGGCATCGACTAACGTCTCTGGATTATCTTCCGGCCAGTGTTGCCTCACTGCTGTCTGTTGCTGATCCATACATAGTGTCGGCAAACCCTCTACAGTACACGCCTGTAACCAACGAGAATGCGTCACCAATAACTGCGATTGCGTATCTTGACAAATAAATTCCAAACGGCTCTGCGGATAACTGGGATCCAACGGCACGTAACAACCGCCCACCTTCAATACGGCCAGCATCGCCACCACCATCTCTACAGAACGCTCCAACATCAAGGCCACCGGTGACCCAACCGATATGCCGCGATGATGCAATTCGTGCGCCCACTGGTTGGCCTGACCATTTAACTCGGCATAACTCAGGCTATCTTCTCCCCTCCGCACAGCAATCGCTTGAGGATACTGACGCACCTGCGCTTCAAACTCAGCCGTCACCACCGTTTGTGGATACGCGACCATAGTGTCATTACAACTAACACGCAAATATTGCTCGGTCGCTGACGTCATCAACGGATAATCGCTGATGGAACACTCAGGGTCAGCCACCACCGCAACCAATAAATTCTGAAATTGGTTAATCAGGCGGTCAATACTGCTGGCCTTAAACAAATCGGTATTGTATTCCACCACACCGCTTAAGGGCTGACTATCCGACTCATTTAACATCAACGTTAGATCAAACTTTGATTGGGTATTAGTATACTCAACCGGTTTAACGTCTAACTCAGGCAAGTTCATAACGGCCGGTTCGGCATTTTGCAAAGTAAACATCACTTGAAACAACGGGGTATGCGCTGGATCGCGTGACGGGCTCAAGACCTCTACCAATTTTTCAAAGGGCATGTCCTGATGGGCATACGCTCCCAAGGCTACCTGCCGAACTTGTGCCAACAATTCGCTAAAAGACGGCTGCTGAGATAAATCGGCTCGCATCACTAGCGTATTCACAAAAAAACCGATCAGGGCTTCTGTTTCCAAACGTTCACGATTAGCGATGGGTGTACCCACCAAAATATCCGTCTGACCACTAACGCGCGACAACAATAGCTGAAAAACCGCCAATAAGGTCATGAATAACGTGGCATCCTGAGAACGCCCCAAATAGTGCAATTGACGAGACAATTCGGCATCCAGCGTAAACGGACTGTGTGCACCGTTAAAGGATTGTTGTGCCGGACGTGGTCGGTCGGTGGGCAACTCTAGCAAAGCCGGAACCCCCTGTAACTGGTTCTGCCAATAGGCGATGCGTTCGTCCAACACCTCTCCTTGTAACCACGCACGTTGCCAATGGGCAAAATCGGCGTATTGAACCAACACTGGTGGCCACGGCAACGCTTGCGGATCATCCCCTCCCTGATAGGCCTGAATTAACTCCCTCACCAAAATACTCATCGACCAGCCGTCAGCAATAATGTGATGCAAAGTCACCATGAGAATATGCCGATCTTCGCTCAAATCCAGCAAACTCAAGCGCCATAATGGGCCCGTTGCCAAATCAAACGGCAGGGAAATATCGCGTACTACGTGTGCCTGAATCGCGGCTGTCTGATCTGTCACCGCCGACATATCCAGCCGTGGTAACGGCACGGGCATTGTCTCGTGCACGTGTTGTACCGCCTGCTGTTGTTGCTGACCGAAAGTGGTTCGCAAACTTTCGTGACGCTGAATGAGTAGCGCCACCGCCCGCTCTAGAGCTACAACATCCAAACGGCCCGTTAATTCCAATACGACCGGAATATGATAAGCGGCTGAAGCACTATCCCACGCGGATAAAAACCACAAACGTTCTTGCGAAAAAGACAACGGAAAGACATTGTTTTCCGCTTCACGCCCTACCGGCAACAGCGGCGGAATGCGGCTATCGGCATGATTCTCGCCCAATAACCGATCAATCGCACTCGCCAAAGCAAAAATCGTTTTAGACTCAAACACGTGCCGTAATGGCAAATCAACAGCAAAGCTGTCCCGAATTTGCGACACCACGCGCGTAGCCAACAGAGAGTGCCCACCTAGGTCGAAAAAATTATCCTGCATACTGATCTGATCCAAACCCAATATGGCCGAGATCAACGTGACCAATGTCTGCTCGGTTGGCGTTTCTGCGGCCACATAATCCTGTCGATTAGCCAAATGACTTTGTTCCGGTACCGGCATCGCGGCTCGGTCTACCTTGCCATTAACCGTTAAAGGAATCAGATCCATCTCGATAAACGCAGCAGGCACCATATAATCCGGTAGATTTTTACTGGCGTGGGCGTGTAAGTCATCAATGGCCAACACGCTGTCTTTAGTCGATACCACGTAAGCAATCAGGCGTCGATCTCCGGGACTGTCTTCGCGCACCAGAACCACCGATTCACGTACCGTAACAAAGGCCGACAACACATTTTCAATTTCGCCTAACTCAATACGAAAGCCGCGAATTTTAACCTGAAAATCTTGCCTACCCAGATACTCTAAAGAACCGTCTGGGAGAAAACGGGCTAAATCACCAGAACGATAAAATACCCCCGGTAAATCACGCCCCAACGGATCACGGACAAAACGCTCTGTTGTTAATTCCGCACGATTCAAATAACCCCGTGCAACACCCGCCCCTCCCACACACATTTCGCCCGGAACACCAATGGGCATCAGTTGATTGTATTCATCCAACAACAACACCTGTAAATCGGGTATGGGCACCCCAATCAAACTGCCAGAGGAACCAATATCCTCCTGGCGTATACGCTTCCAGGTTACATGCACAGTGGTTTCGGTAATCCCGTACATGTTAATCAATTCGGGACTGTCGTCACCGTGACGAGATATCCACGGCGCTAAGGCATTCAAATCTAGCGCTTCTCCGCCAAAAATAAGGCTTCTTAACGACAAATCACCCTGCCACGACACACCGTCATCCAGTGCATTCTCTTCTACGGCCGATAACTGATAAAACGCCGATGGTGTTTGGTTGAGAATAGTAATCTTTTCCTCGAGCAGGAACTGATAGAAAGTTTCCGGAGAACGCGACACCAACCAAGGCACAATCACCAAGCGTCCTCCGTACAATAACGCACCCCAGATTTCCCACACGGAAAAATCAAAAGCAAAGGAATGAAATAAACTCCAGACATCGTGCTCTGAAAAATGAAAGATCGATTCGGTGGCACTAAACAAACGCAGAACATTGGCGTGTGTCACCATCACCCCTTTAGGTTTTCCGGTAGAACCTGAGGTATAAATCACGTAAGCCAAATCATCCGGCGTGACGGCCACTGGCTGACAAGCCGGCAACGAGGCCAACATCGCGCGTTCTCGTTGCGGACAAAGCGTTTTTGCAGACGTCGCAGGAGACGAATCCAGCATGTCCTCACTCACGATTATGACCTGAGGGTTAGCGTCTTCCAGCATAAACAGCAAACGTTCTTGGGGATGCGACGGATCCAATGGTAAATATGCCCCACCCGCTTTCAAAATGGCCAACATGGCCACAATCATGTCGTGACTGCGCGACATCATCACGGCCACCAAATCGCCTCTTTTCACCGCCTGTTGTTGCAACCAACTGGCTAACTGCTCGGCCTGTTGATTAAGCTCGGAATAACTCACCGGCTGATCTTCAAACACTACCGCCACTTGCTCTCCCATCCGCGCGGCCACGTCTTCCACTCTCTG
>Ga0233445_1003185_pt1 | contig 10253 bp, 8 predicted proteins | sample SI_124_October20_5_FD_182779 | JGI IMG/M metagenome (GOLD analysis project Ga0233445, IMG submission 182779) | Seawater microbial communities from Saanich Inlet, British Columbia, Canada - SI_124_October2016_100_MG | ecosystem: Environmental > Aquatic > Marine > Inlet | place: Canada: British...
CGATAGTAAGCCAGAATTAGAACAAGTAAACAGTGTGCTGTTTAGCACATTGGATGCGGCGGGGTTATTGGTGGAACCATACGAGGTTATGGAAGAAACGTTTGTTTTGCTGAGAAAAAACGATACGCCCTTAACTTGGAAAATGCACGGGCCGCGAAGTCGTTATCAAGGTCTAAATGAAGATATTTTTCGAGATATGCGAGATTATGATTATCCACATGAGTTGGATAAAGAATTTGTGAACTCTGTTTTTCATCCTAAATTAATGAACTTGGATGATTCAACGTTTTGATTAAAAAGCGGTCCGAGGTTGATGGTGGAAAATAATCGTTCGTCTTTTTTAGCCTTGCCGAAAATACGGTAAATTTTGATGCTACTTACATTTTGGATAATGCCACCATATGAATAATTGCTTGCCTCAATTTAATAGTGCGCGCGTTGTAGTTTTTGGTGATGTGATGCTTGACCGTTATTGGTCGGGACCGGTAAACCGGATATCACCCGAAGCACCGGTGCCAGTTGTTCACGTAACAGAGCATGAAGAGCGCCCGGGAGGGGCGGGTAATGTGGCACTGAATATCGTTGCGCTAGAAGCGCAGACGACGGTGGTTGGTCTGGTTGGTGACGATGAAGCCGGTCGTGCGTTAGATAAATACTTGAGTGATGCGGGTGTAAATTGCGCTTTTCAGGTCGTAGAGGGTCAGCCGACGATTACCAAGCTAAGGATTTTGAGTCGTCATCAGCAACTCATTCGCGTGGACTTTGAAGAAGGTTTTCATGATGTGTTTTTATCCGATTTGACGGCACGTTGTCAGGATCAGCTGCCGGTTTGTGGTGCCATTGTGTTGTCTGATTATGGGAAAGGTTCGTTAAGTGATTGTCAGCAGGTTATTCAGCAGGCTCGTAGCCGACAAATTCCGGTCATTGTCGATCCCAAAGGTCATGACTTTGAAAAGTATCGCCAAGCGACTTTGATTACGCCTAATATGACCGAATTTGAACAGGTTGTTGGGGCTTGTCAGGATGATGCGGAAATTGTTCGTAAAGGACAGACGCTTAGAGCCCAATTAGATTTGACTGCACTACTGATTACACGCAGTGAGAAGGGTGTTACTCTCATTGAGGAAAATCGGGTAACACATTTGCCGACACAGGCTCAGGAAGTGTTTGATGTGACTGGCGCCGGCGATACGGTGGTGGCGACTTTGGCGACAGCATTGGCAGCAGGGGTGTCTTTGCCGGAGGCTACAAAATTAGCCAATGTAGCGGCCGGTATAGTGGTAGGTAAGCTGGGGACAGCCACCGCGAGTGTGTCAGAATTATGTCGGGAATTGCATCTGGAAAAACATGGGTCGAGTGGTGTATTAAACGAACATGATTTGGTGTTGTTGCTTAATGATAGGCGTGAGCGTGGCGAACGTATCGTAATGACTAACGGTTGCTTCGACTTATTGCATGCGGGGCATGTATCCTATTTACAAGCGGCCAAAGCTTATGGCGATCGATTAATTGTGGCAGTTAATAGTGATGAATCGGTTAAGCAACTTAAGGGGGCTGAGCGCCCAGTGAATCGCTTAGAACAGCGTATGGCTGTATTGGCCGGATTGGAAAGTGTTGATTGGGTGGTGTCATTTGAAGAAGACACCCCAGAAAGACTCATCTGTCGTTTACAACCGGACGTTTTGATTAAGGGTGGCGACTATCGAGTAGAAGATATCGCCGGTGGAGCGTGTGTAACAAAACAGGGTGGAGAGGTGGTGGTGGTACATTATCAGGATGGCCAATCGACCACAAAAATCATTAATCGAATTATGGAGTCGTCATCATGATTATTGTCACGGGTGGAGCAGGATTTATTGGAAGTAATTTGGTTAAGGCGTTAAATGATCAGGGTAGAAACGATATTCTGGTGGTTGATGACTTACAGGAAGGCGTTAAATTCCGAAATCTAGCGGATTGTGAAATCTATGATTATATGGATAAGGATGCTTTCTTGGCGCATATAGAACGTCGGGAAAGCTTTTTTCATAAGGTTGAAGCCGTTTTTCATGAAGGGGCGTGTTCTTCCACTACAGAGTGGGATGGACGTTATATGATGAAAAATAACTATGAATATTCGAAAATACTATTCCACTATTGTTTGCAATTTAGGATTCCTTATTTGTATGCGTCGTCGGCATCCGTTTATGGAGATGGTACGGTTTTTAGTGAAGCTCGTGAGTATGAAAAACCTTTAAATGTGTACGGTTATTCTAAGTTTTTGTTTGATCAATACGTGCGCAGGATTTTACCTAACGCTCACAGTCCAGTGGTGGGTTTTCGTTATTTTAATGTGTATGGCCCGCGTGAACAGCATAAAGGCAGTATGTCCAGTGTGGCTTTTCATTGTCGCAATCAACTTCAGTCAGGGGATAAAGTCCGTTTGTTTGAAGGGTGTGATGGCTATGGACATGGTGAGCAACGGCGTGATTTTATCCATGTTTCCGATGTTTGTAAGGTAAATTTCTGGTGTTTGGAAAAAGGGGTATCCGGTATTTTTAATTTGGGTACGGGACAGAGCCAGCCTTTTAATGATGTGGCACAAGCCGTTATTCAACATTATCAGCGTGGTGAAATAGAATATATTCCTTTTCCAGAACACCTGAAAGGTCGTTATCAAAGTTTTACTGAAGCCAGCATAGAAGCGCTGCGTCAGGCCGGATACGATGAGAAATTTAAAACCGTTGAAGAGGGTGTGACGGAGTATATGACTTGGTTGGATAAAAACTAAATAGAGTATGCTTTCTTAATCACGGCCATATCCCTAAGTTTAAAGAAAATGGTCCAGTGATTAAGAAATTGCTTTGTTCGTTAAAATTGAAATTTTTCAATGTTGGGCACATTGGCAAGGGGATTTAGGTAGGTCTCAAATAATTTTTGGGCTATCCACTGGTCTTCATCAGTACGAGTCATCAATTGTGCCGTCATAACTTTACCCGTTCCAATAACCACAAATAACCGGCCACCAATAGACAATAACCGTTTTAATGTGTCAGGAATGCGCGGCAATGACCCCGATAAGACAATCGCGTCATAGGTCCCAGCCCATTTTAAGGAGAAGAAGTCAGCTGTTTGAAAGCTGATGTTAGTCGCTTCTGACAATTTTGAAGCGGCTAAGTCAGACAGTTCCGGTACAATTTCTAAGCTGGTGACATGTTGAGATAATTGAGACAGCAGTGAAGTTAAGTAACCGGAGCCAGTACCGACTTCCAAGACTTTATCATTGGGGGTCAGTTCCAGTGCTTGCAATAATCGCCCTTCGACAGCGGGATCCATCATGGCTTGTCCATAACCCAAAGGGGTTCTGGTTTCCGTGTAGGCAATTTTTTGGTAAGATTCGGGCACGAATTTTTCTCGTGGGGTATTGCCCATTACATTAAGTACTTGTGGGCTCATAATATTCCATGGTCGAAGTTGGGTTTCTACCATATTGAAACAGGCTTGTTTGTAGTCCATGTCAGATGCTCTGTTGCTTGGGTGAACGGGTTGTTAAAAATCTAAATTTTAGGGAGAACGGACATATGATACGAAACGCTGGGCATGAAGACAATCAATCTGATCAATCGTTGGTCAAACCTTTTCCTGGGTCGCAAAAAATTTACGTTAAAGGCAGTAGCGATGACGTGCGTGTGCCAATGCGGGAAATTCAACTGACAGATACAGGCGATAAGCCCAATGATCCAGTATGGGTATACGATACCTCCGGGCCTTATACCGATCCTGAAGCAAAAATTAATTTGTCTGAAGGACTTCCTTCCTTACGCGCTGGATGGATTAATCAACGCAATGATACTCAGCCAACGGATAGTGGTGCCTTATGTGCCAAGAGTGGCTCAAATGTTTCCCAAATGCATTATGCCAGACAGGGTGTTATTACATCTGAGATGGAATTTATTGCCATTCGTGAAAATTTAAAATTACAGGAAGTACGGGATGAACAGCTAAAAAAACAACATGAGGGTAACCCATTGGGGGCTTCCATTCCTCAGGAGATCACTCCCGAATTTGTGCGCAGTGAGGTTGCTCGTGGTCGTGCCATTATTCCGGCCAATATTAATCACCCAGAAACAGAGCCAATGATTATTGGGCGTAATTTCTTGGTAAAAATTAATGGTAATTTGGGTAATTCCGCAGTGACTTCAGGGATTGAAGAAGAAGTAGAAAAAATGGTTTGGTCCATTCGTTGGGGGGCAGACACCATTATGGATCTGTCGACGGGTAACGATATCCATGAAACTCGTGAGTGGATTTTACGTAATAGTCCCGTTCCTGTGGGGACAGTGCCTATTTATCAAGCGTTGGAAAAAGTAAATGGTGTGGCTGAAGATTTAACTTGGGAAGTGTTCCGTGAAACCTTGATTGAACAGGCCGAACAAGGTGTGGATTATTTTACGATTCATGCCGGAGTTCGTTTGGCTCATGTGCCATTAACCGCTGGGCGTACCACAGGTATCGTGTCTCGTGGTGGTGCAATTATGGCTAAGTGGTGTTTGGCTCACCATCAAGAGAGTTTTTTGTATAGTCATTTTGAAGAGATTTGCGAAATCATGAAAAGTTATGATGTGTCTTTCTCTTTAGGTGATGGTTTGCGTCCAGGATCAATAGCGGATGCGAATGATGCCGCCCAGTTTGCCGAGTTGGAGACCTTGGGTGAATTAACAAAAATTGCTTGGAAACATGATATTCAGACGATGATTGAAGGTCCAGGTCATGTGCCTATGCATATGATTAAAGCGAATATGGATAAGCAGCTTAGCTGTTGTGGAGAGGCGCCATTCTATACTTTGGGGCCACTGACTACCGATATTGCTCCAGGTTACGATCATATTACTTCAGCGATTGGTGCGGCCATGATTGGCTGGTACGGTACAGCGATGTTGTGTTACGTCACGCCGAAAGAACATTTAGGCCTGCCTGATCGGGAAGATGTGCGTGTGGGGACCGTGGCGTATCGTATTGCTGCTCATGCTGCCGATTTAGCAAAAGGGCATCCAGGTGCTCAGTTGCGTGATAATGCGATGTCTAAGGCACGTTTTGAATTTCGTTGGCATGATCAGTTTAATTTGGGGTTGGATCCTGAGCGTGCGCGTGAGTATCACGATGAAACTTTGCCAAAAGAAAATGCCAAAGTGGCGCATTTTTGTTCCATGTGTGGACCCAAGTTTTGTTCAATGAAAATTTCTCAAGAGATGCAAGCTTACGCAGATAACCATTCTATAGATGATATTGCGGTGGCAAGAGAACAAGGTTTAAGTGAAAAGTCCAAACAATTTGTTGTTCAGGGTGGAGAGATTTACCAGTCTGGTAAAGGGTGAACGTAGAATTCACTTGATTTCTCTAAGTGTAAACGCGATACTACGAGAGTAGTTAATTATATATGCTTATAAGAATTATCTTTAACATCTATATCATTTACTGATAATATTATTTACATGAATTGTCTTTTGCTTAAGGATGCTGAACTATGAATAAAGGCCAAAATGATCGTGCTGAGCACGGTGCCGCTGCTGTAGAAATGGTATTCCCTAACGAAGATAACCAGCAACAGCATAAAGTGCATGAAAAGCGTTGGGCCAGCATGGACCGTATGGCTGAAGTTTTTGAGCAAAGTGCTTATCGTTGGGAACGGATTGTCTATCCTTCCTTGTTTGCTTTTATCACCTTAGCGTTGTACGGCTTCTATTTGGTGTATTCTTTAACATCAGACATGAAGCAGGTGAGTCGGTCTATTGATCCGGAAATGGGTACCCATATGTCCAGAATGGTCGATGCTATTGATCGTGTGGCAGTGAATATGGATTCCATGACAACCAGCGTGACGACCATGACGGTCACCATGCGGAAAATGTCTAATGAGCTGGGGACGATGTCTGTGAATGTGGATAAGATGACGGATGACATGGATACGTTAAACCCCATGTTGGTTAACATGGATAAAATGTCTGACAACATGGAATCATTGCAACCGATGGTTCACAGTATGGATAAAATGAATCGTTCTGTAGATACGATGGGCAGAGACATGGGGGATATGAATCCCGCCCGTGTATTTCGCAACTTTATGCCGTTTATGTAATAACTTCTACGGGAATTAGATCAAACTGGTTCTCTGTTAAATCGCCTAGGATGTACGTTGGAGGGTTTCCAAGCCCTCCTACTGATCCTGGGTTCAATACCATGGTTTCTCCCCCTTTAATATTTTTTATGCTTTCAATGTTCGGCTGATGGTTATGTCCACAGCAGACGATATCCCAATCCCCAGTTAAGGCCATCGCCTGTGCGTAGTGCGGGTAGTGAACCATAAAGATCTTTTTCCCTGCGATTTCCAGTTCGGCATCTTGACCGTGATACTCAATGGAGTTATCGGGATTGGCTGACATTTTTCCCATCATGTATAAGTCACCTACGTTGTTGCCATGAATAACGTGAACAGGAATCTTATGCACAGCAGATACCTTCAGTGTATAAGGTGCCACGACATCTCCACAGTGTAGAATTTCGGAAGCACCACGTTTGACAGCATCGTCTATAGCGGCCTTTAATTCTTGGCGTCGATCGTGGCTGTCGGAAACAATGGCGATTTTCATAAGTAATCCTTTTGTAACAGGAATTGCAGTTGTGTATTTAAATAGTGACCGATATGATAACAGAATTCATTTTGATCGTGATAAGGTAAATAATGCTTAAGTTGTATCGGAACGTAGTGCTTGATCATTCGGTGAGTGTATTGCTGGTTTTGGGTATGGTGTTGTCGTTTTTTGCTTGGCATGCTGGAAGCTTTAAATTAGACGCTTCAGCAGATTCGTTGTTGTTAGAAAACGATCAGGATCTGGCGCGTTTTCGTCAAGTCAGTGAACGTTATGGTTCACAGGATTTTCTGGTGATTACCGTGACCCCGAATAACGATCTATTTTCAGATGAATCCATTGAAGGTGTTCGGAAGTTGCGTGATGAATTGCGTCAGATAAGCAATGTCGCTTCTGTAACCACTTTTTTGGATGTTCCACTGTTGAATAGTTCAGATGTGCCTTTGTTGCGCATGTTGCACAATATTCCCACCCTAGAAAAACCCGAGGTGGATCGGGTGAGAGCGCGCGAAGAAATTCGTAACAGTCCGGTTTATCGCGAATTGTTGATGAGTGTTGATGCCACCACCACGGCTATTCAGATCGATTTAAAACAAAATGAAAATTTTCTGCTCCTACGTAAGCAAAAAACAGAGTTGCTTGGAAAGCAGCAAAGTGAGCTGGGTTTAACGGCCGATGAAGTCATTAAGTTGCTTGAAGTCCAAGCGCAATATGATGTGTTATCAGCCGGTTTAGACCGTCAGCGTCATAAAGACATTTTAACGATTCGTGCCATCATGCAAAGTCACTCCGGGTTGGGTGAATTGCATCTGGGTGGTGTCCCCATGATTGCCGATGACATGATGACCTATATTGGTAGTGATTTGGTGGTGTTTGGGTCGGGTGTGGCATTGTTTCTAATTCTCATGTTAACGCTGATTTTTCGTGAATGGCGCTGGGTTGTTTTGCCACTACTCAGTTGTTTTTATGCGGGTTTATTGATGATTGGTTTATTGGGTTGGTTGGATTGGCGTGTCACGGTAATTTCATCGAACTTCATTTCACTGATGCTTATCATTACTATGTCGATGAATATTCATCTGGTTGTGCGTTACAAGCAGCTTTGTCAGGATTGTAGTGAGCTCTCCCAGCGAGAACTGGTGTTATTAATGGTTCAAAAAATGGTTTTGCCCTGTTTTTATACGGCATTAACCACGATTATTGCGTTTAGTTCACTGATGTTTAGCGAAATTCGTCCAGTGATTGATTTTGGTTGGATGATGACCATTGGTTTAACCATTACCTTTATGACTTCATTTACGTTGTTTCCAGCCCTTTTAGTGAAGCTTAAAAAATCCACTCCAGAGTCTGTGGTGTCTCACGAGAAGCCTTCTCGAGTGACGGCTATACTGGCGGCCATTACACGGAAATATGGTTTGGGAGTCATTTCCTTATCGGTGTTGCTGGGTGCCTTAAGTGTAATTGGTGTGCGTAATCTGATTGTAGAAAACAGTTTCATTAATTATTTCCGTGAACATACGGAAATTTCCCAAGGGATGCAGTTAATTGACGATAAATTAGGTGGGACTACACCGTTAGATGTGATTTTGGTGTTGGATGATGATGAGGTTGCCGAAGAAGAAGATGGTTTTTTTTCCGATCTTTTTGATAGTGTATTAGAGAAAGAAGACACTTGGTTTACGGTAGAAAAGATGCGTCGTATCAAGGAGGTGCACGATTACCTAGATAGTTTGCCGGAAGTGGGAAAGGTGTTGTCGCTGGCGTCATTTGTTCGAATGGGTGAGCAGATGAATGATGGTAAAGAATTTGATGACTTGGTGTTAACCTTAATTTATAAACGGATTCCGGATGATTTAAAAGCAAAGTTAATCGAACCGTATTTATCCATTGAACACGACGAAGTACGGATTTCCCTGCGAATATTTGATTCTATGCCGGATCTCAGACGTAAGGAACTCATTGAGAAAATTCGTTATGACCTCGTACATAAATTGGGTTTCGAGGAAGACAAAGCGACATTAACCGGTATGTTAGTGTTGTATAACAATATGTTGCAAAGTCTCTATCAATCGCAAATTCAAACGTTGGGTGTGGTTATGCTGGGCATTGGCTTGATGTTGCTGGTGCTGTTTCGTTCATTATCCTTAGCCTTAGTGGGGCTGATACCCAATATTTTGGCGGCGGTTATGATTCCCGGATTTATGGGTTGGGCGGCCATTCCATTGGATATGATGACCATTACCATTGCGGCTATTACCATTGGCATTGCGGTGGATAACGGCATTCATTACATTTACCGCTTTCGTGAGGAATATGCGCGTTGTGGAGATTACCTTCAGGCGATGGAAGTTTGTCATGCCAATATTGGTCGAGCCGTTTTTTATACTTCGATTACCATTGTTTTTGGGTTTTCTATTTTGGCTTTATCTAATTTTATTCCCACCATTTTGTTTGGTGTGCTGACGGCGATGGCCATGTGTATTGCTTTGCTAGCGGCCTTAACATTACTGCCTAAATTAATTCTTCTTTGGAAACCTTTTCCTGCCAAATAGTGGTAGCAACACTAAAACACAGAAGATAGCCCATGATTGTTCTAGTCTGTGTTTTAGTGAGGTTTTTTCGGCGTTATACGCAACCCGTAGGTTGTGGTAATCCACCCAATTTAGAAATCTGTTTCATGACGCCGGTTTGAAACAAGGCGTAGAGTGGTTTAGCTTTGCGATCCATACCGTGTTTTTTGGCAAATTCGCGAATTAATGGCACGGTGCCAATGGTTTTGTAAATCTCTCGAGCATCCATAATATACACCAAATGTTCATCGGTAAGTGTTAGGCCGACTTCATCCGCTTTTAGGTACATAAATTCTTCGGTCCATTTGGCTGGGTCGATTAAATAGCCGTTATCGTTACATTCAAAGTCATCTAATGTCATGCTGTTTTTTTCCTATTTTTAGTCAGTTGTGTTGAGTGATGTTGACGTGATTAATGCGCTGTTTTTTAAGACGGTTGTTGCGCTTTTTCAAAATGTGCTTTAGCTAAGCCACTATCGATTGTTTTTGTAACCGCTTGAGAGGCAGATTGAACATCTGGATAGCGTTTTTGTTGCCATAAAATTAATGCGGCACCGTAAATAATGGCATCTCGTGTGCTATTTTTTTTGCCGTTAAGTACCTGTATGCCTGCGTCTGCAGCCAGTTTAGCGGCGTTTTCAAGATGATCTGTCGAGGTTGGGTCCGAATCTGTACGGGACGATAACTCCGATAATTCATTGGGTATAGGGTTGGCACGCAGGGGTTGTTCAATCCCCAAATCTTGCGGCAGGACTTCAAAAGAGTGTTCTTCGCCTTGATCGTGATAGTAATACATCAGGGCTTTTTGTCGTAGGGAAGGAATAATGCCGCCTTCGGTGCCACGCACAATCAAGGCTGAATCAAAGCCGGCATGACGGGCTAGCATGGCATACACTCGGGCATAGGGCTTATGTACATAGCCTGTGACTAGGTGCGTGCCGAGTTGTCCTTGAATAGGGCCAGCCATGACTTCAACGGTGGTCAGTGCGGTACGTTTAACCACGAGTGTGCGAAAGTCCACTAAATCATGCAATTGCGGGCAAAATTGGGCTTGGTCA
>Ga0233445_1003187_pt1 | contig 10251 bp, 14 predicted proteins | sample SI_124_October20_5_FD_182779 | JGI IMG/M metagenome (GOLD analysis project Ga0233445, IMG submission 182779) | Seawater microbial communities from Saanich Inlet, British Columbia, Canada - SI_124_October2016_100_MG | ecosystem: Environmental > Aquatic > Marine > Inlet | place: Canada: British...
GTATATAATGGCAGTAAATAATTTGGTTTTTGGGTGAAAGGAGTATATAATGGCAGTAAATAATTTGGTTTTTGGGTGAAAGGAGTATATAATGGCAGTAAATAATTTGGTTTTTGGGTGAAAGGAGATAGATTATGGCAGCAGTATATACAGGAAATCCTTGTAGAAAATATGGTCATACTAAAAGGTATCTATCAAATAATAGTTGTGTTGTGTGTTCTCAAATAACAGGAAAAAACTATTATACTGAAAATACAGAGGAAAAAATAATAGCCAGTAAAAAATATTATAAAGATAATAAAAAGAAAATAAAGATATATCGGGAAGATAATAAAGAGAGAAAACAAAAATATGATTCTGAACGATACTGGAATGATCCAGATGCAGCCAGGGAACGTGCAAGAGAATCCTATAATCCTGAGAAAGCGCGAATATATAGGATAAATAATAAAGAAAAAGTTACAAGAGCGAGTAAAAAACATAAAAAGGAAAACCCAAAATTGTATGCTTATTATGCAGCCAAGCGTCGTGCTATGTTATTAGAACAAACACCCCCTTGGGCTGATATGGATAAGATAAAAGAAATATATATGACTTGCCCAGAGGGATATGAGGTAGATCATATACATCCATTAATTAAAGGTGGGCTTCACGTTGATTACAATTTACAACATTTGCCTGCGATTGAAAACAGAGTGAAGCATGCGAAATTATGAAAGGAGTATATGATGGAATATAAACAAATCACTGAAACCTGTTATTGGTGTTTCCCCGCGGAATATAAACAAATTACTAATGATGGAGATACATTTTATACTCGGCCAGATACATCGGATGAATATGTTATCAAGGAATGTTATTCTCCAATGTATTTTACTAAGATGAATTATAATAAAAATGATATTGTTCTTGATGCTGGTGTAAATATTGGTGCGTATTCTACTAGAGTTTCACAATTGGTAAAACAAGTTTATGGTTATGAGCCGATGAAAGAAAACTTTGAACTTGCAAAAAGAAATGTAGATAAAAATAATATAAAAAATGTAAAATTATATAATGAGGCATTGGTTTCTAATGATGATAAAGAAATAGAATTTTATTTAAGTAATGGTAAAAACGCAGGAAGTCATACAATATTAAAAACAAGAGGAAGAAAGAATATAACTGTAAAGGCAAGGAAATTTTCCGAAGTTTTAGCTGAAACAAAAGCAAACAAAGTAAAAATGGATATTGAAGGAGCCGAACAAAAAATATTAAGTAAAGATAATATTGATTGGTCTGGTGTAGACGTATTTGTAATGGAGTGGCATCATAAGAATTTTGGTAAAAAAAATAGAATTAAATATTATAAAAATATGCGAACATATTTAAAAAAACATTTTAAATATTTTGAATCTAATCTTGGGGATAAAGACCTAACCGAAGGGCCTGGTGGTAGTTGGTATGGATTGATTTGTTGTTATAATGAAAAGGTAGTTGAGAAAAAAGTAGTTAAGAAAAAAGTAGTTAAGAGAAGAGTAGTTAAGAAAAAGGTAGTTGAGAAAAAAATAAATTGGGTTATAGAATCTGGCCAGGTTCTAGTGAAAGGAGATAAATAATGGCAGTAAATAGTTTAGTTAAACAATTAATAAAGGAGAGTTCAAATGATATGGCGTCGGCTGTATCCGCTGGGATTCTTGGTGATTGCTCTACTTTTTTGGATACTGGAAGCTATTCGTTAAATGCCCTATTGTCGGGTTCTATGTATGGTGGAGTTCCATCAAACAAGATTACCTGTCTGGCTGGTTCAGAGTCGGTAGGTAAAACATTTTTTGCATTAAGCATCGCTAAGAATTTCTTGGATACTAATAAAGATGGTATTATTTTATATTTTGAAAGTGAAGGTGCGTTGACAACTGATATGATTACTGATAGGGATATAGATGCTGATAGGTTTGTTATATTTCCAGTAGCAACTGTTGAAGATTTTAGAACGCAATGTATTAAAGTAATAGAAGGAGTGCCGAAAGAAACTAAGGTTATGATTTTTTTAGATTCTCTAGGAAATCTGTCTACAAGAAAAGAGATGGAAGATTCAGCAAGTGGTTCAGATAAAAGAGACATGACAAGAGCAACAGCTGTTCGTGGAACATTCAGAACTCTTGCATTGAAACTATCTGTAAAGAATATTCCTCTTATTATAACTAATCACACTTATGATAAAGTTGGGAGTATGTTCCCGTCAAAAGAGATTTCTGGTGGTGGTGGAATCAAGTATGCAGCTTCAGTTATTGTTACGTTAGGAAAACGTAAAGTCAAAGAGGGAACTGAAGTGTTAGGAAATATTATCAAGTGCAAACTAGTTAAAGGTCGCTTCACTAAAGAGGAATCAGTTATCGAAACGCATCTTGATTATCAAACTGGTTTGGATAAATATTTTGGTTTGGTTGCTATTGCTGAGAAATACAATATTTTCAAAAAGGTATCTACAAGATTTGAGATGCCGGACGGAACAAAGGCTTTTGAAAAATCAATAGTGAATAATCCAGAAAAATACTTTACTGATGACATAATGAAACAACTTGAAGAGGCTGTGTTTCAAGAGTTTAATTATGGGAGTCGAAAGGAAGATAAGGATGAGTCCTAAATTATTAAATGTTATGTGGATGTTTGTAGGAATTTTAGTTATTGGTGGTATTTATTGCTTATCATACTACAATGTTGATGAAGTTGTGGTAAGTGAATCAAAAACATTTTTTGAATTTGTGAGGGCTGTATTGCAATGATGGTAATGAGTAATAATGATTTACAATCTACATATAATGCATGGATGGTTTATCAAGGAATCTATGCACATTTTACAAGAGATTATGATTATTTTAAGTATAATGGTAAGTTGGGACAATTTAATGGAATAGATTCAATGCAAAAGAGTTTTGCTAAACTAGAAAGGAATGGAAACTTTTCTATGCAAAGAAAGATTTTCAAAGATATTGGAAAGACTTTTGATAACAAGGAAGCGTTGATATTTTTCTACTTGTCTCAATTTTCAAACGGAATTGTTTATCCGTCACATTTTGATACGGATTTGTATGATGAATATACGGGTAGAATGAACAATTTCAATTTTCATATCCAACAGGATATAGGTGAAATTTTAAAATGCATGAAGGAATACGATAAGAGCTTTGATGAAATCTTCATCACAAATAGTATGAATCACCCGTATATCTTAAAATTGAGCTTATCTAATAGGATATCATTGGAAACTTTTGCTGTATTGGATATGATACTTAATTTTATCCCACAGATAGATAGGTATCTCAAAGACCCAATATGGCAGGATCATAAGAAGTTGGTTTTAAACTATAAACCATTTTTAGAAGTAGATGCAACAAAAATGAGACAAATAATAAAGGATGTTTTGATGAAAGGATAAGATGCGAACTGAAACTTTGATTTTAGAAAATCTGTTATATAATGAAAACTATTCAAGCATTGTTGGTATATTCTTACAGCCGGATTATTTTAAGGAGAATGCTGAGAAGCAAATCTTCATAGAAATACAAAAACATATTTCGGAGTTTAATAAAGCTCCAACAAAAGAAGCATTATCAGTTAAGTTAAATAACCGTGAAGATTTGAATGAGACTGCATTTAGTAAATGTAATGAAGTTCTTAAAACTCTTAATGGTAAAACTGATGACGAAGAGTGGTTAACAAAAGAAACAGAGAAATGGGCGAAAGACCAAGCAGTATATAATGGTATTGTAAAAAGTATTTCTATCTTAGAAGGTAAGGACGATAAAAATTCTAAGGATTCAATACCAGAAATTCTTACAGAAGCATTAGCTATTTCATTAGATAAAAGTGTCGGGCATGATTATTTGGAAGATGGTGAAGACCGTTGGGAATTCTATCATAAAAAGGAATCTAAAATTCCTTTCAAAATGATTATGCTTGATAAGATTACTAATGGTGGCATCTCACCAAAAACTCTTACCGTTTTATTGGGTGGAACTGGAGTCGGTAAAACATTAGTTAAAACTCATTTGGCTAGTCAATATCTAAGACAGGGAATGGATGTTTTATATATTACTATGGAAATGGCAGCAGAGAGAATTGCCGAAAGAGTTGATGCAAACTTAATGGATGTTGAACTGAATGATTTACACCTGATGCCTAAAGATACCTTTGAGAAAAATCTAAAGGAACTGAAAGTTGGGAAATTAGTTGTTAAGGAATATCCAACAGCTGGAGCTCATACTGGAAACTTTCGTGCTTTAATCAGAGAGTTGAAAATCAAAAAAGATTTTACACCACAAGTTATCATTTTAGATTACTTGAATATTTGTGCATCCAGTAGAGTTAAGTGGGCTGCAAATATGAATACCTATATTTACATTAAGTCTATTGCTGAGGAAATTCGTGGGTTAGCAGTAGAGTGTAATGTTCCTATCATTACAAGTTCACAATTGAATCGGGAAGGGTACACGAGCTCTGATCCTGATTTGTCTAATACATCTGAATCATTTGGTTTACCAGCAACAGCAGATTTGATGATGGCAATTATTGCTAAAGATGATGGGGTTGGTACTAACAATCAAATCTTATTCAAGCAGTTGAAAAATCGTTATAGTGATATTTCCATGAATAGTAAATTCTTGGTGAATGTCGTTAAGAAGAAAATGAAACTATATGATATTGAAGAAGATGACCAGCCTGCTCTGGCAAATGATGGAAGTAACAAGTTCTATGAAAAGAAATCAGATGCTAATACAAGTTCAAATCCATATACTTTGAAGATAAAACCTTCAAAAAGACTTGAAAAATCGTATGATGATTGGAACATATAAATAGTAATATAACTCAAAAGGAGACTATTATGCAAGATTTAACGATTTCAGATGGATGGTTTAAGAAAAGTGATAATAAAGAGCCTGTAATGAAGAAATTATGTGAACATCGAGCAAATACTACTACTTTAGATTATGATGTAGGTATAGAATATTGTAATTTTTGTGGTGCTTTAGGCCATTATAACTTAGATATTGACAAAGTTGAGTGGAAATTGCCCGAATTTTTAGTAAAACAAAATTATAACTGACATAATAAGTATTATAAATATAAAGAATAGTTAAATATAAAAAGGTTAAATAAATGAGTAAAAAAGTTGCAGATATTTTAAAATATATGAAAATTAATTCCATGATTACGGATGGTATGATTTCTAGTGTTTCTGCTAGTAAATTAACTGGTTCTATCGCTATGGGTGGTTCTATGACTTCACATATTATTCCTGATGCAAACAATACTTATGATATAGGAAATGCTGAATTTAAAATTAGAGATTTATATGTTGATGATAATACAATCTATATGGGTGATAATGCAACCATTAAAGCTGAAGGTACAGCAATCGTTGTACAGGATTTGAAAACGGGTGATTTACATTTAGATAATACACAGCGTGACGGAAATAGTGTTGATGGCACAAATGGTTCTTGGACGTTTCAAGAGGGTGCAGAGGATATGTACCTTTTGAATAATGTAACAGGTAAGAAGTACAAGATTAATTTAACAGAGATTTAATTATTATATGAGTAGCAATATAAAAAAGATGTTTACAGAAGTAGCAGAAAAAGCATTAAAAGAAGATAAAGATATTGGCGAGGATTCTATTCTGGCTACTAAGGTAGCCTCCAATTTAGATCATTACAGGATATGTCCATTTCGTTCAATAGATGTGGATGATTGTCCATTGTGTAAACTTGCAAAGATATAGAGAAACTATGAAACCGTTTAAGAAATTTTTAGAAGAAGAATTATTAAGTGAGGGTTCTACTGAAGCTGCTAAAGAGATGGAATTTCTTTTAGTTGATGCTGGTGGTGGAAATAGTGGAAAGAGTGGTTATAAAAATTTAGATGCCGTAGTTAAGAAAGAGAAAAAGTTTAAATCTTCAATGGAAATGGGTAAACATATTCTCAAGAAATCAAAAATTAAAAAGGGTAATACGAGTAATACGAGAATGTCTGTTTCTTCATCCATAAATAGTGGGACTTATGAAGATGGAACACCTATGTGGCAAGGTGGTAATAAAACACCTAAGACTGATATTATTCTTTCTGGTAATAAAATATCTTTAAAGAAAGGTTCTTCTCAATTAATGTCTGGTGGTTCAGCTGAATCATTATCTACTTATGAAGTTGCATGGAGAAATACTCCTGAGTTTAATAAAAAATTAAACAAATTAGCTGATGAAGTTGAAAGAGGACTAGAAGAATTAATGCCTTCAAGAGAGGGAATGTTTAAAGGTGGTGTGTCTACACAGAAAAAAGGTGGAACTGTATATCAAGATACAAAGGGACAAAAAGGAAAAATTGCTGATGTAAAAGCAGGTTCATTTGATAAAGATAAGATTTTAGCAGCAGCAGATAAACATAATCTAGTGATGAAGAAGAAAATGGATGAACTTTTTAAAGGAAGTATTGAATTTAAAAAGGAATTTGTTTTTGAAGCAATGACAGGGAAGGTGAAGTTTGAAGATGGTGAAGGAACAGCAACACATTTTTTAGTTGTTGATTTTGATGGTTCATCTGATTATCATAAAGTTTTACAATCTTCTGATAAATATGTTAGTTCTATTTTATCAAAAGTTAGGCCTGATGTAAAATTTAAAACTTCAGCTATTAAGAAAAAAATTGATGGAAAAAATCAAAAAACAGGACATTATAAATTTTGGTCAACGGTTGGACTTATGTATAATGCTGCTGTAAAAGAAACAAACGAAGCTTGTGAAATGGCAGAGAAAGAATATGAATTAATGACGGAAGGTTATGTTGACCGTGTTGCTCAATATTTTAAAAATGCTTGGGATAAGTTTAAAAACTGGTTGAGTGAAATGCTAATAAAAGTAAGACAATATATCACAAGTTCTGTTAAATCCTTAATTGAATTTCTTGATCTTGAACCAGTAATAAACCACAAGAATGTTATTAGCTGGTAAACCATTACAAAAACAACAGGTTAGAGAAGCATTTTTTTCTTGACAAACAGGAAAAAGTATGTTACAATAGTAGTATAGAATATAATAATATCGAGAAAAAATGCTATCTTTCAAACAAAAATTAAATGAATCAAAGAATACGCACATGGAGCACCTTGAAGATGAAATCATCAACAATGGTGTTAGTGGTGCGAATACAGCAATAGAGTTTTTAAATTCCCTCAACGATATGTTGGCTGGTGGGAAAAGTAAAACTAATATTACTGTAAAGTGGGATGGAGCCCCAGCAATATTTGCTGGTATCAATCCAGAGAACGGAAAGTTTTTCGTTGCAATAAAAGGACTATTCAATAAGACCCCCAAAATAAATTATACAGTAGCTGACATTGAAGCTAATCACGGATCGGGTGGGCCTTCAGATAAAATAAAACTTGCATTGAAATACTTACCCGAACTCGGAATAACTGATGGCGTCTATCAAGGTGACATAATGTTTTCTAAAGGTGACTTGAAGAAACAGACTATTGATGGACAAAGTATGTTGACTTTTGGGCCTAATACTATCACCTATGCTGTACCCGAAGATAGTGACTTAGCTTCTCAAATGAGAAAGGCACATCTTGGAGTTGTATGGCACACAAAGTATACAGGAAACACTATTGATTCATTATCTGCTTCATTTGGAGTATCAGCAAACACGTTTAAGAAAACCAAAAATGTTTGGTTTGACGATGCGTATTTGAATACTGCAAACGCAGCTACGTTTACTACAAGTGAAACAAAGAAACTTGAAGGTAAAATTAATATGATTAAAGGTTCTGTAAAGAAAGCAGGAACTTTTTTAAATGAACTTTCCAAAGACAAAACTAAATGGGGATTGGCCCCATTGATGAAAGTATTTTTTAATACCAAGATTCGTGCTGGTGCAAAGATTACTGATACTAAAAAACTTGTTAAGGAGTTTGAACAGTATTATATGGATAGGATGTCAGCAGAGATTGACACAAAGAAATCAGATAAAGGTAAACAAAAATACAAAGATATTCAGAAAGAACAACAAAAGGTTTTAAAGAAATTCAAAACTGAATTGTATTTCACTATGGCCACTTACTTGAGCATCCTTGATGCAAAAGAAATGGTTATTAGAAAGTTGGAAACAATTCAAGGTATTGGAACATTTTTGAAAACTGCTGATGGTTTCAAAGTAACAGCTCCAGAGGGATTTGTTGCAATTGATGCTAAAGACGGTAGTGCTGTTAAGTTGGTAGACAGGCTTGAGTTTTCTCATGCAAACTTTACAATCGCTAAAGAGTGGTAGCAAGGAGAATATTATGTTAGAAGATTTGTTAGAGTTAAGAAGAATACTGGATAGATTTATTGCCAAGTATCAACAACAAAACGAATATCGTTTCGAGCATGACCCTAGACTTGCTGAGGAATTTGCATTGCAAGGTGATGATAGGTTACATGAAATAGGACAACAACTTTTAAAACTCAGAAAGGAAGATGACAATAATGAGGCAGGTGGAAAAACAGAAGCCCCATACAAATGGGAAGGTAACGACATATATTAAATCACGATATTGTAGAAGGTGTGATGCGAATTTAAGATGGCAATGTAAATGTCCTAACAACAAAGCAATGGCATGGCAAAGAGAAAATGTTTTTCATAGTGGAAAACGATATAGAGGTAAAGACGCTTGGAAAAAAGTTTATTTAGATGAGATTAAATATAACGGGGATTCAAAATGAAAAATTTTAAACAATTTATGTCAGAAGGCAGTAAAGAAGAATATAAGAAATTCTTTGATGCAAAACTGAAAAAGTATGGAGTTGATAGTCCAGAGGATTTGTCAGACGAAGATAAGAAAAAGTTTTATGATGAGATTGATAAAGAGTGGAATGCTGACCATGAAGCTGGTAAGGATGGAAAGTCTGAAGACTTGGTAAAAGAGTATATCAAGAAAGACGGAGCAAGACGCCGATGTGCTGGTGGTGATGGACGTAAAGGTAAAAAGGTTAAAACTGAAGAAGAGGATTGTGAAGACGATGAGGAGATGGAAGAAGGATTCGGTAAGTACTCTGATAAGGTAGATAAGAAAAAACTGATGAAGAAGTACAGAGAGAATGAAGACGACAATGCTCATACAGAAAACTATCTTATGCTTGCTACGTTCTTTGGTACAGAGGATGAAGTAAAAAAAGTTAAAGATATTATGAAACGCAATAAGAAACAAGGTTCTACTTCAGAGTCAGACAATGATTGGATGTATAAGAATATTAACAAATATTACAAGAAACTAAAATGAAAAACTTTAAGACATTTATAGAAGCTTATTATAAAAGTGGTAGAGTGAAATATACAGGAGAAAAGCCCTCTGTCTCTTTAGGAAAACGAAAAGGTAAATATAAGGTAGTCCAACACTTACCAGTTTCTAAATCTGTTAAGAGTGGTGATATTCTTAAAAAAAAGGGCAATGAGCCATTAAGTAGTAAACATGATGAAATTGGTGTAATAGATGATATAGAAAAAGTTATAGCCAATAAACAACTCAAAAGAGATATAAAAAAGGTATTTGCAAAATTAGATAAAAGAGAAGCAACAATATTAATATATAGGTTTGGGCTAGATGGTAAAGGTGAACGAACACTTGAACAAATTGGAAAAATATTAAAAGTAAGTGGTGGAAGAATTAGAGAAATAGAAGTAAAGGCTTTAAGAAAATTAAGACATCCAACTTGGTCAAAATTTCTTAAACCTCATACAGAGGAAAAAACAAAAATGCAAAACTTTAAAACATTTATTGAAGCAGTTGACAAACATATGGTTACTGAACTCAAGTTGTATATTGAGAATGATGGTGATCTTTATAAACAAAAAATTATTCCTATCGTCAAGAACATCCAGAGGAAAATGAAGTCTGGAAAGTATGACCATAAGAAAGCTCCTAAACTTTGGATGTATCTTGTCACAGAGGGTGCAAAGAAATATGCAAAAGAATTTCCTGGCGTTAAGTTTAACAAACAGGAAAAGGAAGCAGTTGCACAGGAATTTGCTGACGAATACAAAGATGAAATCGAAGCACAAGATGGAGAGATGTTCTAGTGAAAAGTTATAAAGAGTTGATGACAGAAGCTTCATATTTTGATATGAGTGATATAGAGGATTGGAAGAAAGAAATTGAGAAGGGTATTAAAGCTCCTGTTGTCCATATCCAGATATCGACTCTTGGTGGTGAAGATAGAGTTTCATTGATGGTTAAAT
>Ga0233445_1003189_pt1 | contig 10246 bp, 9 predicted proteins | sample SI_124_October20_5_FD_182779 | JGI IMG/M metagenome (GOLD analysis project Ga0233445, IMG submission 182779) | Seawater microbial communities from Saanich Inlet, British Columbia, Canada - SI_124_October2016_100_MG | ecosystem: Environmental > Aquatic > Marine > Inlet | place: Canada: British...
GCTATCAGGATGCATGGTGTTTGCAGCATATCATTTTTTCTATGAAGAGTATTTTTCAAAGTACGATGGCGTGCAGAATACCATATACGCATTGTTTGGATTGTGGCTGGTATTTGAGGTAGTATATTTGACGTTATATCAAAAAATACAAGTGTATGGGCTGATGTGGGAATCGCTAATAGCCATTACCCTACCGACTTTTGTATATGCGCTTATAGTAAATAGACTGGAAATGGTATATAGTCTTGAAAGTTTGTTGTTGGTATATATATCTATAATGTCTTTCTCGATATTGATCGTAATGTATATTTCAAATAAAAAAGAGAAGGAGCTGGTGTTATAGTATGGAAAAAAGTTTAAGCGAAATTAAATACTGCATTTGTGTGTTAACCCGAGGTTATAAAAACAAGATTCAGTACTTTGATTTAATTCGGAGAAATAAAGCAATAAATCATATATTGCGAGACGAGCCTATAGATTATGAAATGGTAATTTTTCACGAGGGCAATATTGATAAAGAGCAGCAAGACTATATTAAAATCAAATCTAAAAATAGCGAGATAATTTTTAAGAATATAGAAAGCTATTTTAGCCGTGTTCAGCATGATAGTCATAATTTACACTCCGAGTGGTGTTATCAAACAGCCTTATCTGATAGTTTTTCTGATGGGTACAAAACAATGTGCAGGTTTTGGATTGAGGGTCTATTCCAATATGTTCAAAATTATGATTATATTGTTAGAATAGATGAGGATTGCTTTATGAAACAGTTGCCACTCCATCAAATTACACAACGCATGGCTAAGCATGACAGTTACTTTGGCACCGCAACAAGTTTAAGTGAGGATGAGCCGGATGTAAAAGTAGGGCTTGATAGCTTTGTAAGTAATATTTATAAGAAGAGTGGTAAAAAAGTACCTAATATGCAAGATCCAATCCCTAATACAAATTTTATGATGATTGATAATAGAATATCTAAAAACCCATTATTCAATGAGTTTGTGTCAAAAGCAATAGAGACAAATTGCATACAAATCAACAGATGGGGTGATCATATTTTATGGGGTGCTGCTATTTCCTATGTATATGGATCCTATAGAGTTGAACATATGGACGAGGTTAAGTATATACATGGATCGTTTGGAAATGGTGTCAATTACAAGGTTAGTATTTTCGATAAAAGTATATTATTTTTAAATAAGGTGATGAGATATTTACTTTCAAAATTAAACTAGGAGGTTTTTTAATGAATAGATTTACAAGTGCGATATATAATTTAGTAATAGGAAAATATTACATAAACAAGGTACCAAGTAAGGAGAAAATTTGCGAAGTTGTTTCGCTGTTAGCGCCAGTGAAAAGCCCATACAAGATGATTAGGATTGGCGGCACTAATGATGGCGCATATTTAATACCGGATGACTTGAATGGTATAAAAATGTGCTTCTCTCCGGGTGTTGGGCATACAAATAAGTTCGAATTAGAATTGTATTCTAATTATGACATTAAAAGCGCCACAGCAGATGCATCTGTGGATGGATTGCCAGAGGATTCGGATGGAATTTATTTTATTAAGAAATATATTGGAAATAAAGATAATGATCCTAACTATATTAGCTTATCGAAATGGATGTCTAGTTTTGTAAATTTAAATGACGAGTCTGATTTTATATTGCAAATGGATATTGAAGGTGGGGAGTATGATGTACTGATAAATGAGGATATTGACACTTTTTCAAAGTTTAGAATTATTGCAATAGAGTTTCATAATCTTGAGCTGATGCTGGATAGGTACGGAATTGAATTATTAGAGTCTATGCTGAGGAAGATTACAAGTAATTTTCACCCAGTTTATATACATCCAAATAATGTACCGGGCTTTTTTGAAAGGGAAGGGGTAGTTATACCAAGAGTACTTGAAGTTGTATTTTTGAGAAAAGACAGGTTTGATAAATGTATTTATTTGGAGAATCTAGATTCATTCGCCCACCTTTCTGTGACTAACGACAAAAACAAGCCAGATATTAATTTGTCACATCACTGGTTTAAAAAATAGAAAGTGGTTTTATATATAATGGCATGCTTGGTTGGGTCTTTATAAAATATGGACCTTATTTAGATGAAATTTGTTATTGTGTGCGATGGTGGCCTAGGAAATCGCTTAAATGCACTATACTCAGGCTTGATTTTATGCAGTTCTAAAAAAATTGAGCCAGTTGTATATTGGCCGATAAATGAGTATTGTGGCTTGTCAGTTGAAGAGAGCGTTGATAACTTTAATTTACCCCAGTGTTTTACTTTGGAGGGGTTGGAGAAAAGTAAAAGCGTAATAAATTTATCGCACGATGCAAGGAAGTTTATTACTAATAGTTTTATTGATATTAATTGCATAGTTAGTGTAAATAATATTCATATTCATAAAGACTCAAACTATTTATATTCTTCCCCCCTAATTCCGTTCTTTGTAAAAAAAACATCACTAGTTAAAGTGAGAGGTGAATATCCATTGACAAAAAAGCATGGATATAATAACTTTTCAAAGAAAGAGGTTGTTGGTTTACACTTAAGAGGGACAGATTATGGGTTTCATCAGGCCTATTTTTTCTTTTTTGTGTTGATTGTTAAGCTCTCTCCATTTGTTAAATATAGGTTATTTACTGATGATAGCTGGATTATTAAGTTATTTAGTAATTTGAACAATGTATCAACAGAAGAGCAAATGTATCTACCTAAAAAGAAACTTTTAGATAGAGATTGGCATGATAATACTACTGGAGCCTTTGACTACAATATTGTCAGGAAAGAGGACAGTGTTAAAGAGGCGGTAAACGAAATGCATGCCTTGAGCGGAACCTTTAAACTATTTACTTCAAGGAGTACATTTTTGTTTCATTCTTACTTGATTGATAATGGGTCTTACGGCTTTCACATCTATTTTTATTTTAATAGATTTCTCAGCCTTCTCCGCCTAGTAAAGAAAAGAGTGTTAAGCTAATGTGCGGTTTTTCTGGATTTATTGATTTTAGAAAAAAGTTGAATCTTAATATGGTTAAGAAGATGACAAATGCATTGACTCATCGCGGCCCTGATGATGCTGGTTACTTCTTCAGTCAAGGTTCAAAATTTAACATTGGGATGGGGCACAGGCGTTTGTCAATACTCGATTTGTCCAAAAAAGGCGTGCAACCCATGTCATTCAATGAGCTTAAAATTGTTTACAATGGAGAGGTATACAATTTTAGAGAAATTAGAATAGAATTAGAAAAATTTGGATACATATTTCAGTCAAATTCTGACACAGAAGTAATTCTTAAAGCTTACGACAACTGGGGTTTGGATTTTGTAAGTCGATTAAATGGCATGTTCTCCATAGCTATCTATAATGAGAGTAGTGGCATGCTTACTCTAATTAGAGACCGTGCTGGTGTAAAGCCAATGTATTGGCACAAATCTGAAAATCTTTTTATGTTTGCATCTGAACTAAAGGCATTTTATGAAAATCCTTTTTTTAAAAAGGATATCGATTTTGAAAGTTTAAGTTCGTACTTGAGTTTTGGCTATATTTCTCAGCCTCATTCGATTTTTAAAGATACATTTAAGCTTGAATCCGGTTGTTATTTAACTTTCAATACAAAGACTCAAGATGTTTTTATAAAAAGATACTGGAATATTTCTGACTCGTATATTTCTAAAAATAATACTATTAATAGTGAGCAAGAGGCGCTACAATCTCTGGATGATTTGATAAATTCGTCATGTTCATATAGGTCAATCTCAGACGTCCCTGTAGGGGTTTTTTTGAGTGGGGGCTATGATTCATCTCTTGTTGCAGCAGTGATGCAGTCAAATTCAGTAGAAAAAATAAAAACTTTTACAATTGGTTTTTCGGATAAAAAGTACAATGAAGCTATTCATGCAAAAAATGTTTCAAACTATCTCCAGACCGATCATCATGAATTGTATTGTACGTCCAAGGATGTGGCTAGTATTATTCAGAAGCTGCCTAAGATATGGGATGAGCCATTTGCAGATGATTCGTGCCTACCGACAGTTTTACTAAGCCAGTTTGCACGAGATAGCGTTAAAGTTGCATTGAGTGCTGATGGAGGCGACGAGCTTTTTGGAGGGTATAAAAAATACCAAACAGTGGTTGATTACTATTCTATTTTAAAGCATGTTCCGTTTAGACGCCCCCTGTCAAAAGCACTCAGAAGAACAGCAAACAATATCCATGTCGATCAACTATTAGAAAACTTTTCAGGAAAAGTGGATTCTTTTGCATCAATTATGGGCGCTAAAACTATTGAAGACAGTTTGTTAGATTATCAAAGGATTTTTTCGACTTCAGATATATCTCAACTTACTTTGTCCGATTTGGATGGCCGACATCCTGAGTTTCCTTATAGTGATTCAATTTTCAATAAATACGAGAAGCTTATGGATATTGATTTTAAGACATATCTTTCTGACGATATTTTAACCAAGCTAGACCGCTCTACTATGTTTTCAAGCCTTGAGGGTAGGGAGCCATTGTTAGATCATCGGCTAATAGAATTTGCTGCTCAATTAGATACTTCTTTGAAAATTACCAAGGGCTCTGGTAAGTATTTGCTCAAGAAGTTGGCACATAAGTACATTCCAAGTAATTTGTTAGATAGGCCTAAGATGGGATTTAGCCCGCCTCTGTATGAATGGTTTTCAGATATCTTAGATAAGAATGCGCGTCAATACTTTGATCCCTGTTTTATTAAGAAGCAAAAAATTTTTAACTATAGAGAAGTTAATAGTTTATTACTTCGCGTCTCCAAAGGTGACAATAGCGCAATAAGAAAACTTTGGGTTTTATTGGTATTTCAACTTTGGTACGTTGAATGGATGACTTGAAAAACATATGTATTTTTTTAATTTTAGGTTGCAAGGTGGTTTATGCCTGAAAGAATGGTTGTATACACAGCTTTATTTGGAGACTATGATCACCTAGTTGAGCCTTCTGGTTCATTTGAAAATTGTGATTTTATATGTTTCACTGATCAGGCTGATCTCAATTGTTCTAAGCATTGGAGGGTGATATTAGTTAAAGACTGTCACTTTTCCCCAGTCCTAATGAACAGGATGTATAAAATTCTTCCGCATCGATTTCTTCAGGAATACGATCTTAGCTTGTATGTTGATTCAAATATCAAAATTCTTAGTGACCCTTCTAAAATTCCTTTGTTTTCCGAGGGAGGGGCTCATAATATAATTATACCCAGCCATTTTTCTAGAAAGTGCTTGTATGATGAGGCATTTGTATTGATTCGTTCCGGTAGAGTAGACATACAAAAAGTATTTAAACGGATGTTTTCATTCATGTCCTCTGGTTATTTCTGTCAGACTGATATGGGGGAAAATAACATAATTTTTAGGCGTCATAATCTGCTTATTGATTTTTCGGAGTATTGGTGGAGTATTTTTATCGAAGGCCCACACCGTGATCAGTTGTCACTTGCTTATGTTTCTTGGAAAATGCATACTCCGGTCCTTACATCTAGTGAGATTTCATCCAGAGGATCTGTTTATTTTTCAATTAAAAAACACAAACATCTCTTTCAGCGGTCAGGTTTTCATCATTTTTATCTTCTTTTGTTTTTTGCCATCCCGTACTATGTCTTCATTAAATTGTACGCCACCTTTTTTATATTGAAGCGTCTAATGCATAAGCTTTTATCGCATTGAGAAAAACACCATTATGATTATTTGTGTAACTGTAACTTATAACCCAGATTTTGACATTCTCATTCAGTCTCTTTCTAGTATTTCGAACCAGGTAGATCGTGTTTATGTTATCGATAACGGATCACTATCACCTTTTCATGATCGGTTGTCTTTTGACAATGTTAGTTTTTATAGTCTGGGTGACAACTTTGGAATTGGCTACGCTCAGAACTATGGCATGAATTTAGCACTAGATTTAGAGCCAGATTTTATTATGTTATCCGATCAAGATACTATATATCCTAAGCATTACTGCTCTACAATGTCCGATTCCTTGTTGTCTCATAGTGAAGCATGCGTTGTAGCGCCTCTATTTGAAGATGCTAGATCTAAAAAAGTGACTGAATTCTTTCCTGAAAATACATATTTTTTAACTAAATTTAGACCTAAATCCGGATATTATTACATTTCCCAAGCCATAGCTTCGGGCATGTTCATTCGTGTTAGCTCTTTAAAAGAGATAGGCATCATGAATGAAGACTTATTTATTGATTGGGTTGATTTTGAATGGTGCTGGAGAGCGACTTTTTACGGTTATAGGATTTTACTAAATTCTGATGTAAAAGTTTTACATTATCTTGGCGATTCAACTTTAGACTCCCCCTTCGGAAGTTTGGAAATGCGGTCTCCATTGCGTCATTATTACATTACGAGAAATGCTTTCTTTCTTTCTCTGTATTGTAATTATCTACCTTACCCAAAAAGATTTACTTTATTTGTGAGATCTCTTCGTTATCTTGTTGGCTTCCCTGTTTTATGCAATCCGCATGTAGAAAATCTTAAATTGGTCTGTCTGGCTTTTTTTCACGGACTGAGAAAAGTTCAAGGAAAGCTAAAGAGGTTTGATAGTTAGCGTATGGTAAACTTTTATAAGGTTTCATCAAGCGGACTTTTAGTGGTTTTTGCATTTGTATTGCTACTGATTTCTTTTCGCTTTTTACTCCCTTATTCTGATGAGCCAGACTGGGGTTATCGAATATCCCATATTCTTAACACCGATCTCCATCTGTTCTTTTATCCAGATTACAGCGGTGTATTGGAGAGTTATACGAAACAAGATTGCAGTATTTCTTCTAGACAAATGGATTTTTTTGGATTTATAAGTCAATCATGTTTAAATCCAGTAGACTTTGTTTTGTCCAGGACCTTGCTTGTTTTATACACTCTTTTACCACTTTTTGCAGTTTTAATTTTTCCTAGATTTTTTTATAGTTGTCTAGTTACTTTAAAGGTAAAGATTGAGTTTGTCGAATGGGAGCGTAGACTCAATGCTTTAAAGGTTTTTTTGCTTTTTCCTGGGGCTATTTATTATTTAAGTGTCCTATCTATTGAGCAATTCTTCCTTGTTGTTGCACTGTATGTGTTTCTGTTTTGGAATATTGCATTAATTCAAGTTTTTTTATTATCTCTACTTTCTTTAATTGACTTTGGTAATTTTATTGTTGTTGCTTTGTTTGTATCCTTTTTTTATTTTCTTAGATTTATTTATTTAACTTTTGGATTTCAGGCATTGTCCATTTGCTCACTCTTCTTTTTGCTTGTATCTTATTCTTTTAATGGAGATTTGATACATATTATTCCATTGCCTGATATTTTAAATAATAAGGTTGAGGGAATTATGAAAGTTATAATTGACGGTGCTTATTATGAGAAATACCCACTCCTGTTACGCCCGGTAATAACTTTTATGGGATTTATCCTTTTGCTTCCGTCAGGTGTAAAATCATCTTTCGGTATATTTTTTGTTTTACTTACTTTGCCGTATCTGCTCTACAAGGGGCTTTTAGTGAGTCGCAATATGCATGATACATTATTGTTTTTGTTAGCCCCTATTTTGTTTATTTTGATTTTTATTTTTATATTTCCCACTTATTCTTTCTCTAAATATTATGTATTTTTACTGCCTTTTATTTTTTACACCATGAGCTCTTCCGGTAGATTTCATTCATCCTTGCTTTTCTCACTTATCACCTCTATAGTAGTTATTATAAATTTGGCACTATATTACATATGATGACACAAACTTCTAATATTAGTTTTTTTGATAACAACGCTGCTCGCTCACGAGTTGCTGTCCTTCTAGCAGCCAATAATGGAGTTGATTGGATTGCAGACCAGATCTATTCTATACTTAATCAAAGGCATGTCGATTTAACTTTATGGATCAGTGTCGATCGACATAATGATGGCACTTTAGAGTTATTAAACAATCTATCTTTATCAGATGTCAGAATTAGATTGCTGCCAATAGGGCCTAATTTTGGAGGTGCGGCAAAAAATTTCTTTCGCCTTCTTGCCGATGTTAATTTTTCTGACTTTGATTATGTTGCTTTCGCCGATCAGGATGATATTTGGTTTGATAATAAAATCATCTCTAGCATTGAATATCTAAACAAAACGAACTCAGATGCTTATTCTTGTAATACGATTGCTTTTTGGCCTAATGGAAGATATAAATTGATCGATAAAAGTCAGCCACAGCGACGCCTAGACTTCTTATTCGAGTCTGCTGGACCAGGGTGTACTTTTGTGTTTACTAAAGAGCTGGCAATAGATTTTCAATTTTTTTTAATAAGCTCTGCTTTGGCTCGTAATTTTGTTCTACATGACTGGCTTCTGTATGCATTTGCAAGATCTAAAGGATATCACTGGGAAATAGATTCTAAAGCCTATATGCTGTATAGACAGCATGAGAATAATTGCGTTGGAGCTAATGTAGGCTTAAAGGCCTTTTTCTTTAGGGTAAAAATCTTAATGTTTGGGCGTGGATTGCATCATGTTGCTGACTTATTAAACATTCTTAATGAGTTTTCTGACTCAAATCATTCTGGCCCACTAACTAGAAAGTCTTTACTCTATTTTATAAAAAATGTTAACCACATTAGGCGAAAGCCCATTGATAGACTATTTGCTGTCTTTTTACTTCTATTTGCTTTTATTAGAATTCCCAAATGAATATTTTTCTGATAAACGCACATGACTTTGTTGACTTGGTTTGTTAATGCAGTCTTTTCCGATAATTCACTTGATAGAGGTGTTTATAAAACTAAAGAAAGATTATTATGATTAATTTTGTTACTGGTGGTGGTGGATTCATAGGTCAGAGGCTGGTTGCAGCTTTAAAGAGGTCTAACGGTGAACTTCGACTGCTGTCTAGAGCAAAACACCCTAATTACAAAACTTTTGTTTGTGATTTTCAATCAGAAGATATTCCAGATCAAGCCCTAGACAATGTTGACACAGTTTTTCATTTGGCTGGATTTTCTCATGATATGCGTGATGCAAGTGAAATTGCAGATCTTTACTATAAGGTGAATGTGAGAGCTACAGTTCAATTGGCAGAGTTTGCAGCAAAGGCCGGTGTTAAAAGGTTTGTATTTGTGAGTAGTGTCAAAGCAGGTGGAACTCCAAATTCTAAGAAATGCATAAATGAAAATGACCAGGGCGATCCAGAAGGAATTTATGGAAAAACCAAGCGAGAAGCGGAGTTGGCGTTATTAAAAATAGGCAAAGAGTCCGGCATGCGTATAGCTATCATTCGCCCTTCTTTAGTTTACGGCCCTGATGTGAAAGGTAATTTAAAATCAATGCTGTTAGGTGTTGAGAAAGGGTGGTTTCCACCTTTGCCTGAGACGGGGAATCGGCGCTCTATGATTCATGTAGATGATTTGGTTCGAGTAATATTGTTGGTTGCTAAAGATGAACGTGCCAATGGAGAAATATTTATAGCAACAGATGGTACACCTTATTCTTCTCGTGAAATTTATAATACCATGTGTAGTGTGACTGGGGGATCAATTCCAAAATGGAGCATGCCAAAATCTCTGTTCTATATTGCTAGCTTGATGGGCCCTAGTATCAAATATAAAGTAAATAAGTTATTGGGTGATGAGTGTTATTCTTCTGCTAAATTAGAGGCGCTTGGATTTAAAGCTAAAAAATCTTTAAAGGATATGAATGAAACGGATTTTTGATTTGTTATTAGGTATTGCAATATTAGCACTGTTAGTAATTCCTATGTTACTAATATTTACTGCTGTTCGCTTGTCATCTAAGGGGCCCTCCTTGTATTGGTCCGATAGGGTTGGTAAAAATAATAAAATTTTTAAAATGCCAAAGTTTAGATCGATGTTAATTGATACACCTGCTGTGGCGACACATTTATTGAGCAATCCTGACTCTCATTTATCACCAATTGGTGATTTTTTACGCCGCTCTAGTTTAGATGAACTTCCACAATTATTTTCAGTATTAAAAGGCGATATGAGCTTTGTAGGCCCCCGTCCCGCACTTTTTAATCAAGATGATTTAATTGCTTTGCGTACTGGAAATGGAGTGGATAAATTATTACCAGGCATTACAGGCTGGGCGCAAGTTAATGGCAGAGATGAATTATCAATTCCCGATAAAGTAGCATTTGATACTGAGTATTTAGATCGACAATCATTTTGGTTCGATATGAAAATCTTATGGATGACCTTCTTAAAGGTTA
>Ga0233445_1003204_pt1 | contig 10212 bp, 9 predicted proteins | sample SI_124_October20_5_FD_182779 | JGI IMG/M metagenome (GOLD analysis project Ga0233445, IMG submission 182779) | Seawater microbial communities from Saanich Inlet, British Columbia, Canada - SI_124_October2016_100_MG | ecosystem: Environmental > Aquatic > Marine > Inlet | place: Canada: British...
GGCTATTGGTCACCCGGCTTTTGGCTCATTGATGCAATTGGCTGATGTTTTGGCGGGATTAACTGGTTGTACGTTAAGTTTTCTGCCTGAGGCAGCTAATTCTGTTGGTGGTTGGGTGGCGGGTTGTTTGCCTCATCGTGGTGTTTTGGGGGCAGACGTAACGACGAATGGCTACCATGCTCAGGATATGCTTAATCAACCAATGGATGCTTATGTGTTGTCTCAAGTGGAAGTGGAAGCAGATTGCTGGGATGGTCATGCCGCTCTAAAGGCGATGTATGCGGCAGAATGTGTAATTTGTTTAACGGCCTATGAAACACCGCTGATGCGTGATTATGCTGATGTTCTCTTGCCGGTAGCTGCCGCTTATGAAACCTCAGGTTCTCGAATTAACGCACAGGGTGATTGGCAATCGTTTAGTGCTGTGGTGCCAGCGCCAGGTGAAGCTCGTCCATCTTGGAAAGTTTTACGAGTATTGGCTAACTTGATGGATCTGAATGATTTTGATTACCAAAGTACCACGGAAATTTATGATGAAGTGAATGCGTTGGTAGGGGATGTGTCTGTTTCTAATACGATGGAATGGCAATGTCCAGATTCTTTATCTTCACCATTAAGTGCTGGAGAAGGTATGCCCTGTGTGTCACCGATTTCTTTGTATTCTACCGATGCTTTAGTGCGCCGGGCAACGGATTTACAACAAACCCGTGATGCGAAAGCGATGGATCCGGTTGTGAGAGCGCATCCTGATACTTTGAATGGCCTGGGTTTGCAGGGAAAGAACATTGAGGTTTTGGTGGGCATGGCTCAGGATAGTCAGACGTTGTCTGTTTGTGCCGATGAGCGAGTTGCTGAGAATTGTGTCATGATTCCGGTTAATCATCAGCATCCAGGACATTTGTCGGATGGTATGTATCGGTCAGTGCAATTAAGAAAAATCTAATTTTTGAATGAAACTCATCCGGCGTTATATCCGGCAACATGTGCTCTACGGTATTGTAGGTGCGTTGTTGGTTTTGGTGTCCTTATACGCCTTTTCTCTGTTTATATCTGAAATCGATAAAGTGGGTCGGGGAAGTTACGACTTATCCTCGGCGGCTTTGTATGTGTTGCTAACTCTTCCGCGACGTATCTACGAATTATTTCCTACCGCAGCACTGATTGGTGCATTATTTGGTTTGGGGTTATTGGCCAATCATAATGAATTGACTGTCCTACGAGCCAGTGGTGTATCCATTAATAGAATTGTGTCCATAGTTCTTCGTTTAGGATTTGGTTTGATGGTGTTTGTTATTGCTTTTGGCGAGTGGGTTGTTCCGTTATCTGAGCAGGCGGCTCAAAATTTACGCACGGAAGCTTTGTATGATCGGCCAACCTTAAATACCGAATACGGTTATTGGTCTCGTGATGGGCAACGTTTTATCAATGTGCGTAATATTCACATGAGTGGTGAGTTGCAGCATGTTCGTTTATATGATTTTGATAAAGAGTTTCATTTGGAGAGGGTATTAACGGCTAAAAAGGCACAGTTTCGTAATGGAGATTGGCATTTGTTTGGTGTCGAAGAGAAAATTTTTTATGCAGATACTGTGAGGCAGGTATTTAGTGAAGATATGCGTGTGCAAGGGCTTCTGGAGAAAGATTTGCTAAAGATTCTAGTGGTAAATCCGGAGTACTTGTCACTGTGGGGTTTGTATCAATATATTCATTATTTAAACAGTTCTGGACAGAATAGTCGGATTTATGAATTGGCTTTTTGGAAGAAGGTATTTTCGCCGTTGATTATGTTAGTGATGGTGTATTCGGCTATGTCGTTTATTTTTGGTCCTTTAAGATCTGTAACAACCGGTAAGCGTATTTTTTTAGGTGTGATTGTTGGTGTGGTTTTTCATATGTTTAGTCAGATTTTGCATTATATTGGACTGGTTTATAATCTAAATTTACCGTTAAGTGTGGCTACTCCAGCCATACTATTTTTGTTGTGGGGTATATTTATGATGAGGCGAGTGGAATGAGGGTCATGATTCTAGCGGCGGGGCGGGGGGAACGAATGCGTCCGCTCACTGATACTGTACCTAAACCGTTATTGCCGGTGCAGAATAAACCTTTGATTGTGCATTTGTTGGAAAATTTGGTTTCCAGAGGTTTTACAGAGGTGGTGATAAATCATGCTTGGCTGGGTAGTCAAATTCAAGCTGCCTTGGGAAATGGTGGTCGTTGGAAAATCAATATTCATTATTCGCCTGAGGGAGAATTAGGGCTGGAAACCGGAGGTGGTATTTTAAATGCGTTGCCTTTATTAGGGGACAATCCATTTTTAATCGTGAATGCTGATGTGTGGACAGACTTTCCATTTGATCAATTGGTTCTAAAAAATTCGAGTCTGGGGCATTTAGTGTTAGTGGATAACCCACCGCAACACCCTGCAGGAGATTTCGTGTTAACAACAAATACTGTCGCAAATGAGTATCGGCATGACATAGACGATAAGTCACAGCAGCGCTTAACGTACAGTGGAATAGGGGTTATCCGTCCCGAATTATTTGCGGATTGTCAGCCGGGGAAGTTTCCCTTGGCACCACTATTAAGACAGGCAGCAACACACAACCGATTAAGTGGAGAGTATTATCAGGGTAAGTGGGAAGATATTGGTTCACCGGAACGTTATGCGCAATTATCGGTTCAGTCTGCACATTAAGTATTCAGGTTTTTTTGTGTTGTCAGAAAAGTGGTCGTTATGATTAAAGTGGGTGTTAGACCATATATGGTATCGCTCCTCAGCGAAAACAGATCGATTAGGACATTTGTTTTTCCCGTATCTCTTCCAGAGTTTTACAATCGATACATAGGCTGGCTGTAGGTCTAGCTTCTAGTCGGCGGATACCAATTTCTATGCCGCAGGATTCGCAGTAGCCGTAGTCTTCTAGGTCAATGTGACCGATAGAAATATCAATTTTCTTAATCAGTTTTCTTTCTCGGTCTCGTGTTCTCAATTCCAGAGCAAATTCAGCTTCTTGTGTGGCTCGATCATTGGGGTCGGGTAAGGTGCTAGACTCATTTTGCATATGGTTCACTGTGCGATCCACTTCTTGCATGAGTTGATTTTTCCAAGCGAGTAAAATACTTTTAAAATGTTCAGCTTGTTGCTCATTCATGTATTCTTCACCCTCTTTCTCTGCATAGGGTGTAAAATGAGAAGGACTACTGTACGTGTCTTTTGATGACATGGCGATTCCATATTTATTTAAGTAGATACTATATTCTAGCAATAATTTTTACTGAAAAGAACGGATTTTTTATGACTCTTTCAACGTTAATCTTTGATGTCGATGGAACACTGGCTGATACCGAAGCTTTAGGGCATCTTGTAGCCTATAATCAGGCTTTCTTGCAAGTCAAACCGCAGTGGCATTGGAGTCACAGTTGTTATGGTGATTTATTGAAAGTAACGGGTGGTATTGAACGCATGACCTATTATATGCGACATTATCATGAGAATGACCCAGAATGCTCTATGGATGAATTAAAGTCCATTCATACTTTGAAAACAGAAATTTACAAAACCTTGTTAAAAACTGGAAAAATTACGCTTCGACCTGGTGTAGAACGGTTGATACGGGAAGCTAAAGAAGCCGGGTTGCGTTTAGCCATTGCGACGACAACCACGCCGGTGAATGTGACCACGTTATTGGAGGCGACTTTAGGTGAGGAGGCATGTTCTTGGTTTGAAGTCATTGCCGCAGGAAATTTAGTGCCTAATAAAAAGCCAGCCGGAGATATTTATCAATACGTATTAGATGAAATGCAGGTTGATGCCTCCGAATGTTTGGCCCTAGAAGACTCGTATAACGGTGTTAGCTCATCATTGGCAGCAGGGGTTAATGTGGTGGTTACGCGTACGGATTATACCAGCGATGATGATTTTACTGGTGCGTCTTTAATACTCGATCATTTTGGAGAACAAGATGAACCTTGTCGTGTGGTAGGTGGGATTTGTCCTCAGGTTATGTCGGGACGACCTTTTTTTGATCTTGACGTGGCTCGGTCAGTGCTCAATGACGTGATTGACCAGACAGCGTAGTTTCCCATCAGATAGGGTGATCTCAATATTTTCTCCAGGCTGTATATGGGCAAGCTTATGAAGAATCGTCGGTGGTGACTGAGTGTTTCTAACAATCGCGTAGCCACGTGTTAAGGTGTGTTCTGGGTTTAGCGCCTGTAATGTATTACTGGCTTGAGCAAGGCGTGCGCTTTTCGCCGATAGTTGGTAAAGGGTGCTTTGTTGTAAACGTAGAGATAACTGTTTCAGATGCTGGCTATAGTGGCTCCAATAGCGAGTTTTAATGGCTTGTTGTAAACGAATAGTCAATTCGTCTAAGCGTTGTGATTGCCAAAGAATCTGTTGTCCCGGATGTCGCATTCGTTGTTGCAAAGTTTTGAGTTGTTGCCCTCGGTGACGTTGCTGCAAACTCATGGCGTGTTGCAAGCGTGCTTTAAAGGCTTCAAAGGCTTGTAGTAAAAGACCTTGATCCGGCGACGCAATTTCTGCAGCGGCTGAAGGGGTGGGGGCACGTCGGTCGGCAACAAAATCGGCGATGGTGGTGTCTGTTTCATGCCCGATTCCGGTAATGATGGGAATGGGGCAAGTCACTATGGCACGGGCTACACCTTCGTCGTTAAATGCTTGCAAGTCTTCCAAGGACCCACCGCCCCGAGCCAAGATTAGAATGTCGTTGTCAGCGCGTTGTGTGGCCAGTTGTAAGGCTGAGATAATTTCCCCACAGGCCTGAAAACCTTGTACAGAGACCGGGTAAATGGTCACAGAGGCGAGTGGGTAGCGGCGTTTTAATACTTGTAATATATCTTGTAAGGCGGCACCGGTTGCGGAACTGATGATGCCAATGTGTTGCGGCCATGAAGGTAAAGGTTTTTTATGAATTTCATCAAATAACCCTTCAGCAAATAATCGTTGTTTTAGTTGTTCAAAAGCTTGTCTTAGTTGGCCATCTCCCGTTTCTTCCATGCGTGACACAATTAACTGAAATTCTCCTCGCGCCGGATAGAGGCTGATTTGTGCCAAGACCAGTACTTGCTGACCATTAGTGGGTGTAAACGATAAGGTTTGTCGGTGTTGCCGGAAGAGTGCGCACCGGATTTGAGCCAGTTCATCTTTGAGGGAAAAATAACAATGACCGGAGAAGGGGGCGGAGAAATTCGAAATTTCACCTGTGACCCAAACGGGGGAGCAAAAATAAGCGGTAAGTAGCTGTTGAGTGTGGTGGTTTAAAGCCGAAACCGACAGGATTTCCCCTGTTTCTTCAAACGGAGTCAGGAAATCCTGTGGTGGATTATTGTCTGGATTCAGAATAATGGGCCGGCATTTTTTTGTTCGGCCGCTTGTTGCATGCCCATTTCAGCTTGGAATTGAGCTTTTTTAGCCAACTTAGTCGCTTTAGCATAATCACCGGACTTTACGGCTGCGCCGGCTTTTTTCAGGAATTTTTTAATGTCGCGCCATTCAGCGTGTTGCCGAGCCGCTTTCTTTTGAGCTTTGCTAGCCGTTTCAATGGCCGCATTGGCTGAGGCTTCTGTGGCAGCTACAGAAGGTAGGGAAGTCATTAGGGATAGGCTGGCAATAAAGCCCGCAATCAGTAGTTTGCGCATGGGGTTCTTCCTCCAGTGAATGTGGTCATTAATTGTATTTCTTAGCAACACTATTCTGACTATACCAGAAACTTCACCTTTTGCCATAGAGGGTGAGGATTTGTTATAGTGTGGCCGTTTTCAACCCTACCTGTGACAGGATAATACTATGCGTATTGTGCAAGATGCCTATACCTTTGATGATGTTCTATTATTGCCCGCGTACTCCTCTGTGTTGCCTCGCGATGTCACCACGCAGACGGCATTAACCCGAGAAATTCAATTGAATATTCCACTGGTGTCTGCCGCCATGGATACCGTGACCGAGGCTGAATTGGCCATTGCGTTGGCTCAGGAAGGTGGTTTAGGTGTTATTCATAAAAACATGACCATCGAACAGCAAGCTGCCCAAGTGGCTAAGGTGAAGAAGTTTGAAAGTGGTGTTATTGCTGATCCGTTTACGGTTTCGCCTAAGGCTACGATTGGGGAAGTGTTGGATTTAACCCGAGAAAAAAATATTTCGGCATTGCCGGTGATTGATAACGGCCAGTTGGTGGGTATAGTCACTAGCCGGGACCTTAAGTTTGAGCGCCGTTATACCGATCCGGTGTCGAAAGTGATGACGCCGCAAGATCGTTTAATTACCGTTAAAGAAGGTGCTGAACGAGATCATATTCTGAAGTTATTGCATCAGCACCGTATTGAAAGACTACTTGTGGTGGGTAAGGGTTTTTCATTGAAGGGTATGATTACCGTTAAGGACATTGAAAAATCCAAAGAGAATCCCCAAGCTTGTAAAGATGCGCATCAGCGTTTGCGTGTGGGGGCGGCTTTGGGTACGGGTGACGAAAATCGTCAGCGTGTGGATGCCTTGTTTAATGTCGGTGTAGATGTGGTGGTGGTCGATACCGCGCACGGGCATTCTAAAGGGGTGTTGGAACAGATTAGCTGGATTAAAAAACACTATCCCGACCTACAAGTCATCGGTGGTAACATTGCTACGGGAGATGCGGCCATTGCTTTGGTTAAAGCCGGTGCTGACGGAGTTAAGGTGGGTATTGGACCAGGCTCTATTTGTACGACTCGCCTGATCGCAGGTGTGGGTGTGCCACAAATTACGGCTATCGACAATGTAGCGACTGCGCTTGAAGGTACAGGCGTGCCTCTTATTGCTGATGGTGGTATTCGTTATTCGGGTGATATGGCTAAGGCCATTGTTGCCGGTGCGCATTCCATCATGATTGGTAGTTTGCTGGCTGGTACTACAGAGGCGCCTGGTGCGGTAGAGCATTTTCAAGGCCGGGCGTACAAATCGTATCGTGGTATGGGTTCACTCGGTGCGATGTCGGCACAGTCCGGTTCCAAAGATCGCTATTTCCAGCAAGATACCAAGGAAGTGGATAAATTAGTCCCAGAGGGCGTGGAAGGCCGTGTGCCATTGAAAGGCAGTATGCAGTCCATTATTCATCAGCTGATTGGTGGTTTGCGCTCCAGTATGGGTTATACCGGTTGTGCTGATTTAACCGCCATGCGGACACAACCGGAGTTCGTCAAAGTGACGAATGCCGGCATGCGTGAAAGCCATGTGCATGATGTGACCATTACTAAAGAAGCACCAAATTATCGGGTATAAGTCATGACTGAACAGATTCACAAGCATCGTTTGCTGATTATCGATTTTGGTTCACAATATACTCAGCTCATTGCCCGTCGTGTTCGCGAAATTGGGGTGTATTGTGAAATTCACCCCTACGATCAGGATGAGTCAATATGGTCGTCGTTTAATCCGCAGGGCATTATTTTGTCGGGTGGTCCGGCTTCTGCCACAGTTAATACGGCTGATAGCCCCACTGTCCCGGAAGCCTTGATTAATCTGCAAGTGCCAATTCTGGCGATTTGTTACGGCATGCAGGCGTTGGCTAGGCAGTTAGGCGGAGAAGTAGCCTCGGCCGACCATCACGAATACGGCTATGCTCAGGTGCGTGCGCGTGGTCATTCGCGGTTATTAACCGATATCGAAGATCAGACCAGCCCGGAAGGCTATGGGTTGTTAGATGTATGGATGAGTCATGGTGATCATGTGGTCCGTTTGCCAGAAGGCTTTACCCTGATGGCGAGTACCGACAGCGCTCCCATCGCCGCTATGGCGGATGAAACTCGGGGTTATTACGGTGTACAATTTCATCCGGAAGTGACACACACCAAACAAGGTGAACGTATCATTAGTCGTTTCCTGAAAGAGATTTGTGGTTGTGATGCTTTGTGGACGCCAGCCAACATTATCGAAGACAGTATTCAGCATATGCGAGATCAAGTGGGTGATGATCAAGTGCTATTAGGTTTGTCTGGTGGTGTCGATTCTTCCGTTGTTGCCGCCTTGTTGCATCGTGCCATTGGCTCACAATTAACCTGTGTGTTTGTGGATAACGGACTACTTCGTTTGGATGAAGGTGATCAGGTTATGAAAACCTTTGCGGCCCACATGGGGGTGAATGTCATTCGTGTGGATGCCGAAGATTATTTTCTTCAGCAATTGGCCGGTGAAACCGATCCGGAGAAAAAGCGCAAGATCATCGGTCATGCTTTTATTGAAGTATTTGATAAAGAAGCCAGTAAGTTAAATGATGTTAAGTGGTTGGCGCAAGGGACTATTTATCCAGATGTGATTGAATCTGCCGGTGTGCGTTCGGGTAAGGCTAAAGTGATTAAATCTCATCACAATGTGGGCGGTTTACCGGAAGATATGGCGCTTAAATTGCTTGAGCCTCTGCGCGAGTTGTTTAAAGACGAAGTACGAAAAATTGGCGTTGAGTTAGGTTTGCCCTCCGAGATGGTTTATCGTCACCCGTTCCCTGGTCCGGGTTTGGGTGTGAGAATTTTGGGTGAGGTTAAAAAGTCGTACGCCGATTTATTGCGTCAAGCCGATGCCATTTATATCAACGCTTTGCGTGAACACGATTTATACGATCAGGTCAGTCAGGCTTTTACGGTTTTCTTACCGGTACGTTCGGTGGGTGTGGTGGGTGATAATCGTCGTTATGATTACGTGGTCGTTTTGCGTGCGGTCGAAACTATCGATTTTATGACGGCACGTTGGGCGCATTTGCCGTACGATTTTCTGGATGAGGTTTCACGTAAAATCATTAACGATATTCCCGGTATCGCCCGTGTCGCCTACGACATTTCCAGTAAGCCTCCAGCCACCATCGAGTGGGAATAGCGCAAGTTATATTCTATTAGGGGAGTGTTGTGCTTGGTCTAAACTTTCCTCGTCAGAAAATGGTGATTAATCCTGATCTGCCTGTAGAAATTGTTCGTACCAACCGGCGTAAGACGATTGCTATTAAGGTCATGGACGGTACCGTGAGAGTGCTGGCACCTAAGAGAGTCTCTGTGCGTCGTTTGCAACACGTTGTTCAGCAAAAGATGCCGTGGATTTTAGGAAAATTACGTCTTCAAAGTGAATCGCCTGTTGTAGAACCTAAAGCTTATGTGACGGGTGAAAACTTTGTGTATTTGGGTAAACGTTATCGTCTGGAAGTTAGTGCGCCCACAGGTCAGGGTGCGGCATTACACCATGGTTGTTTTTGGGTTGAAGATAGCTTGCCGGTGTCAGTGCAATTACACGAGTGGTATCAAAGGAATGCCGAAAAGCAATTAAGTGCACGGACGGCACACTATGCCAGACTGATGGGTGTGGTTCCGCGTTCGGTCGTGGTAAAGCAGTACAAGTCTCGTTGGGGCAGTTGCTCGGTGATGGGCGATATTGCCTATAACTGGCAGATCATTATCGCACCATCGGCGGTGGTGGATTACGTGGTGGTACACGAGCTGTGCCATTTACGGCAACACAACCATTCCCCCAGGTTTTGGCAGGCGGTTGCCGATATTCTTCCTAACTATCGCGACAATCGGCAGTGGTTAAAAACCCACGGTCATACACTGGTGGTGTGATGGAAAAAATCGCAACGCACATTTTAAGTGTGGAATATGTCAACGAAAAATCTTGTGTGCTGTTGCCGGATCAGCACGGCCGAGGTGTGTGTTTTTCAAAGTCTGAGCTACGTCAGCAGTGGCTAGACTACGCGCGTTTATATCCGCCCTTAATCAGTGTGTTGGCCAGTCATTTGTCGGCACAGCAAGGTATTCCATTGCCTGCGGCCACGGTGTTTTCCCGAGCGATGTTGGTGCCGGTCGTGCATTGGATGGTTGATCGGTCTTTGCGTATGGACCGTTTATTGCAAAAAACGGACACTACACCAGAAGCGTTAATTGTTGGCGGATGTGACTGGCCGGATATCACTCCTACGTTAGATAGCTTCCCGCATCAAACGGCTAATTCGGCACAGTTTAATCAGGCGTTGTGTGTCTTGTTGGCACCTCTTTGGCGCCTGCCGGTGGGTGAATCGGTGTGTTTTTCTGCGCGTAAACAAATGTCTGCAGTCAGTAACCACAATTTTTCCGGACAACGATTTTTCCACCGTTGGTGGCGTCGAGGTTTGGGTCTATTTAGTCGGCCATTTCGGGGGGAAATGCCATCTTTATCAATGTCATATGCTACCAATATGT
>Ga0233445_1003207_pt1 | contig 10204 bp, 11 predicted proteins | sample SI_124_October20_5_FD_182779 | JGI IMG/M metagenome (GOLD analysis project Ga0233445, IMG submission 182779) | Seawater microbial communities from Saanich Inlet, British Columbia, Canada - SI_124_October2016_100_MG | ecosystem: Environmental > Aquatic > Marine > Inlet | place: Canada: British...
TGCGGCTGCTCGGCATGCGGGTGTTCCTGTGAAGTTTTCTCTTGATGCATTGTCCGAATTTAAAGGGGTTAAACGGCGCATGGAAGTGAGAGGAACCGTGAAAGGGATTACCGTATACGACGATTTTGCTCATCATCCAACAGCGATGGCGAGTACGTTATCTGGATTAAGGGCTCAGGTAGGTGATGCGCGAATTATCGCTATTGTCGAAGCGCGTTCCAATACCATGAAAATGGGTATTCACCGAGAGACCTTGTTGCCGTCGTTGAGCATAGCTGATCAAGTGTTTTTATTGCAACCAGCAGAAGGCGGTTGTGCTTGGTTTGTTCCGAAAGAATTGTCTCTTAGCACTTTAAATGATCTGGATGAAATGATTTCTGCAGTACAGAACATAGCTCAATCAGGAGATCATGTGTTGGTGATGAGTAATGGTGGGTTTGGTGGAATTCATCAGAAACTATTGGATGCCTTCCATGAATGACGCGATTGCTGTAGCGATAACAGGCGCTTCGGGTGCAGGGTATGGTTTACGTTTACTAGAGTGTTTATTACGCGCGGATTACCGTGTCTATTTGATGGTTTCTTCTCCTGCGCATGTTGTGATAAAAATGGAAGTCGGGTTGTCTTTGCCAACACGTCCTGAGGAAATGAAGGTGGTGCTTCTTGAATATTTAAACTTGCCGGCTAATTCTCCTTTGCAGGTGTTTTCTAAAACACAATGGATGGCGCCAGTAGCCAGTGGGTCAAGTGTGCCGAATGCCATGGTAGTGTGTCCGTGTACTATGGGCACTTTGGCCGCGATTGCTGCGGGTTTGAGTAAAACCTTGATGGAGAGGGCGGCCGATGTGGTGTTGAAAGAACAAAAAAAGCTCATTTTAGTGCCGCGGGAGACGCCTTTTTCGGCGATTCATTTAGAAAACATGTTGAAGCTATCCCGTATGGGCGCCACAATTTTACCCGCAAATCCTGGTTTTTATCATCAGCCAACCGGGTTAAATGATGTGATAGATTTTGTGGTTTCAAGAATACTTGACCAATTGGTAGTGCCGCATCAATTGGTCAAACCCTGGGCAGAATAAGGAATTTTTATTAAAGTGACATAACCAAATATCAAGGAGAGATAAGAATGACTGAATTAAATCAATCACATTGTGAAGCTTGTCGTGCTGATGCGCCTCAAGTCAGTGATGACGAATTGGCCACATTGATTCGAGATATTCCAGATTGGGTACCGGAAGTTCGTGATGGTGTGATGCAACTAGAACGTGTGTTCTCGTTTGGTAGTTTTGTCGAAGCCATGGCTTTTACCAATAAAGTAGGTGAGTTAGCTGAAGAAGAAGGGCATCACCCGGCACTTTTAACTGAATGGGGTAGAGTGACAGTCACGTGGTGGAGTCATAAAATTAAGGGGTTGCATCGTAATGACTTTATTATGGCGGCTAAAACAGACAAAGTGGCTTAGTGGTTTCTCACTAAGTTTCTACACCGGAGAGATGACACACTCGACAAGCAGGATCTTGTTGTAGTCGGGATGTTTTGAATTCCATATTCATAGCGTCGATGCTTAATAGTCTGCCTTTCAGCGAGTTCCCCATGTCCAGTAAGACTTTTATGGCTTCAATCGCTTGTATGGTACCGACTAATCCAGCCAGTGGGGCGAGAATGCCACTATTACTGCAACGGTTTTCTGGTGAATAATCTTGTTCATCGAATAAGCATTGATAACACGGTTGTTGGGGCTGGTAATCAAATACGCTGACCTGTCCTTGAAAACCGATGGCCGAACCGGATATCAGTGGTTTGTTTTGTGCTTTGCAGCAGCGGTTGACGAGGAAGCGGGTGTCAAAATTATCGCTGGCATCAATGACTAAGTCGACTTGGTTGATCGTTTGTTGTAATGCGTTATTGTCGAGTTTCTTGTCTAATAAAGTCAGTTGGCAATCTGGGTTTAATGTATTTAAGGTTTTTTCAGCAGAATGTGTCTTTGACCAATGTAATTGTTGACGATTATGAAGAATCTGTCTTTGCAGGTTGGATAAATCAACGTGGTCAAAATCATTTAAATATAAATGGCCAATGCCAGATGCCGCTAAGTACAGTGCGGCTGGGGAGCCTAATCCACCCAGCCCAATAATTAAAATTTTGGCAGTGAGTAAAGTTTCCTGACCAGATGCTCCAATAGGCGGTAGCATAATATGGCGGTGGTATTGCAGTAATTGATTGTCGTTCATGGGCTGAAGGTTTTAACGATATTGGCGTAAATGTTCCGGGCGGTGATCACGGCAACCGTGTTTTAGCCGTTCATAACGATTGATAAACACTTGCTGTGTGGAATGACCGTTGTTTTGTTCGCAACCTAATAGGGTACGTTGATTAAATTCGGCATAATACCAAAGCGCGCGTTGTAATCGGAATAGTAAGCTATTATCTAGATGGAAGCCGGTTTTTTGTAGGAATTCTTCAATCGCCTCAAGCGAAACCTGAGTAACGTCGTAACAGATTTTAATGTGTAAAGTGGATGCGGTACTGACAGATTGAATGCCGGAGATGTCGCTAAGGCAACTGATGGCGTGTTCAGCTTGTTTAAGTGGATCATCACATAAATCGGAAAAGTGAATTTCTCGGTGTTTGATTAACTCGGTTTTTGGAAGGTTTCCACTGTCCATGCCGCTGAGTAATCCTTTTGCTGCCAGAGAAAAGGTTTTTTACGTTCTGTGTAAAAATTAAGGTGTTTTCCTAATATCGATTACACATTAAAACGAAAATGCATCACATCTCCATCTTGTGTTATGTATTCTTTTCCTTCAACACGCAACTTTCCCGCGTCTTTCGCACCTTGTTCCCCATGGTATTGGATAAAATCTTCAAACGCAATAACCTCGGCACGAATGAATCCGTGTTCAAAATCAGTATGGATACGTCCTGCCGCTTGAGGTGCGGTAGCGCCTATAGGAACAGTCCATGCGCGAACTTCTTTAGGACCAGCCGTAAAAAAGGTTTGTAGTTTTAATAGTGTGTACCCGACACGGACTAAACGGTTTAAACCGGGCTCTTGTAGACCCATTTCACTCAGAAAATCGGCTTGTTCTTCGGTATCCAGTTCAGCGATTTCTGCTTCCATGGAAGCACATACAGGAATAACGAGCGCTTGTTCTACCGAGGCACGCTGTTCGACAGCTTCAAGATAAGGGTTGTTCTTAAAGCCTTCTTCGTCAACATTCGCCAAGTACATGACCGGTTTATTGGTTAGAAGGTGAAGTGAAGCGAACAATTCTTCATCAATTTTTTCAGCCGTTAGCTGTCTCATTGGATGACCTTCATCCATGTGTTGACGAATGGTTTCCAGTCTTTTTTGTTGAGCAAGTGCGCTCTTATCACCGCTTCTGGCCAGTTTAGAGACTTTGCTTAAAGCTTTTTCAATGCTTTCCATGTCGGCCATAATGAGTTCTAAATCAATGGTGTCAATGTCCTGGATTGGGTCAATTTTTCCATTAACGTGTGTGATGTCGTCGTCTTCGAAACAGCGAACAACGTGTACGATGGCATCGGTTTCACGGATATGCGCCAAAAAACGATTACCCAAACCTTCTCCCTGAGAAGCGCCGGCAACCAAACCGGCAATATCGACAAATTGCATGGTGGTTGGCAAGGTTTGACGTGGATTAATTATTTGAGAAAGTTGATCCAGTCGAGGGTCGGGAACAGCTACCATACCCACATTAGGGTCAATGGTACAAAAAGGATAGTTGGCTGCATCAATTTGTGCATTGGTTAAAGCGTTAAATAAGGTTGATTTGCCAACATTGGGTAGGCCAACGATGCCGCATTTGAATCCCATGCTTAGTTTCCTATGGATTGATTGTCAGGTTGGTGTAGCTGATGAACGGCTTGTTGCCACTCGCCTTGAATCAGTGAGGGGAATACTGACAGGGCTAGAGATAAACTTTCTTCAATAGCCGATTTTTCTGTTTTAGGCGGTGAGTGCAGTACGTAATTCGCTACGTCACGAGAAGCTCCCGGATGCCCAATACCGATACGTAGGCGCTTGAATTCACGAGAAGATAAATGGCTGATAATGTCTCTGAGACCATTATGACCACCATGGCCGCCAGCTGACTTTAATTTGGCAGTTCCGGGTAGAAAGTCCAGTTCATCGTGAGCAATGAGAATGTTTTTCGCATCAATGCGATAAAAACGTGCCATGGCACCAACCGATTGTCCACTGTGATTCATAAAAGAACCGGGTTTAAGCAACCAGACAGAGCGGTTTCCCACCGTGATACGTGCGGTGTCCCCGCCAATTTTCTTGTCATGCTGAAAGTTGGCGCCGTAATGGCTGGCTAAATGATCCACAAACCAGAACCCGGCATTATGCCGGGTGTCTGAATATTTTTCACCGGGGTTGCCTAGTCCTACAGCAAGTAGAACAGTCATGGCTTCCAAGGTAAATTAGCTATTACTGATCGGCTTGCCCATCGCGGCAACAGCTTGATTTTGATCATCGCCACGAGATAAAGCCGTTAGAGTAACCCCTTCAGGCAACACCAAGTCAGACAAATAAATGGATTCAGCCGTATCTAATGTGGATACATCCACGTTGATATGAGTGGGCAATTGTGAGGGTAGGCAAAGAACCTCGGTGTCACTAACGAAATAGCTTATATCACCACCTTTTTTACTGCCGGGGGCATTCGCTTCACCGGAGAAGGTTAAAGGAACCCGTGTGCGGATTTTTTTGTTGTTATCGATGCGCTGAAAATCGATATGCAAAATACGCGGTTCATACGGATGGCGCTGGATTTTTTTAATGATAACCTGTTCTTCCTTGGAATCATTTTCCTGCGAAATTTTCAGATTAATCAGGCTGGAAAAATAGCCTTCATTTTCGAAAGCGTGCCACAATTTATTGTGATTCAGCCCAATATTTACAGAGGGTTGATTGGCACCGTAAACTACTCCGGGAACTTCTCCAGTATGGCGTAGACGGCGGCTGTTGCGAGTGCCGGTATCTGTTCTACTGGTCGCATTAAGTTGGTAATCAGACATGGGGGTAAACTCCTTCATTAATCAATATACATTGAACTGACAGATTCATTGTTGTGAATACGGCGAATGGTTTCAGCCAGCATTTCAGCCAAACTGAGAACACGAATACGTGGGCACGCCATAGCTTCTTCGCGTAAGGGAATAGTGTCGGTCACGACCAGTTCATCAATCATGGATTGATTGATGTTATCTATGGCTTTTCCAGATAATACAGGGTGGGTGCAGTAAGCATATACTTTAGCGGCACCATGCTCTTTTAGTGTCTTGGAGGCAGCGCATAACGTGCCGGCTGTGTCGACCATGTCATCAATCATGATGCAAGTGCGACCTTCCACATCGCCAATGACGTGCATCACTTTGGCAACATTGGCTTTTGGACGGCGTTTGTCAATAATTGCTAGACCAGAACCCTCGACACGTTTGGATAAGGCTCGGGCGCGGATTACACCACCGACATCGGGAGACACAATAGTAGGATTGCTGTATTTATGTCGCCAGATATCACCGAGTAAGATTGGCGAGGCATAAACGTTGTCAACACCAATGCTGAAAAAACCTTGAATTTGATCAGCATGCAAGTCTACGGTTAATATGCGGTGGATGCCTGCGCTGACAATCATCTTAGCGACAAGTTTAGCGCTAATGGGCATACGTGCGGAACGTGGTTTGCGATCTTGTCGAGAATACCCAAAGTAGGGGATAACAGCGGTGACGGTATTGGCAGAAGCTCGACGCAGGGCATCGGTCATGACTAATAGTTCCATTAGGTTATCATTAGTCGGTGCGCAGGTGGGCTGTATGATAAACACGTCACGGCCACGTACATGTTCTAGAATTTCGACCATGATCTCACCGTCGCTAAAGCTGCCGACGGTAGATTTCCCTAACGGGATATTTAGAAATCGCGCGACTTTTTCAGCTAAAACAGGGTTGGCATTGCCCGTGAAGATCAACATGATAAAATCCGCTGTTTAGCTTGATGCTAAGTGAATGGCTGGGATGCCAGGATTCGAACCTGGGTATGCAGGGATCAAAACCCTGTGCCTTACCGCTTGGCGACATCCCAATAATTTAATGGTGAACGGTTCATTCCTTGTGCAACAAATCCGGACCACTCTGCGGGCAATTTCTGACACAATTGCGTTGCCCTGTTGTTGCTGTCCATCGCGAGAAAAACGCAACTTCCTGTTCCGCTCATGCGTGGACGTCCGTATTTATTTAACCACCTGAATAACCGATCAACTTCAGGATAAATTTCTCTAACAATCTTTTCGCAATCGTTGCCAACCGAGTTAGGATCGTTGAAAAAGGCGCATATTCTGATCTGAGATGTGTTGCGTGTCAAATTTTCATGACAAAAAATTTTTTTTGTTGATACAGATTGATTAGGGAATACCACTAAATACCAAGGTGTGGGTAGATTGATGGGGGTGAGTTTTTCACCAATGCCTTCTGCCCAGCTGGCATTCCCATTAAGGAATACCGGGACATCCGCACCTAGCGATAGCCCGATTTCTTGAAGTGTCGTTAGTGGTAAGGACAGTTCCCATAAATGATTGAGAGCCACGAGTGTGGTCGCTGCATCAGAACTGCCGCCACCCAATCCGCCACCGGCTGGTAAGTTTTTTTGTATATGGATGTCCATTCCGGGTAAGATCTTTGGAGTGGTTTGACGCAAGAGATGAGCGGCGCGTATGACCAAATCTTGTTCTTCTGGCCAGGGATGTTGACTCTGACGCACGATGTTGTGATCGCTGCGCGGGGTAAAACACAAGGTGTCTCCGTAATCCAGAAATTGGAAAACCGTTTGCAATGTGTGATAGCCCTGGTCATTTTGACCAGTAATGTGCAGAAATTGGTTAATTTTGGCTGGGGCAGGCCAAGTTTTAGTGTTCAAGGGATCCACGTCCAATCGTCAATAAATAATTTTAATGTCCAGGGTTGATGAGACAATTTGATTTTTCGTGGATGAGCTTGGGCTGTGCGTGTGTAGGCAAGGTATTGAATGAGCCATTCTGTTTGCTGTAATTGTGTCAGTTGTTGTTGGGAGTTCACTTTTGCTTGGAAAGGGGTGTCGGGTACGGGAATGCCCATGATCCAATAACGCAATTGTTGTAACGGCAATTGCCATTGGTAATTTTGGAGAATCCATTGGTTTAGGTCGTTAGTGGTTTCTTGTCGGTTAGCGGTTTTAATATGTAACTGCTGATTCAATTTTCCACGAATGTGTAAGTGGGTTTGTCCGAGTGGATCTTTGACTCGAAAATCAATGCCGTCTGCGGTTTGTTGCCAACGCCATTTGATTTGCCAGCTTTGTTGGTTATCTGTTAAGGCGGCTCGTCCTTGAATGACCCAATACTTTGATGGCGATGAGCTAGGGTTGTGAGAAATGTTGTCAGGTATTGTGCTGCAAGCATTTAGCCAAAGAGATAGACAAACAATAAGTAAGCTCTTGAAAGACATTTATGGATGCAGTTTTTTGATGGTCCGTTGGAGAATGACGTTATCCGGCGAAGATTCTAACGCTTTGTGCAGTAACAACTTGCTTTCGGATTTTTTCCCCGAGACCCAGAGTAGCTCCCCTAAGTGTGCGGCCACTTCTGGATCGTGTTCGATGTTATAGGCACGTTGCAGGTATTCAATGGCTTTTTGATGGTTTCCCAAGCGGTATTGTATCCACCCCATGCTGTCCAGAATATAGTAACTGTCTGGTTTAATTTTGAGCGCTTGTTCGATGTAATGCAGTGCTTCGTCATAGCGTTCAGTGCGGTTGGCGAGTGTGAATCCCAGTGAATTGTAAGCATCGCTGTTATCGGCATCCAGTGCGATGATTTGTTTCAAATCCTGTTCTAGGATGTTTAGTTGATCAAGTCGTTCGGCTAACATGGCACGTCCGTATAATAGATCAATATGTTTATCGAATCGTTTTAAAGCGCGGTTGTAGATTGCCATGGCTTGTTGTAGTTGGTCGTGGTCGATCAGTAATTCGGCATCAAGTTGGTATAGGCGGATTTGTTGTTCAACGTCTGAAGTGATGGTTAGGTGTAAGAAATCCCGTGCTGTTTGTAAGTCTTGTAGTTTGGCTAGCAGTTGTGTGGCACGAATGCGAGCATCGAGGTAGTGTTCGCCTTCATTAATGGCGCGATAGTGTTCTAAAGCTACAGCTGGGCGGTTATTTTCTTCATCAATGCGGCCCAAAAAATAATGAGCTTTCGTTTGGTGTCTATCTAAAATTAGCAGTTTTTTTAATGTAACTTCGGCTTTGTCCAGTTGATTGTTATCCAACAATAAGAGACTTAAGGAAAATAATAGTTCGGTGTTGTCCGGATCCTGAGACAGTAACTCGCTAAATTGTTCTCGTGCGCCGTTAAGGTCGCGAGACGCCACTAGTAGTCGTGCATAGGCTTCTTGGATTCTGATGTCTTTTTTATGTGTTAGTGCATCTTGCAAAAGACGGGTAGCTTCATCCTGCTGTTGTTGTACGTTTAGGATATGCGCCAGCAAAATGGTGGTTGTTGGTTCGTACGGATGTAAAGATAATGTCTTTTTTAACGCGTCTTGGGCTATTTTTAATTGCTTGTGTTTGTAAGCCAGGTGTCCCAAGGTGTACCAAGCTTTGGCGTGGTTTGGATAATCATTAACCAGAGATTGCATCAGGTTAATGGCTTTTGTTGGTTCTTCTGAAAGCAATAGTTTGGCAACAACCATAAAACCTTGATGTGGTTTGTTGGTGAGTTCTATAAAATGTAAAAAGTGTTGGTGCGCGGCCTCAAGATCATCTGTGCGAAAAGCCAATATTGCAGTAATTTGGCTGGCATCACGACTGTTTGGATCGGCCTCGGTCCATTGCTTTGCCAACTGATAGGCCTGTTGGTGGTTTTTATTGATTAGAGCAATGCGCGTTGTGCGTGCTAATACGTCTGGGTGTTGTGTGTGTTTAATAGCCTGTGTGTAGTGAGCTAGAGCGAGAGGGAAGTTTCCGTCTTGTAAAGCCAATTCTGCCCCCAGTATCTGGTATACTAGGGTGGCTTTAATTTCTGGGCTAAGGGATTCTTCTGCGTGGCTAACAGGGAGCAAAAAGCTTCCGGAGGTAGACGCACAGCCCATTAACAGTGTTAAAATGGCAAGCAATAGTGGTTTTTTCATGAATTTTTCCTGAATGGTTCATCTGCTGTAGTTTAACGCGCTTTTAAAACTAAACAATGGGTTTTAATGACGTTTTTATTGCAAATTATTGTAGGTTTTTCGGTATGCGGTTGTACGGAATTGGTGTTAATCATAAATCTGCGTTAGTGGCTGTGCGGGAAAAGTTGGCTTTTCCTCCTGAAGCGATGACGTCTAGTTTGCAAGATCTTACCGCTGTTGAAGGTGTGCAGGAAGCGGTGATCGTATCCACTTGCAACCGATCTGAAATTTATGCGTTATTGGCAGATCAACAACCGGTTGAAACGCTCGTTGACTGGTTATGTCAATCTCGGGGCTTGTCGCGACATACTTTGGACGAGTGTCTGTATGTACACGAGGACCGGGCCATGGTTGAGCACCTCATGCGTGTGGCTAGTGGATTGGATTCATTGGTATTGGGTGAACCACAAATTTTGGGGCAGATTAAACAGTCTTATCAACTATCGCGAGAAGCCGGAGTGTTAGGAAAAACCTTGAATAGGTTGTTTCAGCATGTTTTTAAAGCGGCAAAACAAATTCGTACAGAAACCGCCATTAGTAGTAACCCGGTGTCGGTCGCCTTTGCGGCTGTTAGTTTGAGTAAACAAATATTTACGCATCTGGCTGACCAATCTGTTTTATTGATTGGTGCTGGAGAAATGGTGGCATTGTGTGCACGACATATGCGTGAAAATGGCGTGAGCCAAGTGACTATTGCCAATCGCACCTTGCATCGAGCGGCGGCTTTGGCGCATGAGTTTCAGGCTCAGGCGGTTGTTTTGGAAGACATACCGGATGTTTTGGAAAATATCGATATTATTATTTCGTCTACAGCCAGTCCATTGCCTTTACTAGGTAAAGGCTTGATAGAACGGGCGTTGAAGAAACGAAAGAATCGTCCCATGTTTATGGTGGATTTAGCGATTCCCAGAGACATCGAGCCGGAGGTGGGTACGCTGAATGGTGTTTACCTGTACACCTTGGATGATTTGGG
>Ga0233445_1003220_pt1 | contig 10178 bp, 9 predicted proteins | sample SI_124_October20_5_FD_182779 | JGI IMG/M metagenome (GOLD analysis project Ga0233445, IMG submission 182779) | Seawater microbial communities from Saanich Inlet, British Columbia, Canada - SI_124_October2016_100_MG | ecosystem: Environmental > Aquatic > Marine > Inlet | place: Canada: British...
TGTCTGCAATTGCACCAAGGATTGGAGCTGTTATAAATACAAATAGAGCAGCTGCTCCAGCAAGAAAAGCCCATAGTGTTGTAGCATTTGTTGATATCTCCATGCCACAGAATCTGAAAATCCATCCGTCAGAAGGGGCAATAACAGTGACAAAGTATATGGGTAGAAGGGCGGCTATAACAGTAGTCGCAAATGCAGAGTTTGCCCAATCGTACATATACCACGCAAAAACTTCACTTTTTTTATCATTTTTCATAGGAGTATTTTATAGCCAACTCGAATTAATAATCACAACACTCTGACTGGCGGTAGGCAGGGTGTTATATAAATCTAAATTATTATTCTCTCTTTACAATCCTGATACAAAATAGTAGATTTGGTTAGAAATGCATTTTGGTATAATTTTTTCATTATTGTTCTATGTGTTGGCATTATAGACTTTTTCGGTGGCTTATCATCAGAAAAAAGAGATTACTGATCCAGGCAAGATTATGAATAAGAAAAAGTATGAGAGCAAAAGTGTTGTATCTGCTTATATAAATATGAGATTGCAGAATCCTGAAGTAATGATCATTGTAAAATACAGAGAGTTTATTTCAGGGAAACATGTACTTGATATTGGATGTGGTAGTGGCAGAACAACTGTAATTTTAAAAAATCTGAGTAGTGGTTATGTCGGCCTTGATTACTCTTTAGAAATGGTTGAATCGTGTAGAAAGAGATTTGAAGGTGTTAGTTTTTTACATAGTGATGTGAGAGACTTGAGCGAATTTAAGGATGGGGAATTCGATTGTGTAATGTTTTCATTTAATGGTCTTGATTCAATTAATCATGATGACAGGCTTAAAGGGTTAAGGGAGATACACCGTGTGCTTAAGAAGGAAGGGCTTTTTGTCTTCTCCTCACATAATAGAAATCATCGATTTGCAATATCACGTCCAGGAATAGAAATTTTAACAACCCCGTGTAAGCAAGCGGGGAATATTATAAAGTTTTTAAAGTCGATGCGTAATCACTTGAGGAACAAGAACCAACAGGTGTTTAAAGACCAATATGCAATTATTAACGATGTGGCACACAATTATGCAATGCTGACATATTATATAGATAAAGTGAATCAAATAAAGCAACTTGAAGATGTGGGTTTTGAGACGATCGATATGTATGATACACTCGGTAACATGTTGTTTCAGGACAGTGATGATCAGGACAGTGCGTGGATTTATTACGTAGCGAAGAAATTAATTAAAAATAAAATGAAGTGAGAATCTATGTGCTTCCCGTAGCATCAAATATAAAATCTGTTACTCTATAGAACTATAGAATTGTTTGGCCATCTTCTCATGATTTTCTCTGCGCAGAAATTATGCGTTCTTTGCCATGCAGATCCTTGATTGCTTCTATATTATCGAAATGCAAATCGTCTTGCATAAGCGTTATAACGGAATTCGCCTGTGTCTCTCCTATCTCAATAATCAGATAACCGCCTGGCTTTAACCAGTCATCAGCACCTTTTATTATTCGTCTGTAGAAGCACAATCCGTCTTCGCCTCCAACCAGTGCCAACCGTGGTTCATTATCTTTAACTTCGGGCTCTAATTCATGCCACTCCGCTTCGGTTACGTAAGGGGGATTTGATACAATGAAATCTATCCCCTTCTTCTCCGCAGAGCCAATGAATGATCCAAAGAAATCTCCATGCAGGAGATTGACCTTATCAGTAACATCATGTATTTTGATGTTCTCTTTTGCGAGGGTTATCGCATCGTGCGAAATATCGTTTGTATATATTTTAACATTATTCAGGTTCTTGGCCAGTGAGATTGCAATGTTGCCTGAGCCTGTGCCCACTTCCATAATCAGTAGATGTTTATTTAGGAATTCATTATCATGCACTTTGTTAAGGACAGTTTCTACAAGTATTTCTGTTTCCGGTCGTGGTATCAACACCCGTTCATCTACGATAAAATCGAGTGACATAAACTCCACTTGTCGTGTGATATATTGCAGGGGTACATGACTTGCTCTTTTATATATTAACTCCTTGTACTTGCTGATGTTGGTGTCACTAATTGTATCGTCAGGATTTGTATAGAGGTTGGCTTTTTTACACGACAGAACATATGCCAAAAGAGTACCGGCATCTACTTCGGGAAATTCAATATTAGATCTCTTTAGTATTGCAATTGCCCATTTAAGACTATTACGAATGGTGTTTACGTCTTGAGCATGAATCATGATTATGAATAGTGGGGGAAATATATATTGGGTTTAGTATTCGGATTCGGCGTTATGAGGTCAGGGGAAAATGGTATTAAAGAGTTTCGGCTAATTCCTTCATCTTTTCCTGTTTACCGAATTCTGTCATTGCCACAATCAAATCATCTATTTCTCCAAGCATTATTTTTTCCAGATTATATAGATTGAGATTTATTCTGTGGTCGGTTACTCTGTTCTGTGGAAAATTATATGTGCGAATCTTTTCACTTCTGTCACCGGATCCTATCTGGGAACGCCGGTTTTTGTCGCGCTCATTCTTGGTCTGTTCCTGATAAAACGTATAGAGGCGGCTTCGAAGTACGCGCATTGCTTTTGCACGATTCCTGTGCTGAGATTTCTCATCCATACACTTGACAACTAAACCGGTAGGCAAGTGGACAATCCTGATGGCAGAACTGGTTTTGTTGACTTTCTGACCTCCAGGCCCGGATGATCTAAACGTGTCAACAGTTAGGTCTTTGGGGTCAATTTTGACATCGACATCTTCTACTTCTGGTAAGACTGCGACTGTGGCTGCTGAGGTATGTATCCTTCCGCTTGTTTCTGTGGATGGAACTCTTTGTACTCTGTGAGTTCCGCTTTCAAAGCATAACTTGCTATAAACTGACGGCCCTTCAATGGAAAATGTTACCTCTTTAAAGCCTCCAATTTCTGTAAGGCTGGAGTCCATCATCTCAATTTTCCATTTTTGCTTCTCTGCATATCTTGAGTACATCTTGAATAGGTCCGCAGCAAACAGTGCTGCTTCATCACCACCGGTTCCCGCACGGATCTCCATTATCGCGCTTTTAGTAGCATCGCCGCCTTCTGTGAAGAAACACCCTTTAACCTCTTCAAAAAGCTCTATCTCTTTCTCTTCGAGGCTGCCCAGTTCATCTCTGGCCATTTCATATAAGTCTCTATCGCCACTATTCTCGGAAATGATTGTGTTTGCTTCTTCAATTTGCTTGAGTGTCTCGTCCAGTTTGATATATTTGGCTACGAATTTAGATAGCTTTCCATGTTCCTTCACATAAGATGTATATCTGATATTGTCCGCAATGATTTCCGGATCAGATAAATGTTTTTCCAGCTCATTGTTACGTTCAAACATCTCCTTCAGCTTCTTTAACAGTTTGTCATTAATCTGCACTACCGGTCTCTGCTTTCTCTTCTACAGCAACAGCTTCCTGCTTATCGTCACTACTAGAATCGCCTTTTGTAGAATCTTGTGTCCATTTGAATTTCTGTTTAAATCTTTCAACCCTTCCAGCGCTATCTACAAATTTTTGCTTTCCTGTGTAAAAAGGATGGCACTTGGAACATACTTCGACATGGATTTTACTTGTTGTTGACCGTGTTACAAAAGTTTCTCCACAACCACATGTAACGGTTGTCTCCATAATTTCAGGATGAATTTCTTTTCTCATTTGTACTTATCTCCATTAATTTAAATAATTCTATAATTTTAAAACACTAATGATAACATGACCTGTTGTATAAGTGTTTATCTGCTGTGAATTTAACGAATTCTTTATAATATCAGAGCGCATACATTGTTGCAATAGAAAACATGGATGATTATGCTTTTATCATCTCCTTGAGAATTAAATTATTATTACTCAATTAGTACTGGAATTCATAATCGTTATGTATTAAATGACTTAATTTATATTTGACTCTAGAATGTTAAACTGATATCCTGACAGTACTTATTGAGAAGTGAGATTGTTATTTGCGAAAGACTTATTGCCTTTTTTCATCTTAATTATGTAATAGGGGCTTGTTGGGTATGTTTTTACTATAAAGCATAAGATTGAAGGTGTAAGTGAGTTTAGGGAACATACATTAGGACTCGGTTACTCTTTATTCAAATTAAAGGAGTTGATGATGGCAGTCAGGCTTGATGTCATTAGCATGGAAGAATTAGTCAAATATTTATTTAAAATGGTGTTTATATGAAGGTAAAGTTCTGGGGAGTTCGAGGCAGTATACCTGTATCCAGTTCGAGGAACTCAAAGTATGGAGGCAACACTAGCTGTGTTGAAGTGACTTGTGATGACAAGACAATCATACTTGATTGTGGGACTGGTGTCCGGGCACTTGGCCTTGACATCCTGGAAAGGGATACTGTAAAGCAAAACAGTAAGAATGCTTTATATGTTTTTTTTAGCCATGTTCATTGGGATCATATACAGGGGTTTCCTTTTTTCAGAGTAGCATTTCACCCTGAGTATGAGCTTAACATATATAGCTCATTGCATTCTGGAAAAGATATAGAATCTGCTTTAAGTGGTCAGATGTCTGCTCCTTATTTCCCAATTCAACTAAGTGATATGCCGGCCAAGATGAATTTCAATGCAATCAAGAGTGATGAAATCGTCCAAATTGATAAAATAACCATAAAAAGTATTTCGTTAAATCATCCAGGGGGATCTCTTGGCTACAAAATATTATGTGATAATACCTCTATTGCCTACATTAGTGATCACGAACACATAGAGGAATTAAATCAAAAAATGGTGGATTTTCTTAAGAATACAAATCTGGTAATATTTGATGCTCACTATACACCTGAAGAGTATTCAGGATTAAATGGGGGCGCTGGTTGTAAGGGTTGGGGACATAGTACATGGAAAGATGCTGTTGCTTTGTGTCATGAAGCTAATATTGACCAACTTATTCTTACGCATCATGGACATGAAGACGCAGAAATAGACAGAATCGAATTAGAGGCGCAAAAAGAATTTCGTAATACCTTTGCAGCATATGAGGGATTAGAGATAGATCTGCATTAAATTAATTTACTTTTTTTTGGATTTATATATTTAGATTGGAATTAATCTTTGCCTGATAAAGCTAAGCTTGCAACACATAACATGGTACATCTTTTGTCAAATATCGGCAGCCCGAATGTCCTGTTAATAGGAGATTTCATGCTCGATAAATATGTATGGGGTGAAGTTAATCGCATATCACAGGAGGCGCCAATACCGGTATTGAATGTAACCTCTGAAGAAATAAGACCGGGAGGTGCAGGAAGTGTTGCGAATAACCTTGCACAACTCGGGGCTAATGTTTGTTGTTATGGCATAATAGGGCAAGATGATGAGGGCAAGCGTCTATTAGACAATTTAGATGGCATTGGAGTAGAGACAGACGGAATTATAGAGGCTTTGGATAGGCCAACGACCGTAAAGGTAAGGATGATGGGACATCTTCAATCAGCAGGAAAAGGAATTCAACAGCTTTTACGAATCGACTATGAAAAGATCGATGACATTGAAGAGGAACTACAGGATGAAATTATTACTAAACTAGAAAACAAGGTTCAACATGTTGACATAATACTGATATCTGATATGAATAAGGGCGTTTTGACCAGTCGCATTCTTGAAATTGTGATCAGATTGGGCAAAAATAATAACGTACCTGTGATAGTTGATCCGAGACTTTCAAATGATTATACAATTTATAAGGGCGCAACTGCAATTACGCCTAACCGATTTGAAACTAAATTGGCAACTGGGATTAAAATAACGGACATCAACAGCATGAAGTCTGCTGGAAGGAAATTATTGGAAGAGTCTCTATTCAAGTATGTTATCATCACGGCTGATAAGGATGGAATGTTTTTGTACGGTAATGACGGATCATGTGACTTAATCCCTACTGTGCCTAAAGATGTTTACGATGTCAGTGGTGCCGGAGATATGGTCTTGAGCATTTTTGGCTTTGTAGTAGGGAGTAAAAATAGCTTTGAGAATGCGGCAATGATTGCAAACATTGCCGCCGGGATAGAGGTTGGTAAGATAGGCGCTGTTCCCATTAGTAAGAGTGAGATACTGAGCGAGCTTATGGGCGGTTCAAATCCACTCTACACAAAGATTAAGGTTTTGGATGAGTTGGAAGAAATACTCAATAAACACAGGGAAAGAAAAGAGAGGATTGTGTTTACTAACGGATGCTTTGACATACTTCATATCGGCCATATAGAATATCTTAAATTCTCCCGACAACATGGTGACATACTGGTAATAGGTTTAAATACTGACAGGTCAGTAAGAGAGCAAAAGGGTGAGCAGAGGCCATTCGTTTCAGAAGATGAGAGGGCAAGGTTAATTTCAGCACTTGAAGACGTAAGTTATGTAATACTTTTTGACGAGTTGACACCTGATAAGCTTATAAAGAGGCTTAAACCGGATGTACTAGTGAAAGGGGAAGACTGGAAAGAAAAAGGAGTGGTTGGGCGTGAATTTGTTGAATCTTATGGCGGCAAAGTGATTCTGGCTCCTTTTGTAAAAGATGCTTCTACAACTGACATTGTTACCAGGATAATAGAACGGAATAGTGGTCCTCGATAGTAAATTAAGAGGTTTGAAATACATGAAAAAAGAAATTGAATCATCTTTGAATGAAAGTATTCGTGTAAAGAACGAACTGCTTTCAAGTAGCGTAGAATCAGTAATTCAAATTGCAAACATTTTAATAGAATCATTCAAAGCAGGTCACTCATTGTACCTTATGGGTAATGGTGGTAGTGCTGCTGATGCACAACATATTTCCGGAGAACTTGTCGGAAGGTTTAAGATTAACAGAAATCCACTGCCGGCGCTTGCACTAACGACAGATACCTCTGTGTTGACGGCGATTGCCAATGACTTCGGATACGATCACTGTTTTGAAAGACAGGTAGATGCATTTGTTAAAGATGGCGATGTTGTCATTGGTTTGAGTACAAGTGGCAATTCTACGAGTATCATAAGCGCTTCTCAAGTAGCGAAGAAAAAAGGGGCAAAGACTATTGCTTTTACCGGTAAAGGTGGCGGTACAATTAAAGATCAAGTCGATGTGTGCCTCGAAATTCCTTCTACAGATACGGCACGTATACAGGAATGCCATATAACAATCGGACATATTCTTTGTTCCATAATAGAAAAAGAGTTATTCGGGTAATCTTACAATAAAATATTTATTGGTGAAAGGGGATTCAGTTGGCAAGGTCAGATAAAATGTATATTCGGTTTTGGGGTGCAAGAGGCAGTATAACCACACCGGGTATAGAAACGGTTAAATATGGTGGGAATACATCATGTATTGAAATCAGATGTGGAAAAGAAATAATTATCCTGGATGCTGGTAGTGGTATCAGAAAACTAGGCGATAAAATATTAGCGGAAAAACCGCAGCACATAAGTATCCTGTTTTCTCATTTTCATTGGGATCATATTCAAGGATTTCCCTTCTTTGCCCCGGTATTTAATGGAAAGTATTCAATTTCCCTGATTGGTGAAAGTAAAATGAATTTTACTCTGGAGCAACTGTTTACGAACCAGTTGATGTTTCCGTATTTTCCTGTATCGTTGGCAGATCTGAATGCGAAGATAAACTTCCACGAAATATCAAGAATCGATAGTATAAAGATAAAAAATGTAACAATTAAACTTGCACGTCTTAATCACCCTGGTGGGTGCATAGGGTATAGGATTGAGTACGGTGGCAAGGCCTTTGTTTATGCAACAGATACTGAACATTACAGCTGTGTCGATAAATCGTTACTTAAACTGACTTTAAATGCGGATGTTCTTGTTTACGATTGTAATTATACCGAAGATGAGTACTCTGGCAAAATAGGGCCGCCAAGAACAGGTTGGGGACATTCTACGTGGACGCAAGGAGTTAAGATTGCGAAAGCTGCTAAAGTGAAGAAATTTGTTCTGTTCCACCATGATCCGGCACATGATGATAAGTTTATTGATAAGATTGAGAGTGATGCAAGAAAAGAATTTAAGAAATCATATGCTGCGTATGAGGGTATGGAATTAAACCTTTGAAAGTGAGGATAACATTTCTACAAAACTGACTATATATCACGCTCCGGATGTTGTATTGGATTCGTTTGATTCATTGCTGCGAGAAGAGGAGATATATTTAGGGGAAATAATCCATTCTAATACTGAAGAGATCAAATCTTGTGAAGGTTTAAAGATTCTTCTCATAAGTGATAAGTTTATTGATGATATGAGCAACGAGATGTCTGATTTAATCTTTTGCTCTGACAACTCTAATGCGGTTATTTGTATTAATAGTGGTCCAACGCCAAAGATTGCGAAGACTTATGATGAAGAGAAAGTGTTTCTTTATCTCAAAGAGCCCGTGGAAGAGGCGGAATTATTGAAGGCAATAAAGAGCGGGTTTAGTTATTTACATTCGAAATTGGAGTGTGAAAAGCTGAATTCTGCGCTAGATACTCGAACCAGAGAACTAAGCAGTCTGAATGAAATAGGTATCGCACTTTCATCAGAACAGGATTATGACAAAATATTGGGTTTAATTCTTTCTAAAAGCAGAGAAGTTACAAATTGTGATGCCGGAAGTCTGTATCTATTGGACAACGACAATGAAAGAGGAGATAGCTTAATATTTAAGTTAGTACAAAATGATTCTCTGGCCAATTTAGAATTTAAGGAATACGCATTGCCTCTTACAAGGAGAAGCATAGCAGGATATGTTGCGTTGACCGGTAAATGTGTTATCTTCGAAGATGTATATGACATATCTAAAGATGCGGATTATACTTTTAATAAGGCCTTTGATAATAAATTCAATTATCGTACAAAATCAATGATGGTAATGCCGATGAAGAATCATATGAATAAAATTATTGGCGTGCTGCAGTTAATAAACAGAAAGAAATCTAAAAATATCAAATTGGCTTCAAATCACGTTGTTGAAGAAGAAGTAATACCTTTTGATGAAAAATCCTTCGGCCTTATAAATTCACTTGCGAGCCAGGCCGCCGTATCTATTGAAAATAGCCTGTTATATCAAAATATTCAGAATCTATTTGAAGGGTTTGTAAAGGCTTCAGTTCTCGCTATTGAGCAAAGAGATCCGACAACCTGCGGTCACTCTGAAAGAGTTGCTACGTTGACGGTAGGGCTGGCAGCAGTTGTTGATAGGGTGTCAGGAGGGAAGTACAAGGACCTTCATTTCTCACGCGACCAGATGAAGGAGATGAGATATGCAGGCCTGCTTCATGATTTCGGTAAAGTAGGAGTGCGTGAAAATGTGTTAGTAAAAGCAAATAAGCTCTATCCTGATGATTTGAAAAATGTGCGGAGTCGTTTTGATTTTATTAGGAAATCAATAGAATGTAATTATCTTGAGAAAAAACTAAGTATAATAAATGATAAAAAAGTTGATGATTATCAAAAATATTTTCAAGAGATTGACAATGAACTGAAAGAAGAATTATTAAAACTAAACGCTAATATTACAGAGATTGAAAAAGCCAATATTCCTACTCTTCTTGAAGATGATCTGTTTAACGAGATATCATCTATAGCGGATAAGATCTATCTTGATTATAATGGAGAGGAGTGTAATTATCTGACTCCATACGAATTGGATTTATTAAGCATAAGAAAAGGTACTTTGAATGGAAAAGAGAGGCAGGATATTGAATCTCATGTAGCTCTTTCATATGAATTTCTGAAGAATATTCCGTGGACAAAAGAGCTGGAAAAAGTTCCTGATATTGCTCATGCACATCATGAGAAACTGGATGGGCATGGTTATCCGTTGAAAATAAGTGAAGATAAGATTCCTATACAATCCAAGATGATGACTATTGCAGATATATATGATGCGTTGACTGCACGAGACAGGCCTTATAAAAAAGCGGCTCCTAGTGAAAGGGCATTAGAAATTATTGGCTATGATGTTAAAGGCCACCTTATAGACTCTGACCTTTTTGATATGTTTGTTCAGGAGAAGGTGTACGAATTATTAGATTAAGAAGGCTGATTTATTTCGTCTCTTCGTTGAGCCAGGATAGATACTTACTGGAACCTTCTACTATTGGTATGGCAATGATTTCCGGAACATCATAGCTGTGTAGCTCTTCAACTCTTTTT
>Ga0233445_1003224_pt1 | contig 10171 bp, 7 predicted proteins | sample SI_124_October20_5_FD_182779 | JGI IMG/M metagenome (GOLD analysis project Ga0233445, IMG submission 182779) | Seawater microbial communities from Saanich Inlet, British Columbia, Canada - SI_124_October2016_100_MG | ecosystem: Environmental > Aquatic > Marine > Inlet | place: Canada: British...
ACTTCATGGACAGCCGACACGGCCATTAAACACCGATACGGCCCCACTAAAAACCCTAGATAATCTTCCGACATCGCTGATAAGTCTAATGACATCTCATTCCCCACACCGGATACGGCGCCTATTTAATTAAGCCATACTGACTAAATGTTAGAACAACATCTCATAGTCATAAAAACATCGCACGCTTTATACACTAATGAACATAGGCTGCCCCACCCAAATCACTATGCGCGGCTAATTTGAACAATTCTTCACCATCTAAAATCAGGATTACTTTTCCATTCCCCAATATCGACACACCACCAATGCCTGGTATTTTCGCGATACTGGGATGAATGTTTTTAAGAAAAAACTCTTGTCTGGAAAAAATTTTATCCACCACCAGCCCAATACGGAACTTATCATTGCTAAGCACCACAACAGGCAACATCACCGCCATTTTTTGGTAATCTTGGTCAACAGCATTCGCTTGGTCTGATGAAAAACCCAACAATTGATCTAAACGAACTAGCGGTAAAAATAGCCCCCGCAATAAAAATGCTTCACGTCCCTTAATCGTATGTAATTGCTGACTATCAACCTCTACCACTTCTGATACATAACGATCTGGCAACGCCATTTTCTGACCCACCGACTTAACCACCAAAGTACTTTGGATAGCCGCCGACAAGGGCAAATCGAAACTGATTGTGGTGCCTTCACCTTCTACTGAACGAACATAAAGCTTTCCGCCCAAACGTGTAATGGTGGTACTCACCACATCCATACCCACTCCGCGGCCAGATGTTTCTGTCAACTCGGCCGCCGTTGAAAACCCCGGCTCTAAAATAAACTGATGAATCTGTTCCTCAGTCAGCGAGTCACTCACCTCCTGAGATACCAACTGACGTTCAATGGCTTTTTCCAACACTTTCTCCGTGTTCACGCCACGACCATCATCAACTAGATTAATACAAATACGTTCACCCTTCTGCACAGCCGATAAAACCAACGTAGCCTGCGCACTTTTACCTAAAGACTCTCGTTCCTCTGAGGTTTCTATACCGTGATCCACGCTATTACGAATCATGTGAATCAGAGGTTCCGATAACAAGTCCACCATGCCTTTATCCACACGCACATCGGTACCTTCTAATTTCAGCTGTACCGGCTTATTCTGTTGCTTTGCCAAATCTCGCGTTACACGTGTTAAACGATTAAACACCGAACCAATCGGCACCACTCTGAGTGACAAGGCATTTTCTTGCAAGCGCGTTAAAACTTCGTGCAATTGGGAGTCGATACCTTTTAACTCTTGTTGGTTCTCTTTAAACACGTCCCAATGTGTTTTTAGCGATTCAGACATCTCACCCGCTGTGGTGGAGTCTTCAATAAATTGTGTCAGCTTATTAATCGCACCTTCCACTTTGCCGTTTTCCAAAATATGGGTCAACATTCCCCGAATAAGCACCATTTCACCAATCTGGTTCATGAATCCGTCCAAAATATCCACATTGACCCGAATAGAAGCCACCGACTTATGTTGCGGTGGAGGACTCTCAAGACTCCCATCGGCATTCACTTTAACGACATCATCCGCTAAATCAATCAGTGCTTCTCCCGACACTCGCACCGCCAGCAACTCAGCATCCGTAGTAATCGTGCTTAACTCTTTTTGAATCATTTCCAAAGTATTGGAAGACACCAGCAAGAACTCAAATTTACTCGCCTCTTCAATCAAAATGGTGCGACTAGTAATGACTTGGTTAGACTGAATCCATTGCATAATGTCCATGCCCACATCGGTATCGGTATCAAAATCAGCCATCACCTCGTAAAAACACGTTGCGTCTGTAAGAGACTCTTTGAGTTCCTGTAAATTATCCGCCGTCAAAAGTTCTTTGAAATAGACACTCACCGGCAAAGACTCAAGGAAGTCCTCATAATCAACATCGTCACGACCCTGTTGCTTTTCCGTATTCAGAATTAAGGCCTGCAACTGCTCAACCAGCGGTTGCATATCTTCATCTGACAACGCTTCCCCACTCAGACATTGTCCAGAGACAATCTCGATAACCTGTAAAACATGTTGCACGACATCGTCCGCCAATGGATTTAAGTCGTCTGTTAAACGCATATACACATCCGGCAACAACAGCATGACATCACAAGTATGCTGTGGAAATAACAACGTATGCCACCCTTTTGCCCAGACGGAAAAAACTTCAATACGGTCAATGTGTTCTTTTACACTCTCCGGAGACATCGTCGCCAAACTTGTACTGTCTAATAACTCAACCTCTGTCGCGAACTGAGACCACCACGCATCCATCACCTCTGTTTCGGTATTTAACAACCTCGCAGCAAACGCCACGACGCCAGCCATAAGGCTAGTTTCCTTTTCAAACTCGTTCAATACGCGAAACAAATCAACCAACAACGCCGTTTGTTGGCGTTTTATGTCGTCACTGGAAGGAGCATCCGACTGCGCGTCCTTGATCTCTTGCAAGAGATCCGACATATAATCAAACGACATCCCGTCTGTGGCTAAGATTAAATCATCCAACACCTCAACCACACGATCTACACTTTCAGGAGAACCATATTGGTCTCCAAATAATGCACTTAAAGCCGGCAGCTTTTCATCCACGATTTCGGCAAAAAACATCAACATATCCATGTCGATGTCGGCAAACAACCCCAGGCTTTCTTCATCATTAGAAACGGCGGAAATATCATCATTATTTACAGAGGCTTCCGTAACAACCTCTTTTTGTGTGGGATTATACTGGGCATAAGCCGTTGCCAACCTGTCTAGAACATCCCCTTCTATCGACCCATTACTGCGTTGAGTGATGGCCACTTCACGCAAAGTATGTAATTGATCCAGAGCTTCCAACAACAACGACACCATGTCTTGATTTAACGGCACGTTATGGTCGCGTACCAAGCCGACTAAATCTTCAGCGTAATGGGCCACACTTTCCATGCTGAGCATATCCATGGCTCTGGCTAAACCCTTCGCCGAATGCATAGAACGAAACATTTGTGCAATACCCTCGGAATCCAAGGCCTTCAAATCTTGCTGTGCCAACAACAATAGCGGTTCTATTTGCTCCAGATACTCGTCGGTTTCCAGCGCAAATTGATTCCACATATTTTCGATAAGATCACTCATGCCTTAGCTCATTCCCTAACTAGGTTCGACTCATGGCTTTTAACATCGACTGCACAATGACATGGCCTTTTTTAGCCGCCAAATCCAAACTGATGGCACCAGAAGGTTTCGCTAACACGTCAAATGCACCTAACTTCTTGGCCTTTAACGCTTGAGGAGAACCCACCTGAGCCACAGAGGATAAAATGATTACTTTAAACCTACCCACCATTTTTAAGCGCTTCAAACACTCAATGCCATCCATTACCGGCATTTCAATATCCAGTAAAATAACATCTGGGCGATGTTGTTTGGCGAGGTCTACACCCTCTTTACCATTAGCCGCAGTTGCCACCACTTCGAAACGACTATCACTTTTTACAATTTCAGAAATAATCATTTGCATCATAATTGAATCTTCAACAATCAATACTTTGATTGCCATAGTTTTCTCCTCACTCAAAGTTAAATACTGATGTTATACACATCTTTCCATTTTTAAAATCAACCTCTAAACAACCCAGTATAATGTTACTCTAGTCCTTAGGTATGAGGTTTCTCAGTCAATCCCTTGTAGCCCACTATAAGATATAACAACACCACCAATGAGCCTTACTCACCAACTGCATTATTTAACCATTCCCCCATATCCTGCAACGACAAAACCTTTGAAACAATGCCCGCTTTAATAGACGCTTTAGGCATCCCGTCCACAATACAAGTATCCGGTGATTGTGCCAAAATCGGCCAATCCTTGTTAGCCATAGCCTTACCACCAACGGATCCATCTATACCCATGCCTGTTAACACCAAACCGACAGCATAATCTGCACACAAAGAAGCGGATTCAAACAACACGTCCACTGATGGCCGAACATGGACATCCGGTTCGTGACTGACCCTAATACGAAACTGACGACTGAGTCGGTCTCTTTTCAATGCTAGGTTCATCCCTCCCGGTGCCACAACAATTTGCCCATTTTCAAGCAACTGACGGTTTTTTCCTTCACACACATCCGAAGACAATTTTCCTTGCAAGTAAGACGCAAATCCTGCTGTAAAATCCGCCCCCATATGTTGTGCAATCACAACAGGGCAGGCCAACTTACCCATGGGCGCCAATAAATCCATAATCAATTTAGGCCCTCCCGTAGATACACCAATTAACACAATATCCGGCACTTTCTTAACTTTTTTAAAGGGCCTGACCACCTCGCCATACTTCGCTGAGACTTTCATTCGGGAAGTAAGCGATGTTGAAGATTTATTCATCATTTTAACGTGCAAATTCCAATAACGAATTTTTTTCTTTAATTCGGCTTCAATCGTAGCAATATCCAATTGCACCATAGAAGACGACTTGGAAATAAAATCCACTGCGCCCTGGTCCAACGCCCTAAACGTGGTATCCGAACCTTCCTGCGTAACACTACTCAACATAATCACCGCACATGGATGCTGAGCCAATATTCTTTTAGTCGCCTCTATCCCATCCATTTTGGGCATTTCCACATCCATGGTGATCACATCAGGCTTTAAGTCCACAGCCATTTGCACCGCATCTTCACCATTACGTGCTTCTCCAACGATGTCAATATCTGGATCATTCATCAGCATTTTGCGCAAAACAATGCGCATAAAACCCGAGTCATCCACAATCATCACCTTAATCGACATCACTACTCCTCAAATGCGACTTTCTCCTAAGGGGCATAATCAGATTAAACATACACACCCTCAGACACCCCATAATCTTGTGTTTCGAATAATTGAGACAGCGATAACATCGACAGCAAAGCATTATTATAACGAACTACTGAATCCACCATCCCATAATGCTCACAATCGTTATTGATGCACTTAAACTCGCTAGCCATCACATCAATCACGCGATAAACTCGGTCCACCACAAGCGCCCACTTCTTTTCATCCACGTTCACCACAATAAACGACGTATAAGGTGTATTTTCTCGACGATTTGGAAAAACGTCCCGTAAATCAAAAACCGGCAAAATATCACCATGAATCTGTATCGCTCCAGAGGCCGGACCCTCACTCGATTCGGGCAAATCAATACTCGTTTGGTACTCAAACACACCATCTACTTGATCTACAAACACGGCACAATCTTCATCGGCCACTTCAAAGATTAAAATCTTGTGTAATTCTTCTTCTTCTTCCTGTTCTATTCCTACTTGCGCTAACTCCGCAATATAGGGGTAATAGGAAGTAAAACGTTCTGGGGTAACCAACTGATGTAAATCAATAACACCCACCAAATCACCATTATTCCCTCTAAAACACCCTTCAAAGTCGACCAACTCTTGCAAATTATCCACATTCACAAACACAATACCTTCCACCTGTTCCACTTGTAACCCTAAGCGATACGACTGGTACTCGATCACGATAAGCAAACCGTCATTACCTTCATCATTTTCTGGTGTACCCAGAGCATTCTGACTATCCCCCTGATTTAACAGCCGAGACAAAGAAACAATCAAAATGGGAATACCCCGTAGATTAATATTGCCCAATACTTCATCAGGCGCAATGGATAACTTACTGAATTGATTGATTTCAACAACTTCTTCAATGTCTGTTAAACGAATCGCAAAATGCTCACCTTGCGAAAGAATCGCTAAAAAGCTTTCTGTGGTTTCCTGTTTTTCTTCGACAACAAGCGCACTGTGTGCATTCAGAGACAAAGACAAGTCAGTTCCATTGGATAAATCGGCTACGTCTAAATAGTCTAACCCCATACTGTCTGGGTTTAATAACACCACCAATTTATCATTAAACAGAAATTCCCCAGCAACCCAATGACCATGACGTTCTGCATCATCCAAAATTGGCTGTTCACCTGGGCCCTCTGTGTGGCTAATGTGATCATGTAACTGTTCGTCATTTAAGGATAACATCGTCACCACATAATCCACGCGCATCGTACAATAAACAGCACACGACTGCAGAGCGACCATCATAATTTGTGATGACGCTGTTGCATTATTCTCTGCAGGCAAACGCAATATGGCCGCTAAATTAAATTGCGGCAACACCTGACCAGAAACATTAACCAACCCTTCAATGCTCTGGTCAACGAAAGGCAACGGGGTTACCGGACTATTTTCTAAAACCTGAATCACGTCCTTGGCAGGAAAGGCATAAAAACACCGATTTAGCGAAAATATCACGACATTCATCATATCCTCCGAATCAGACCATCAGGCCGGCCGCTTTCTGTAAAAAACACTCTCACCCACTTTATTTGCCACAAATAACGTAGAGTCCATCAATCTATCGGTGGGACCTAATACCATCACACCATTCGTATTCAATGACCGATGAATTAATGCTTGCACTTTGGTCACCGAAGCGTCATCAAAATAAATCATCACGTTACGGCAAAACACCACATCAAAACTGCGCGTATCGGGCAAAATACCGGACAACAAATTATGCTGTTTAAAGGCAACCAATTTACGTAAATCCGCATCGAGACAATAACATTCCTCACGCTGATTCCGGTCTTGTGCGAAGAAACGGAATAAAGCTTTAGGAAAACCGTCACGAAAAGCCCCCAATTCCGTATTTCTGTAACACCCCTTGCGGGCACTGTCTAATACCGAATTCGAAAGATCCGTACCCAATAATTCAAAGGGTAGATCCAACGCTGAAATTCTTGTTAACTCTCCTTTCGACACCTGCTCTTTTTGCACCATATCGGCTAACAATAAAAGAAAGGTATAAATTTCTTCCCCCGACGAACAGGCAGCGGACCAAATACGTAAAGGCCGACTTTTGGACCAAACTTGCTGACGTGCCGCCTGATCAAAAACCGCTTTAAACTGCTCATGATGACGAAAGAAATAAGTCTCGTGCACCGTTAAGGATTCAATCAACTGACGCCAATTTTTGTGCTTATCCCCCAACATTTCAAAGTTACTAACCCAGTGATTGAGTTCTGTTGCCTTAACAATCTTAGACAATTGCCGAGAAAGTTTCTCTTCGTGTTGTAGGGTTAACGCAATCCCCGTATATTTCTGCACCACACGCATCACACGCTGTAAAAACACCTGTTTTTGATTTTTAACCAACGCAGGCTTTTCTTCTGGTTTTCCCGCAGCAGAAACCATCCCAGATTGGTTTTTTTCATTGGCCACTTTCAGGGAGGCCATCGACAAACGCAACTCTTTCAATCGATCCTCAAGATCCGTACTCATCGAACAAACACCTTATCAACCAACAACACTCTAATCACCATTGCGCTAAACAGCTTAATTTATAGAACTGTGATAATACTCGTAGGGTTCACCACTGTCATTGCTCAAGCAAATTAAAACGCCCCACTTGATTCCGAGTTTCATTAGCCAACTGTGCCAATTCTAAAATAGTGGCCGTAATTTCCTCAGAGGCACTGGCATTAGTCGAAGAAATATTCAGTAATAAGTCCATATTTTTAGCAATGTCTTTCAACGTAATGCTTTGCTGTTCTACGGCGGCAGAAATGTCTCTTAATCGCTCCTTATTATCAGAGACTTCTGTACTGATGTTCCCCATATCCCGATACACGATTTCTGCCGACTTTTGCCCTGATTGCGTATTTTTCTGGGCATTTTCAATCAGAGTGGTAATTTCACTAACCGACTCTGCCGAATGTTCAGCTAATTTTCGAACTTCTTCGGCCACCACAGCAAATCCCTTACCATGCTCACCCGCTCTAGCAGCTTCAATCGCGGCATTTAAAGATAGTAAATTTGTTTGAGTAGCAATTTTACCGATGATTCCGGTGATTTTTCCGATTTCATCACTGTTTTCCCGAATAGCTTCAATAAACTTCAACATATCCGCCATTTGTTCTTGCCCAACATTAACCAATCTTTCGGCATTAATGGCTCTTTCATTCGCCACTTCAGTATTTTCGGTAATTTCGGAGATCGCCTCCTGACTTTGCTTCAAGGCAGCCGTCACCATCTCCAGCTCATTAGCTTGCTGGCTGGCACCATCAGAAATCTGACCCACCGCCAAAGTACTTTCTTCGGCCGCACTGGCTACCTGGTTGGCATGTTGTAACACTTCGAATAAGGCGGAGGACACAGTCCCTACTGATCCATTAATATTCGCTTTCAAAATGGCAAAATCACCTTCAGCTTTTCCACTCACTTGTTTCTGTAGATTTCCCTCAGACACCTGCGACATCACCGAAATAATCTCATGCATCATTTCACCCAGTTGCTCAATGACCTGATTAATGGATAATGAAAACGCTGCTAAATCTCCTGAATATTGATCAGACATACGTTGCGTCAAATCCCCACTAGCCACGGCATTCAAAACAACCTGGCTCTCGTGAACTGGCTTAACCACCTGATCTAACAAGCTGTTCACACCAACACCTACGGATTGAAAAAATCCGGAATATTTATCAGTTTCAATCCGTTGATTCAATAACCCTTCAGTCGCCTGCTGAATAATGTCATTAATCTCTTCTTCAGCAATCACCTGATCCGTGGTATCTGCCCACTCCACGACAGAACCCAAACGTCTTCTTTGGTCATCAAAAATGGGATTGGCCACCAAATGGTAATTACGCGAAACAATACTAATATCAGCTTCATACGTAGTGTTTAACGCGGCCAACAGTTTTTCTTGATGAACAGGTTCCTTATGGAAACCATCTATACTTTTCCCCATTAAATTATCGGCTGAAAACCCGGGATAAACTGATTGGAAAGAACTTTCACCACGTTTAAACATTGTTTTTGTGGCTTGATTCAAATAAACAATGTTGCGATCGTTGTCCGCTACCATAATATTTACACTGGTATTATCCAATGCTGTTTCTATGCGACGTAGACGATCATTATTGGCTTTTTCTACAGCACCCGCTAAAACTTTCTCTGTGGTATCCGACCATTCCACGACAGAACCCAAACGTTCTTTCTTATCATTGAAAATGGGGTTAGCAATTAGGTTAAAATAACGGTCCCCGATGCTCAAGTCGGATTCGTAACTGTCGGTTAACTCCGCCAATAACTTAGACTGATGGGCCGGGTTTTTATGAAATATATCTATATTTTTACCAACAATATCCTCCGCATCAAAATCGGGAAAAACACTCTGGAAAGCGCTTTCATTGCGTTTAAACATCACCTGCGTCGCTCGGTTCCAATAAATAATATTACGCTCATTATCGGCCATCATAATGTTGACGTTGGTACTATCTAACGCCGTTTCAATACGCGTTAACACCTCAGTCTGTTGTTGTTCTTTTTGGGTACGGGAAAGCAGTTGCTCTTGCATCCGTTGCAACGAAAACAAAACCGCGTACAGGTATTAGAAAATAACGAGTTAGGCGCGATTATTCAAATTGCCTTGTGCGATAGACTGAGACAAATCGTAGAGTTGTTTTAAGGGATACAACACTTGCCTTTTAAAAGACCAGCCCAAAAACACCATAATGACGAGAAACATCCCAACGGTCATAATGGTCAAATGCGTCGCTAAAGAAGAATCCTCAGATATTTGGGGATGTGTACCAATGTAATACGCTAAAAAAATGCTCATCAAGAGCGACATCAAACCTATTGGCAACAAAATCTGCCATAACACTGATGAACCAGATTCCCCTTTAACACCCTGTAACATGGCTATTCTCCATTATTAACCGACAACAAATACTCTAAATTAAAACCACTTCAATCTTTGATTTAAAAAGACGACTAAACACATTTCTTTTATAACTGACAAGCAAACACACAATACCTTTTACACTAACTCTTATTAACGACAATTCAAGATAGGCCTTTAACGACAACTTTTTGCGGTTTCGGTCAATATCCCCCGTAAAATATTTAACTCCGTCTTATCCGGTTCTGCTCGATGGTAAAAAGCGCGTAAACGTTGCATCAATTTCTTAGGCTTTTTCGGGTCTAAAAAACGTATGGCAACCAACACCTGCTCTAAATGCTGAAAGAAATTTTCCAGTTCATGGTTTGTCACGGACTCGACCGCTTGTCGTGCCGGTAGTTG
>Ga0233445_1003226_pt1 | contig 10169 bp, 11 predicted proteins | sample SI_124_October20_5_FD_182779 | JGI IMG/M metagenome (GOLD analysis project Ga0233445, IMG submission 182779) | Seawater microbial communities from Saanich Inlet, British Columbia, Canada - SI_124_October2016_100_MG | ecosystem: Environmental > Aquatic > Marine > Inlet | place: Canada: British...
GGGTGACCAATAGCCAAATTACCTAACAAGATTACACCGTGTTTAGCCGATTTTAGATCTTCTACCCAGCGAATATCTTGCTCATTATGTTTAACTGTCTTCAGTAAGGGTCTTAATCCTTTAGGCGTACGTTTTTTATTGCCGGCAATTAAGGCATTAACCAATGCGGCCAATTTCACCAGACATTCTTCTGGAGAAACGATAACTTTATCAGTTATCGCAAAATTAAAATCAAAATCGACTGGGTTCTGCACATACACGCGCGCACCACGTTCAACAGCCTTACGAATTCTGTGTCCTATTAAGGGCTGATCCTTACGAATATTAGAGCCAACCAATAATGCCACATCTGTCTGCTCCAACACTTCCAGAGAAGTGGCCAAACCTGGCATTCTTGGATGCGAACTTTGGTGACTAAAATCACCTTGACGCAAACGAAAATCTATATTGTTAGATCCCAAACCACGCATCAATTTCTGCGTGAGATACATTTCTTCTACACTCGCATTTGGGGAAATCAAGGCCCCTATACGGTCTGCCTTATTTTTTGCAATAGCCTTCAACTTATCGGCCACAAACCGTAGAGCCGTTGGCCAATCAGTATATGTCCATTGCCCAGCCTGCTTAACTTTTGGTGACAACAAACGGTCAGAATGCGTTAATCCGGTATAACTAAAACGATCCCGATCAGAAATCCAATTTTCGTTAATTTTCTCATTATTACGAGGGACAACACGCTTAACTTGGTCATGTTGTACGTGGAAAGTAATATTTGAGCCGACCGAATCATGTGCAGCAATACCATCTCGACAAGACAACTCCCAAGAACGTGCCGAGAAGCGAAACGGTTTTGAGGTTAACGCCCCTACCGGACATAAATCAATGACATTGCCGGACAGTTCAGAATCTACAGACTGCGACAAAAAGGTACCAATCTGCGAGAACTCACCACGACCGGTCATACCCAATTCCTGTATCCCAGCAATTTCCTGCCCGAAACGTACACAACGGGTACAATGTATACACCGCGTCAGCTCGGTAGTAATTAATGGTCCAATGTTACGATCTTGTATAACGCGCTTTCTTTCGTTATAACGCGAAACACTCTTACCATAACCAATGGATAAATCCTGTAATTCACATTCTCCACCCTGATCACAAACAGGACAATCCAAAGGATGGTTAATTAATAAAAACTCCATCACATTTTTTTGTGCTGTCAACGCACGTTCTGAACGCGTACGCACCTTCATCCCATCCATCACCGGAGTCGCACAAGCCGGCAATGGCTTGGGTGCTTTTTCTACATCAACCAAACACATCCGGCAGTTGGCCGCAATGGACAGTTTTTCGTGGTAACAAAAACGGGGAATTTTAATACCGGCCTTATCAGCCACTTCAATAAGCATGGAACCTTCAGCTGCTTCAAGTTCGACGCCGTCTATTTCAATTGTGACCATCGGTTTTCCTTACACCATGCACTTTTTATGATCGATATGGTACTGAAATTCTTCTCTAAAATGCTTTAAAAACCCCTGCACAGGCATAGCGGCGGCATCCCCTAAAGCACAAATAGTTGAACCACAAATATTTGCCGCAACATTGTCCAATAAATCCAGATCTTCCTGACGCCCATGCCCGTTCTCAATACGATGCATAATACGTGACATCCAACCTGTTCCTTCTCGACAAGGCGTGCACTGACCACAAGATTCTTCATCATAGAATTCGGATAAACGGGCTAATGCTTTCACCACACAAACCGTTTCATCCATAACAATCACGGCGCCTGAACCCAGCATAGAACCCGCACCAGAAATTGAATCATAGTCCATCGTAAGATCCATCATGATCTCACCTGGAATAACCGGCGCTGAAGAACCTCCGGGGATAACTGCTTTCAGTTTGTGACCATCACGAATCCCACCAGCCATCTCCAACAACTCTGAAAATGGCGTACCCATCGAAATCTCATAATTACCAGGACGATTAACGTGACCTGACACAGAAAATAACTTTGTACCACCGTTTCTAGGCTTACCCAAATCAAGAAACCATTGCCCTCCCTCACGCAAAATCATGGGCACTGAGGCTAATGTTTCAGTGTTATTGATTGTTGTAGGTTTACCATATAAACCTACTGCTGCCGGAAACGGCGGCTTATACCGCGGCTGTCCTTTTTTACCCTCAATAGATTCCAATAAGGCTGTTTCTTCTCCACAGATATAAGCACCAGCTCCCAAATGAGAATGTAACTGGAAGTCCACGCCAGAACCTAAAATATTGTCACCCAATAACCCGGCCTTACGCGCCTCTTCCAAAGCACCATCAAAACGTTCGAAAGGCTCCCAAAATTCACCCCGAATATAGTTATACCCAACTGTCGCGCCAATCACATAACCGGCAATGATCATACCTTCAACTAGCGCATGGGGATTATAACGTAGAATATCCCGATCCTTACAAGTACCAGGCTCACCTTCATCAGAGTTACACACAATATATTTCTGACCGGGCACATCGCGACGCATAAAACTCCACTTAATACCAGTCGGGAAACCGGCTCCACCACGACCACGTAAAGAGGAAAGCTTTAAAGACTCAATAATATCAGCAGGCGAAGTTTGCTCTTTAAGAATTTTCCGTAAAACTTCGTAACCGCCCTGAGATTCATAGGCCGCTAATGTCCAAGATTTTTCCAGATGATTATTGCGAAAACAGACTTCATCAGTCATCAGCTTGATTCCCCATTTTTTAGCTCATCTAAAATGCCATCAACTTTCTCTGCTGTCAGATTCTCGTAATACTGCGTACCAATTTGGAACATAGGAGCTCCAACACAAGCCCCTAAACATTCAACTTCTTTAAGAGAGAAAAAGCCATCTGCAGTGACTTCACCCATTTTGATGTCCAACTTTTCCTCAAGATGAGTCACAATCTCTGCGCTTCCACATAACATGCACGAAATATTGGTGCAGACACAGATTTTATGTTGCCCAACCGGTTTCAATTCATACATTGAATAAAAAGAAGCCACTTCAAATGCCGCAATTTTGGGCATACCGATATAATCAGCCACTTGGCCAATGAGTTCCTCTGTCAACCAACCCTTGTTATAGTCCTGCACAATACGCAGTGCAGCCATAACCGCAGATTGACGCTGGTCATCTGGGTATTTAGCAAGCCAATGATCTATTTCAGCTGTAATCTGCGCAGGTAACGACATCAGTGTTTGTTTATTATCCATGTGTTTTTCTGTCAACGGTCTATCTCACCAAAAACAACGTCCATGGTACCAATCACAGCAACAACATCAGCCAACATATGGCCTTTAACCATGGTATCCATAGCACTCAAATGGGCAAAACCCGGCGCTCTCAGTTTTAAACGATACGGCTTATTAGCGCCATCAGAAACGATATAAGCACCAAATTCACCTTTAGGTGCTTCCACCGCCGCATATATCTCACCCTCCGGAACACAATATCCTTCAGTAAAGAGTTTGAAATGATGAATCATGGATTCCATATCATTTTTCATCGCTTCACGGCTAGGCGGCGTAATCTTATGATCTTCGACATTGACCTCACCAGGATTTTCTCTCAACCAATCAATACATTGTTTAACAATGCGATTGGATTCACGCATTTCTCCCATACGCACCAAATAACGATCGTAACAATCCCCATTACGGCCTACAGGAATATCAAACTTCAGTTGATCATAAACCTCATAAGGCTGTTTGCGGCGTAAATCCCAAGCCACATCAGAACCACGCAACATGGGGCCAGTAAAACCCCACGCCAACGCTTCTTCGGTTGTTACAACACCAATATCTACGGTACGCTGCTTCCAAATACGGTTATCGGTCAACAAGGTTTCATAATCATCTACACACGCCGGAAAACGGTTACAAAAATCTTCTATAAAATCGAGCAGTGACCCTTCACGGTTTGTATTCATTTTAGACACAGCATCAGCGTTATGCCACTGAGAAGCTTTGTACTGCGGCATACTGTCCGGTAAATCTCGATACACCCCACCAACACGATAATAGGCTGCATGCATACGGGCACCCGACACCGCTTCGTAACAGTCCATGAGATCTTCTCGCTCACGAAAACAGTACAGAAACATGGTCATCGCACCCAAATCTAACCCATGTGTACCCAACCACATCAAGTGATTAAGAATGCGAGTGATTTCATCAAACATTACCCGGATATATTGGGCACGCACAGGCACTGTAACACCCATCAATTTCTCGATGGCCATCACATAAGCGTGCTCGTTACACATCATCGAAACATAATCCAAACGATCCATGTAGGGAATACTTTGAGCAAATGTTTTACTCTCGGCCAGCTTTTCAGTCCCTCGATGCAATAATCCCACATGCGGGTCAGCACGCTGAACCACTTCTCCATCCAACTCCAAAATCAGTCGAAGAACGCCATGTGCTGCTGGATGTTGCGGGCCAAAATTCAGCGTAAAATTACGAATCTCAGACATTTTTTTCTTCCGTCTCGGAGGTGGTATAACGATTATCATTACGAATAATTCGCGGAGTATTAACCCTTGGTGTAATACTAACGGGTTCATAAATTACCCGTTTTTGATCAGGGTCATAACGAGACTCAACATGCCCAATCAAGGGAAAGTCTTTCCTAAAGGGATGTCCAATAAAACCATAATCCGTCAAAATACGTCTTAAATCCTCATGACCTTCGAAAATAATACCGAATAAATCAAACGCTTCCCTTTCGAACCAATTGGCTACTGGCCAAACAGTGGTCAACGAAGGAATCATCGGCATTTCACCATCATCAGAAAAGACTTTAATACGAATACGTATATTATGTTTCACAGACAGCAAATGACTCACTACAGCAAAACGCCCATTAGGCAAAGGAACTTCGTCCGACTCTATATTTTCTTGTTTGCCACGACTAAAACCGGTACGAGTCGCTTCATCCGTATTCCAATCGGATTTTCCGTAATCCAAATAATCCACACCACACAAATCAATTAATTGTGAAAAGGCCAGCTCCGGATCATTTTTTAATCGATTAGCCACCTCTAAAAGGTGTTCTGATTTAACCAGTGCAGTCAATTCATCCTGAGGACTCAGACTCAGTTCAGCCTGCTCACCAAGCAACGATTCAATCTGTGTCTTGCGTTCTTCCATCATGCTAACTTCCTGTTAACGAGCAATGGTATGGGTTCTACGAATTTTCTTCTGCAATTGCAACACCCCGTGAATCAGAGCCTCTGCCGTAGGCGGGCAACCTGGAACATAAATATCAACAGGGACAATACGATCACAACCACGAACCACAGAATAAGAATAATGATAATATCCTCCGCCATTAGCGCAAGACCCCATAGAAATCACCCAACGAGGTTCAGCCATTTGATCGTAAACCTTACGCAACGCAGGGGCATTTTATTCACCAACGTACCGGCCACGATCATGACATCAGATTGACGAGGACTCGGACGAAACACCATACCAAAACGATCCAAGTCATAACGCGCAGACCCAGCCTCCATCATTTCGACAGCACAACACGCTAAACCAAAGGTCATCGGCCACATAGAGCCGGTACGCGCCCAGTTAATTAATTCATCCGCTGTTGTAGTAATTACACCCTGCGGCAATGCGCCTTCTAATCCCATTCCAGCGCTCCCTTCTTCCATTCAACAATAAAACCAATAACCAAAATCGCCAAAAAAACCATCATAGAGAAAAAACCGAACAAACCAATACTATCCAACACAATAGCCCAAGGAAATAAGAAGGCAATTTCCAGATCAAACAAAATAAACAGGATAGCCACCAAATAATAGCGGACATCAAATTTTATTCGTGAATCTTCAAACGCCTCAAAACCACACTCATAAGGCGACAATTTCTCGGCATCTGGCTTACTGGAACCTAATAAAGCGCCTAACGTAAGCAATATTCCGCCAAACACTAAACCCACCAAGATAAATATCAGTACAGGAAAATAGTTTTCCAACATAGTTATTCCCTCTATGTAACCATTACGTAAATGGTGCCGATGGCCGGACTCGAACCGGCACGACGCTAGTCACCGCCCCCTCAAGACGGCGTGTCTACCAGTTCCACCACATCGGCTTTTGATCAAACACACGCGTAAATTACTGAACCGGAATATCAGGAATATCCGCAGGAAGATCACTATCCAATGATTCCTGAAGGACTGGTATTTCTGGCGCCGTTTCTAATCGATCCAATACACTACTTTGCTCTGTTCTATTCGTTGTTAAATAAGCCAATGTAAGACTCGTTATAAAGAACAACGTCGCCAACACCCCCGTAGAACGACTCAGAAATGACCCTGAACCCTGACTACCAAAGACAGATTGAGAAGCACCACTACCAAAAGCCGCACCGGCATCCGCCCCTTTGCCATGTTGCAATAGAATGAGGACAACCATGGCAATAGCCAATAACACATGAATAATTAATATTCCCTGAAACATTTCAATTCAACCTATACGCAACTTTAATTAATCAGCTGCTGAACAAACATCTATAAATTCTGAGGCCTTTAATGAAGCGCCCCCAATTAAACCACCATCAATATCATCCATGGAAATCAACGATGGTGCATTACTACCCTTCATGCTACCACCATATAAAATCCGCATTTTATCCGCGATATCACTGTTTTGAGCAGCGATACGTCCTCGAATAAAGGCATGGACCTCTTGAGCTTGTTCTGGAGTCGCGGTTTTACCCGTACCAATCGCCCACACCGGCTCATAAGCAATTACGCTATTTTCCCACGCGTCTACACCAACAACATTAATCACCGCATCCAGTTGCCTAGCCACCACATTCTCAGTCTCACCGGATTCTCGTTCTTCTAATAATTCTCCAACACACAAAATAGGTTTTAAACCCGTTTCCAACGCAATCTTGAATTTCGAGGCCACCATCTCGTCTGTTTCACCGTACATCGCACGCCGTTCTGAATGACCAACAATCACATATTGACAGCCATATTCTTTTAACATGCTTGCGGACACCTCTCCAGTGTAGGCCCCTTCCTCGGCATGGTCACAAACATTTTGTGCGCCCAAACCAATGCGACCAACACCTTGCCCCAAACTCCACTGCAGCTCGCCAAGAAATAAATACGGCGCACAAACAACAATTTCAGCCTTCTCCGCCAGATGAAGCCCCTTCTTAATTTCTGCCAGCAAAGCGCTTACACTTTCTCGCGACCCATTCATCTTCCAGTTACCCGCAACCAAAGGCTGACGCATGTTATTCTCCTGATGTAACGATAAACTATAATAACGTTTTATTTAATCCAGATTCCCGCATAAAACCGCCCAAAGGGTAACCACTCTGCACGCATAAATCAACCGGCTTTATTTAACGAATTGATAAAATAAAACAATAGCCAAAGAAGAATTTTATCATTCCAATTGAGCCAACCGCAACAGTTTTTGGGTGAGCTGACGGGGAAAATCCATAGGCACGTAAGCAAATGTCTCAGAAAACCTCTGAATAACTGGACGAACGTCGGTAGAGTGCCACCACGCATACGGATCATCGATAATTCGATCAATCTGCTTAGCGGCTGATATCGGGGAATCATGCCAAATACCCACCCTCTTCATGTCTTCGAATATTTTGTACGCCCGCGGATGAATCGGCCATAGGTGTGGATCAAAAAACCACACACCGGGGATATCGCAAGCGCAAACTTCCATCCAAGTAGAATAATGGTTATCACAAACTACCAACTGAGCATTCGACAACGCTTTTGCGTAAGGTGTTGTCGAATCTATCAACAAATCGGGTTTCAACGCACGTACACCCTCAGCTTGATTCCATCCATAATGGCCATTATCTGGATAGAGCCGAACTGTCAATTGGGAGGCGGCCTGTGTCGATAAACTAGTTAAGAAAAGATGTTGCCACGCCAAGTACGCTTTAAATTCATAACCAGAGGGGGAACCAAAACCACTGGGATAAGATTTACTCACCGTAGTCCCCAGATAGAGCACCCCCCCCTTTTCCGGCTGAGGAGAATACTTAACCCTCTGCACCAGCTGCTGCAATCGAGCACTTCCCACTGGGGAACACGACAAATCACGATCACTCCACCCCCATGTCAAAAAATGATCCACCGACTTCATCTCCTGCAATACATTTAATCCACACCCACTACCATAAGGCCCACCACCGTGTTGCATTCCCACCCTTAAAACACCGTTTTCAGCCGCATCGGCCGCCATTAATTTAAATACTTCATCCTGATTCCAGCCCACAGCACTAAACAGCAATTGACATTTCTCAGGCATAATAGGAACTCGTTTTTTTAACGCCTGATAACCTTCCAAATACACCCAAGGCACCTGATTCAACAACCAGGTAAATTGTAAGTTTTTTGGTAAACATTGCATAAATGACGTAGAAGACCAACAACGAAAATCGTCATTAATCTCTCCAGAAGAATCCGAGTCCATTAAAAAAACAGGCCTAATCCGACCGCGGGAAATCCAAACAACCCGACACAATTGCTTCCATGACAGCCATGGAGAAACCATCAACACCGGTGCCGCTTTCATCCACAAGCGACTGACACGAGACAATAGCTTAAAAAGAACACGCTTCCACATCGACAAAGTAATGGGCAAAAACTGACGACAAACCCATTTTTTATCCCGAATATCTTTTGCCTTTCCCCATAACAAATTATCCAACTCCGCCACGTAATCCGTTCGCTCAAACAAGTATAAGAAACTGACATAGTCATAGGGGGCATATCCGGTTTCTTGAGCTAAGTGCGTATAGTCCTCACGCAAAACATACCCGTTATCCACTAACACGTAACGATATTGCAGATAGCAAATTAAATGCCACAACCACGGCCCCACCAGAGACTCCCAATACACACAATCATGTGACTCGCCATGAACGCGGTTAAAGTGCACACACAAAGCTTTAAGATAGGTCTGATATAACAAATCCCGATCTTTAACCTGTGAATCTATTGTTTCTTTTACTACCAATATACCCACCTACAGTGAAATAAGCGTTAGGCAAACGCCTACGATATGCGTCGACAAAAAACCTCTTAGAAATTACCCTGACCATAACGAATATGAATTTTATATAAAGCGCTAAGAATCAAAATATTTGCACGAACAGTCGAAGCAAACCGAGGGTTATCCTTCCGCTTAGAAACCGGAACATCCAGCTGTAAAAAGCGGCATCCCTTAACCAAAGCATACATCGCTAACTCTGTACCTATAGAATGACAACTATCAAAATACCCTCGTTGACGATAGACCGATAGACGATAACCCTTCATCCCACATAATGGATCTTTCCAACCTAGTCGATAACAGGTATAGCGCCTAAACAACCATTCAGACAAACGCGCGGACCGCTCCCTAACTCCTAACACAACCTCAACACCTGATGTTAATGCCGCAACATAATGCTCCAACATCTCCACACTGTGTTGCCCATCAGCATCAAAAGTGATCACCGCATCATATTGGGATTGGTTGGCCGCGAAAAAACCACTATTTAACGCCTCGTCATACCCTCGGTTGATTCTATGCGTCACCACGGTGGCACCGGCATCTTCCGCACAATACGCGGTGGCATCACTGGAACCATCATTCACAACAATCGCCTGACCATACGGCAATACTGATTTCACCACAGAAGCTATTGTCGCTTCCTCATTATAAGCAGGAATGACAATCGCTATTGCAAATTTTCCCACTGCACACATTCTCCAGCTGACACACTCTGCAACAAGGTTTTTCCCAACACGGAATCCATTTGATTAGGCGGTAGAGCCTCTGGCGGGCAAGGCCTCAGCACTTCTACATCGTGGCGATTCAAAACAGACCCCGCCGGCAAATCTTTTGCAGCCCGAATGGCTCGGCGCTGCAACACCACGGTCTGCTGCTCGTTCTCTTCGACCTTTTTAACGGCAGAACCTAATGCCAACTCCAATTCCCGAGTTCGATCTACCATGTCCTTCCACGTATTCGGATCCATGGAAAAACGATGATCTGGTCCCTCTCGCTGCACATCATCGGTAAAGTGCTTTTCAATTACTCTAGCGCCCAACGCTACGGCACCCAACACCGTTGAATGACCCGGC
>Ga0233445_1003242_pt1 | contig 10134 bp, 7 predicted proteins | sample SI_124_October20_5_FD_182779 | JGI IMG/M metagenome (GOLD analysis project Ga0233445, IMG submission 182779) | Seawater microbial communities from Saanich Inlet, British Columbia, Canada - SI_124_October2016_100_MG | ecosystem: Environmental > Aquatic > Marine > Inlet | place: Canada: British...
TTTATTGGAGAAATCCGTACAATCGTTGTTAAGCGATATGTTGGATGAGTTTTGTGTGGCACGGAAACGTGAAGGACAGCAATTGGCGCAAGTGATCCAGCAACGATTGGAATCATTGACGTGTTTAGTGCAAGCGGAACAGCAACGGTTGCCCGATATTTTGCGGCAACAACAGGAAAAGTTGCAAAAACGCGTGAGTGCGTTGGATGTTAATTTAGATCCCCAACGCTTTTCACAGGAAGTCGCCTTATTAGCGCAACGTATTGATGTCACAGAAGAGCTGGATCGCTTATTGATTCATTTGGCTGAAGTGGCGCGACAGCTTGAGGAAGGGAATCCGGTGGGTAGAAGATTGGATTTCCTCATGCAGGAATTGAATCGTGAAGCCAATACCTTAGGGTCCAAGTCAGTTGATGCGTTAACGACAAAAACGAGTGTGGATTGTAAGGTATTGATTGAACAAATGCGCGAACAAGTGCAAAATCTAGAATAGCGGTATGGGTGTTTCAATGTTTTCCGTATTCTGCCGTTAATAACGGGATGACTCTTTATTAATTATAGACTGAAGCCATGACCAGAAAAAAATACGTTTGGGGTGTTTTAATCTTGATGTTTTGTATGACGACTTGGGCAGAAAGTCAATCGCCTAAAGAACCGTCCCCAGCAGACGCCTATGACCCTTATCAGGATCCGGTTTTCTACAACAAGTTGGAACTGTATGACAAGTTTTCCAAACTTATGGGGTCAGAGGATACTTTGTCTGACAAACACCTTCAGGAAATTGATTTAGCCATTGTTAAAGTAGCTTTGTATCGCACGCGGGATCGTAAAGCGCATCATCTACCGGCGAATATCTATGCCATGATTGAAAATAAAATTATTCGCAAGCTGATGGATTCCCGACGGTTCCAAGTTTACGAATGCCTTGAATGCAAAACGACACAAGTCATGCTAAAGGAAGATTCTTTTTCCGTATTACGTTTGCTGGAGTCTAATCAACGTTTACAACACGTAGGTCGTGATATCGGGGTTAATGGAATCCTGATGTGGAATGCTTTTGTTGAAAGCGGAAAAGTGGTGTTGCAAATGCGCTTGGTTGATGTCAATAGTGGTCGCATTATGTGGAGTCAGCAGTATTTAAAGAAAAGCTCTCTGCAATTTGATCCGCAACTTTATGTCGGGTTATGGGGCTTGCCCTATTCGCGTAATGGCATTGCCGGTAATGCTAATGTGAGTGGTGGAGGTGTACTCAATATGGGCGCCTTGTGGGTGCAGCGTTCCGCCTTTTCAGAAAATGTCGATTACGGTGCTGGGTTTGATGTGTTTGCTAATACGGCACAAACTGAAGCTGTTAATGTTCAGGCTTTGGGTGTTAATGGTCGGATGATGGTGGCGTTAGACAGTTTGTGGGGTAAAGCGAATAAACAAACTTCATTGTTTAATGCTTATTTGTCAATGGGGATTTCGCTGGTTAAATCCGAAGTGTTGCCTGTTGTACGAGGGGGGTTAACATTACGTTTTAATCATCATAATTATATTGATCTGGGTATGGTGATGATTCCTGAAACCCTGTTCCAGTTCCCGAGTAACCCTGTGTTGGTTGATGAAGGTCGGTTTGGTGGAGCATCTTACGACATTAGCATGGGTTACCGATTCTAGGAGATTATATGAATTATTCAATCGGTGTGCTGGGAATGGCTGTTTTTCTAAGTGGGTGTGGTGGCTGGAAGGAAAAAGCCAAGCAGGTGGATGAATTACGCAATCGCGCCGCACTACATTACGACTTACAACAAGAAAAACGTAAGAAGACTGATGGCTTGATTACTGTTACGCGCAAAGGAAAAAATTACGACATTCAGTTGCAGTTCGATGCCAGTGACGAAAATGTCTATTTTTACATGGATATTCCCCAAGAAGGGCAGAAAGAAGCAACACTAACGGTGCCAGAGTTTCCCATGGAAGAGCGAGATCCAGAAGAAAACTTTGCCGAGGAAGTCATCGAACAAGCTGAAGCGCTTGAAGATGAAGACTCCGTGCCACAGGCTGAGGAAGCGGATAATGCCACAAAACACATGCTATACGCGCAAACTTACTTGTACGAGAAAAAGTACGGTCGCGCATTGGATGAAATTAATCAGGTGTTGGCCATTGTGCCAAAGTCGTCTGTAGGTCATGCTTTGAAAGGATCTATCTATTACAAGTTGGGTGATGTTGATCAGGCGCGTTCTGCTTGGGAATACGCTTTGAGGATAGACCCGAACATGGAAAATGTACGAAACAGTCTTAATCGTGTGAAGGAGGCTGCGTTGTGATAAACCGACAAAAAATACCAATGAAATTGGGGCAATGGTTGGCGGTATTGGCTGTCCTGCTTGGATTTTGGAATACGGTATTGCAAGGCGAAGAAAAGGCCGCGGATTTACGTGAAGAGATGGTGGCGATAGATGCGTTGGAACGTGTTCGTTTTGAACGGGAATTGGAAGGGCGTTTGGCTCAGGATGTAAAATCGTATTTGGGGCATTCGCGTTTTACTCTAAGTGTGACAGCCGATTTGTCTCGTTTTAAGCAAATTCGTCAGAAAGCTTTGCCAAGGTCTCGGGAGGCAACAAGACCTACCCCTGCGTCACAACAGCAGGCCCAATCTTTGCCGCCATTGCAGACCGAACAGCCGGTGCCGGTGTGGCAAGCGCAGACACAGCAGTCAAATGCCTTATTAGAAGGGATGGAGTTTGGCACAGAAGATATGCCAGAACCTGAGGAATTATCGTTGCCGGGCGCACCATTTTCCGAATTCGAACGCGATAAACGTCTGTATCAGGCACGCAAGGACCAAAGGCAAGATGCGAATCGGCGTAATCCTTGGATGAATGATCCGAGACAAAATAAAACGAATAAAGCCCAGCCCGCGGTTGAGCCGTATCGAGCACCTGTTGCCCGGCCAGATTTTCCACCTATTTCTTCCGAACCGGAATATATTGATGAAATGGTGGGTTTTCGTACCCAAATTAATCGGTTAACAGTAGGTATGACTGTTGATCAGGGGAAAATTGATAGGGAGCAAGAAGAATTTATTCGTAACCTAATTTTTCAAAAAGCCAAGCTGGATAGTGTTCGTGGAGACAGTTTGCGTATTGTTAAAGTAGCTTTTGTGCAGGCAGAACCCGATTCTTTGGTGGGACTCATTAAGGATTATATTCCCTATATTACGTACGCCATCGCCGCTTTATTGGGGTTGTTGTTCCTGATTTTATTGGCGGTTTTGTTTCGTTTATTTAAAAAAAAACCTGATGATTCGTCTGTAGATAATGAGCGCGACGTTATGTCTGATGGTGTAGAACAATCCGTCAGTGTTGAAGCAGAAATAGATGACGCTCAACAGCTTTTGCATAAATTAGAAGTGGCGCGTCAACAGGAGGTGCGTCAACAAACGTTGAAGCAGGATATTGTGACACACGCGGTGGCTCAACCGGAAAAAGTGAGGGAAATTGCGCGTGAAGAAATGTTGGGAGAGGGAGGTGTCCATTTAGTGGCTGGGTTGCATCAGGTCTTAGGGCCGCAACTTTTCCGTAGTTTATTCCCCAATTTTTCTGGTGAAGAACTCATTTCTTTTGAGGCCTATTTGGCAGAAAACGGGGTCATTAAAGATGATGATTTGTCTGGGATTTTGGAGAAATTTAATCAGCAGATTTTGCATGAGAAATTGCTCAATGATGACTCAATAATCACAAAACCGTTTGCATTTTTAGAGCGTTTGAACGATGACCAGGTGTTGTACCTGCTAAATGATGAAGATATACGTATAAAAACTTTGGTGTTCTCACAATTGCCGGTTGAGCGGGGTGCTGCCGTCATTGCCAAATTAAAGCAAGAAGATCAGGTGGCGATTGCTTTTGAGCTTAGTGAGTTTGCCAGTATTCCCTTGGATTCTTTTCAACAAGTGGCTAACCGTTTGGCGAAGAAAGCCATGGATGTTCCCAGCTTTAATAACGTGTCATCTGATGGTGTAGGCTTGTTGGTGAATATGTTTGATCACTTGGATGGGGCGACTGAAAAAGGTTTGTTTGAACAGATGCAGGCTAAAAGTCCTGATTTGTATCATCGCATTAAGCAGGTGTATTTTACGTTTTCCGATATTCCCAGAATGCCTTTATCCGTATTGAAAAATATTTTACGTGAAACGGATAAAAACACTTTAGCAATCGCGTTAAGTACGTCCAGTGAGGAATTTAACGCTGTTGTTTTTTCAGCGATGCCTGAAAAGATGCGTCATATGGTGCGTGAAGAAATTAATGTGTTACCGCGAGATCTTGGTGAAGAGAGTATTGAAACATCGCGTCGAGTGATTGTTGATGGTATTCGTGGTGCGATGAAAAGTGGACAATTCTCTATGGAAGATTTGAGTGATGAAAGAGAATCGGACGTGAACAGCGTAACCGAGTAAATTTTGTATCGAATAATTAGTCTATTGTTGGGTTTGTCTTTGCCGTATTGGAGTTCGGCCGAAGGCTTGCCTGATTCGTTAAATTCTTCCCGGTTGGATATTCGTTTCCGACCCGAAATAGCCGCTCGTTCCGAAGAAATTCAGGTGGCTAAACCCACACAAGCCTTACCCATGCACGAAGCGCGTGATTTACGCTTCTTTCTGAATGATTTGCACTTTAGTGGTCAGAGTGTTTTTAGTCAGAATGATCTCTTGCCTATGTATCAGCATTATCTGGGGCGGGAGATCGGTTTGGATGTGTTGTATCGAGTTGCTCGGGAATTGACTGTTTTGTATCGTAATAAGGGGTTTATTTTGTCCCGTGCTGTGGTTCCAGCACAGCGAATTAAGGACGGTCAGGCTCAGATTGTGGTGATTGAAGGTTTTATTGATAAAGTGAGCATTGAAGGAGCTGTCTCCGCTCGTTTACGTGAGCGATTGGATCGGTATGGGCAGCATATTATCAGTAGTATGCCGTTGGACGTGGCTGTTTTGGAACGATACCTCCTGTTAGCTGACGATTTGCCGGGTGTGTCTGTAAAAGCCGTTTTAAGTGCGTCTAAGGACACGCCAGGAGCCGCTACTTTACGTTGGAGAACGGCATTTGACCGTTATCAAGCGTATGTTTCTGCGGATAACCGCGCTTCTGATTTAGTGGGGCCGTATCAAGTGATGTTAGGTCAAACCGTTAATAACGTGTTGGGTCTTAATGAACAGTTTAGTCAAACTTTAATTACCACCAATCAGGTTCAAGCTTTGTTGCATGCGGCTCTGGATTATCGCCAACCGATTAATTTAGAGGGACTCTCTGTGTTGTTACACGTGAGTGCCAGTCGTAGCCAACCCGATGAAAGACAGATTGGAATAAGTACGGTAGGGAATAGTCAGATGTTGGAAGTGGGCTTGTCTCAGGCTGTTTATCGTCGGCGATCTCATAATTTGACGTGGACGGCTGGGTTTCTCGTGCGGCATAACGATCAGGAACTCACTGCAGCCGCGGCACAAACTTCTGGAGACGATACTCGAGTGGTGCGTTTGGGATTGGTTTGGGATATGGCTGATTCTTTAAAAGGTATTAATCTGTTTAGATTGGATATTAAGCAGGGCTTGGATGTATTGGACGCTAAAGTCGATGGGATGGCGCAAGTGGCAGAAGTAGGATTTAGTGTGATACAAATACATTTAACACGCTTACAATCTTTAGGATCTCCTGGTTGGTCTTTGTTAATGGGGGTGAGTGGACAATACAGTGCGAAGCCATTATTGTCCGGTGATCGTTTTGGCTTGGGGGGTCGGGACTTTTTGCGGGCGTACGATGCGTCTCAAGAATCTGGAGACCAAGGTTTGGCGTTGAAATTAGAAATACGTCGGGATCAATCAGTTAAGTTACCGTTTGTACAAAATGTGTCGTGGTATGCTTATTATGATGCGGGCAAGGTGGTGGCCCAAGAAGTATCGAGTGGGCACTTTTTATCGGCTATTGGTACGGGGTTTCGAGTTAATTTTTCCGAGGATTTGTCTGGATCTTTTGCTCTTGGAAAGGGCTTAAAAGCAACCAGTGAGAGAGCTGATCCTCCAGACTTTCGTGTATTTATAGGGGTTGCTCAGCGATGGTAAGTGGGACTGATTTTATGTACTGCGTCAATGAATGCGCCAACATGTTCGGGGGGTATGTCTGGATGAATGCCATGGCCGAGATTGAATACATGTCCAGATCCTTGGCCAAAACGGGCTAAAATATCGGCTACTTCAGCTTCTATGCGTTGAGGTTCAGCATATAACATGCAAGGATCCATGTTGCCTTGTAAAGCGACACGGTCTCCAACTTGTTGTCGTGCAATATGGATATCTGTTGTCCAGTCCAAACCTAAGGCATCACAGCCGGTATCAGCCAGTTGGTTTAGCCAATGGCCGCCACCTTTGGTAAACAAAACTACAGGGATAACTTCACCATCTTGTTGGCGAGTTAATCCAGAGACAATTTTTTGTAGGTAAGCCAGAGAGAATTCATTAAACCCGGAAGGTGTGAGTAATCCACCCCAAGTATCGAAGATCATGACGGCTTGAGCACCTGCCTGAATTTGCGCATTTAGGTACAGGATGACGGTTTGAGTGATTTTTTCCAATAATTGATGAAAAGCTTTAGGTTCCCGCCACATGAGTGACTTGACTTGGCAAAACGCTTTGCTGCCGCTGCCTTCAACCATGTAAGTGGCTAAAGTCCAGGGGCTGCCTGAAAAGCCAATGAGTGGCACACGGTCTTGTAAGTCTTTTCGGATCAGTCGTACGGCATCCATCACATAGCGTAACTCGATCTCGGGATCGGGAATGGGCAAGGCCTTAATGGCTTCTGGAGTGCGTACCGGATTTTGGAATTTTGGTCCTTCGCCTTCGGTAAAGTATAGGCCAAGACCCATCGCGTCTGGAATGGTGAGGATGTCAGAAAATAAGATGGCGGCATCCAGTTTAAAGCGTTCGAGAGGCTGCATGGTCACTTCGCAAGCCAGCTCAGGGTTCTGACATAAATCAAGAAAGCTGCCGGCACGTTGGCGAGTAGCTCGGTATTCGGGTAAATAGCGTCCTGCCTGACGCATCATCCATACAGGGGTGTAATCAACGGGTTGACGTTGAAGGGCGCGTAAAAAACAGTGGTTGGTTTTCATAGAGTGCAACAGGCCAGTTGAAAATTGACATTTTGTGAGAATGGAAGAACGATCTGATTATCATCAGATTCGATAAATCGTACCGTAAAACGATGTTTTCCTCCACTAATTTCCACATAATAGGGTACGCTGGAAACGGTACTCACCTGCACTAACTGGCAGACGGTGTGGGCATCCATGCTTTGGTGGTAAATGCCATTAATGGCTGTTTTGTAGCAGGAAGGAGTACTGTGTCTTACCAATTGTAGGACTAAGGCGATGGCATTACGTGTAAAACTTAAATAATCTAGCCACGAGGAAAGGTCTTGGTGTCTTCTTTCGGATGACGCGCTAAACCAGTGATGAGCAACAGGGAGGTCGGTGGCCAGTAGACTATTAGGTATTGCGAATCGCTTAGCCATGGTCGTTATAAATGGGTTTTTACGTAACTTTGGTGCGATTAATGACTGAAGTATTTGTAATTCACCTTGTAGTTCGTTTAATTCATGAAGAACGAGTTCGAGCAAGGAGTTGTCGACTTCGGGGACACTAGACAGTTGTAAAAAACTTTTGGTTAGGCGATCTATTTCATGGAGTAATTCTTTGCGGATATCTTTGCGATTAATCATATCTAGAATAATAAGAATGTTATCCAGTGCGGCGCTGCTATCCCAATGTGAAGGTTTCTCTGTGTGGTATTGTGCGCGATCAAATAGATATTCCAAGCGCAAAAAGCTGCGCATGCGCTCGTTCATAGGGTGTTCGTAAGTGGTTGTATCGCTCATAAGGGATTAATGACTGAGGTTATTGGTGTCTCTGTGGATGTGTAAAAGACACAGAAGAGCATAATGGCATGTGTAAATGTCTTTGTTTTTTTTTGGCTAATTATTTGATGATTTATAAGAATCATTGGTTGTTTTGCTGGGGATTCAGCTTTGGATAACATTCAGTGAATGAATTGCTTTTAGTGTCAGGGAAAATGGGTTATTGATACACCGCTAGGTTAGGTCACGAAGCGTATACCAACGAGTCACTCATAATCCATAATTCCAAATGCCACTTTAAGGTTCAATAAAGGGCTGACATATTGTAACGAATGGCCTTATTTTGCAAGTGCTTTTTGCTGGTGACAGCGGGATAGGCGTTGATAGCGTATGTGATAGTGACGAACTTGTTTGAGTAGGTGTTGTGTGTCTTTGCGATTGTCAATAATGTCATCGGATAATGCTAATCGACGATAGCGATTAATTTGCTGTGCCATAATCTTTTTAACGAGGTCGCTATTGGTTTTGTCTCGGGCAATAGTCCGTGTGATTTGTAAAAGTTCTGGTAAATCAATGGCTAATTTTCGATGAATAATAGAATAGGGTCCTGTTTCGAATAAAAGAGGGATGCAGACGATTCCGTAAGGGGCATGCATTTGTGTTGGCCATTGTTGGATTTGTTGCTGTACTTTGGGATGTAAAATGGCTTCTAATTGTCGCCGTTTTTGTGGTGAATTAAATATTATTTGTCGCAGAGCGTGACGGTTTAATAAGCCGTTTGGTGTGCAGATTTGGGAGCCAAAACAACGAATGATTTCCTGAAATGCGGGTTTCTCAGGAGAAGAGACGAGTTCTTTAGCTAGCTGATCGGCATCTAGGGTGGGTACATTATGTTGTGAAAAATAGCTGAGCGCGGTGCTTTTTCCGCACCCAATTCCTCCGGTTAATCCTATGATAAGTGTCATTTATTTGGGTTCTTTTTAAAGTTCTGGGTTGTGGCTTGAAGTGTGTATTAATAGGCTGTATGGTGAGTTCAATTATACAGAATTCCATAAACAATTAAGAGGGGGTTTTCGGCATGCTGGATTATCTGGCACGGATTTCATTAAGAAAGAAAATAGCGCTCAGTTTTTTGGCGGTATTGTCTATTTTAATGTTCGCTATTGTGAGCGCGCTGAGTAGTTTGACTGAAGTTCACGAGAAGATGGCGTATGTTGTAGATGAAGTTCAGCCGGCTATGGCGGACTCTATGGAACTGATTAATACCTTGCAAGCTTCTTCCAGTAGTATGGGGTTTTATCTGCTAGCTCAAGACGACGTGGAAAAAGAGTCTTATTTGGCATCGCTAACCACTTTAGAAACACAACTTAATAAGTTGAGCGCTAGGCTGTCAGAATCCAAATCGACTGAATTAATTGAGTTAATGGCAAGGGTTCGTCCGCAATTGGTAAAGTTTCGCGAGTATCGAAAACAGGTATTGCTATTGGCGAGTGATAATTCCAAAAATATTCCGGCAGTAGCGATATCTACGACTCAACTTAGACCTTTAGCCGATGAAGTCAATGAGCAGTTGGGTTTGTTGTTATTGGCAGAAAAAGAAGAAAATTACGTGCGTGGACGGCGTGAGTTTTACGAGTTGATTAACGAGGTGCGTTACTCTTGGATGGGTGTCTTGATTGAAGCAAGAGCCTTTTTGTTTGGCCGAGCCGATGGCAATAAAGACAACGTAGAGATATTTTATGGCGGCGTGTTGCAATCCATTTCTCGTTTACAGGGGATGGAAGACCTGATTAATTTTGAGCAAGAAGAAGTGTTGGGCGGTTTAGATGAGCTGGTTGGGCGCTGGAAAGCAAGTTTTGATGCATTAGCCATAGTGCATCAAGGTAATCGTTGGCGTGAAGATGTATATTTGGTGCGTACTCAGATTAGTCCATTAATGGTGTCTTTGTCGAAGGACTTAACGGCTCTCGCTGCGTTGCAACATCAGCGTATTGTGGTAGCCAATGCTGACGTGAATGAGTTGTACAACAGTAAAAGATTGCATTACGTGGTGTTGTTTATCTTGGCTGTGTGTATTGTGTTGGCAATCGGATGGGTTTTGGTTACATCCATTAGTAGCGCCTTGTCGAGAGTAGTGGATACCATCCATTCCATCGAAGATACGGGTGATTTTAGCTTGCGAGTGGAAGTGCGTGGGGATGATGAAATTGCCGAAATCACTGAAAGTTATAATCAGTTAATTGCCTTG
>Ga0233445_1003251_pt1 | contig 10115 bp, 12 predicted proteins | sample SI_124_October20_5_FD_182779 | JGI IMG/M metagenome (GOLD analysis project Ga0233445, IMG submission 182779) | Seawater microbial communities from Saanich Inlet, British Columbia, Canada - SI_124_October2016_100_MG | ecosystem: Environmental > Aquatic > Marine > Inlet | place: Canada: British...
TATTGCAATAAAATTGAATAATTTCTTTTTCGTAAATATGACCAGCATCATTTAATTTCTTAAAAACATCTTGAACAAATGCTATATTTTCTGAAGAACTGGTCTTATAGAAATAATCAAAATCAATACCAAAAGCAGTAAAATCATCATAGTCACGTTTATTCCAATGAGCAACATAATCAGCAGGAGTTTTTCCCTCTTTTTCAGATTGAATTAGTATTGGTGTTCCAAAATCATCAGATGCACAAACATAGTACGCCTCAACTCCATTTTGTTTTAGAAATCGAGTAGTCACATCTGCTGGAAGATATGTTGATGCAACATGACCCAAGTGAATCTCTCCATTTGCATAAGGTAATGCACTTGTAATTATAGCTCTTTTATTCATGATATAATTTTCAATGATAAGATTAGAGTTAAGAAGTTTTACCAGTTATTTGCATATTTTACTTGTTCTGGAGTTAATTTATCAATTTTAACATCCATAGCCTTCAATGCATCAAATGCAATCTGAATGTCAATTTCTTTAGGAACATCAATGATTTTGTTTTCCATTTTTTTGTGATTTTTAAGAATATACAATACGGACAAGAGTTGATTTGAAAATGATTGAGCCATAACCTCTGGAGGATGTCCTTCTGCAGAAACTAAATTAGCAAGACGTCCTTGTCCAATCAAGTAAACTTTTCTACCATTTTTCAAAGTACATTCATCAAGAGTTGGTCTAACTTCTTTAACAGATTTAGATTTCTTTAGCAAAAATTCTGCATCAATTTCAACATCAAAGTGTCCAACGTTACCCATTATTGCACCATCTTTCATTTTCAAAATGTGTTCTTTTCGAATTACACTGGTCATTCCAGTGCAAGTGATAAACATGTCACCAATTTTTGCTGCTTGGGACATTGGCATTACTTCAAATCCATCCATGTGAGCTTCAAGTGCTTTAACAGGATCAACCTCAGTTACAATAACTTTTGAGCCCATTCCATTACATCGAGATGCAACACCACGACCAACCCAACCGTATCCAACTACTACAACACGTTTTGATGCCATTAGTAAGTTCATAGCGCGCAAGTAACCATCAATAGTACTTTGTCCTGTACCATATCGATTATCAAACATATGTTTGGTGTAAGCCTCATTTACCAAAATTACAGGATAACGTAATTTGCCTTGATTTTCTACGGCTCTAATTCGAGTTACACCAGCAGTAGTTTCTTCAGTAGCTCCTAAAACTTTCATGTCTTTGAATCTTTTATCAAAGTGTGCTTTGATATTCATGTCAGCACCATCATCAGTTAGAATTGTTGGTTTGTGTTTGAGCACTTGATCAATTGACCAATCATAGTCCTTTACAGATTGTCCATGCCATGCATAGACATTGATTCCCTGTGATGCCAAAAAGGCTGCAATGTTATCTTGGGTGGTTAAAGGATTACCTCCACAAACTGCAACTGTTGCACCTAATTCTTTAGCACCCATTAGCAAAACAGATGTTTCTTTTGTAACGTGTAAACAAAAACCAAGAGTAATTCCCTTGAGAGGTTTTGATTTTTTTAATCGATTAATCGTGTTATCTAAAATTTGCATATGAGATCTAGCCCATTCATAGGAAAGTTTACCTTCTTTGATCAATTTTGGACTAGATTTTACTTTACTCAATAAATAAAACCCAGTCAGGGGCTATAAAATACTATCATGCGAATCTAAATAAATGACAGATATTTGGTAAAACACATGGCATGGAAAAAGATTGCAGAAAAAGGAGAAGTACCATCAGGTGGAGGCAAGGCATTCAAAATTGAAGGAAAACAAATTGCAATTTTTAATCAAGATGGATATCATGCCATGGATGATCTTTGTGTACATCAAGACGGTTCAATTGCACCAGGTAAATTAGAAGGAGATATTGTAGAATGCCCATTACATTTTTGGCATTACAACATCAAAACAGGAGAATTAGTGGATTATCTCAAAGATGTGAAATTAGAAACATATCAAGTTGAAAAAAGAGATGATGGGCTATATGTTGACATTTAATAAAGAATCAAACTAATTCATAAAATTCAATTTTAAGTACAATTTTTATTCCAAGAAATTATTTAAAAAAAGCATTGAATCAAGACATCATAAATGAAATAATTTCTCAAGATTACGAATCAATCACTAGCAAAATTGAAGAATTTATAGAAAGTGAAATTAAAAGAAACAGTGCAAAAGGAATTATCTTAGGTTTAAGCGGAGGAATTGATTCAGCAGTATTAACATACATCTGTAAAAGAAAACTAAAAGAAAAAACTCTTGCATTAATCATGCCAGATACAACAATTACTCCATCTAGTGAAACAGAAGACGCAATGAAAATTATCGGTGTAACGGGAATCAAACATAAACTAATTGACATCAAACCAATCGTAAATGAATATTCAATGTATCTAGTACCCAATGAAAAATCTAAAGGAAACCTAAGAGCAAGAGTAAGAACAAACATCCTATACTATTATGCAAACATAGAAAATTATTTGGTACTAGGTTCAAGTGACAAAAGCGAATATTTGATTGGATACTTTACAAAATTTGGAGATGGGGCATCAGATTTGACTCCAATTTCTTCATTGTACAAATTACAAGTACGTGAAATTGCAAAATATTTGGGAGTGCCAGATAACATAATATCAAAAAAGAGCAGCCCACATCTTTGGAAGGATCATGAAGCTGAAAAGGAATTAGGAATTCAATATGAAGAAGTAGATTCAATTCTGCATTGCCTTTTTGAGAAAAAACTTTCAATTCAAGAAACAGTAGAACTTATAAAAATAGATAAACAAACAGTTGAAAAAATTTATGAATTAAACACAAACAGTGAACATAAAAGATTACTACCACGAAAATATGATATAAAATAGCATGAATCTTCAAGATACCTTATCAAATCAAGTGCAAAAATTAGAGAATTCAGAAAAAATAAAGATCTACTTATGCGGAGTGACAGTTTATGATGAATCACATATTGGACATGCAAGAACAATTATCGTATTTGATGTATTAAGAAAATATTTAGAAAATAAAGGAATAGATGTAGAGTTTGTTCAAAACTTTACAGACGTAGATGACAAAATAATTAATCGTGCACAAAATGAAAATTTGTCTGCAGAAGATATTAGTAACAGATACATTGAAAATTACTTCAGAGATTTTGATAAACTAAACATAAAACGTGCAACAAATTATCCAAAAGCCACAGAGCACATTGATGATATTATCGAATTTGTTCAAAAATTAATCGAAAAAGAAATAGCATATGTTTCAAAAAATGGAGTGTATTTTTCAGTTTCAAAATTCCCAGAATACGGAAAATTATCTAAAAAGAAAATTGATGAATTAGAATCAGGTTCAAGGATTCAAGTTGATGAGACAAAAAAAGATCCTCTAGATTTTGCAGTATGGAAGTTTTCAGATATAGAGCCGGTATGGAGTAGTCCATGGGGCAAAGGCAGACCAGGTTGGCACATAGAATGTTCAGTAATGAGTAAAAAGTACCTAGGAGAAAATTTTGACATTCATGGTGGAGGACGAGACCTAATTTTCCCACACCATGAAAATGAAATCGCCCAATCAGAATCACATACAGATAACCAATTTGCAAAAATTTGGATGCATGTAGGAATGGTGACAATTTCAGGCGAAAAAATGTCAAAATCACTTGGAAATACAAAATCAATCAAACATGTCTTAGAAAATTGGGGTTCAAACATCATCAGACTATTTTGTTTGTCAGGACACTATTCTAAAGTAATTGACTATTCTGAAGAAATGTTAAAAGAAAATCTTACAAAATGGAGACAAGTTGAAACTTGTTATTTTGAATTAATTCACGCAAACAATGCAGAACAAGAAAACATCACAGAAAAAATTGAAAAAATTAATTCAGAATTTGATAAATCCTTAGAAGATGATTTGAATACACATCTAGCATTATCAGCATTTTTTCAACTAGTAAAAGAAACAAACAGACTGGCAGCATCAGAGAAACTAGGAAAAGATAATTCAGCAATAATAATGAAAAAGTTTGAAAGACTCTCAAAAATATTAGGATTAAACATCCCCAAAATGAATCAAGAAGAAAAAGAAAAAATTGATTCTTTAATATCAAATAGAGAAAAATTACGAGAGGAAAAACAATTTGAAGAAGCAGACAAGATCAGAGATCAACTTAATGAAATGAATATTGAATTAATTGATCATAAAGGAAAAACAATCTGGATGAAAAAGGAAAAGATACAAAAAGATTGGAAAAAAAATTAATTGAATTTATTTTTAAAAACAACTTCATCTAAACTCAATTGACCACCACGTTCTTTGGCAGGTTCAAGAGCTTTTCCAACAACAATCATTAAAACAATCAAATGATCATCAGGAAGATTGATAATTTCTGCCATTTGATCATAATCAAATCCAACCATTGGGCAAGAATCAAGGCCCATTTGTTTTGCTGCAAGCATAATGGTTTGACCTGCAAATCCACAAGAACGAACTGCTTCATCACGTCGATTTTGAGGACTATCAGAATATTTTTTTTCCAAAGAGGCTTTAACTAATTCTTGTTTTTCAGTAGGATGATTCTTCCAATACCTCAAAGGATCTTCCTTCCAGGCATTCATATTTCCACATAGCAATATCACCAAGGACCCATCCACAGGTTGTGCCTGATTTCTTGCAGCAATTCCAATTTTTTCCTTAATTAACTGATCAGTAACTGTGACAAATCTCCAATTTTGTTGATTATAACTAGTTGGAGAAAGAATTGTCAATTTCATCAAGGAATCAACTTCTTCAGAAGTCATTTTGTGATTAGGATCAAATTTCTTAATTGCACGTCTATTAGAGATTGCTTCAAAAGTATCCATACAATAATTTCTAAATTATATCAATTTAATTGATTCTACAAAAAAAGAAAATGATCGATCATAAGATTACAAAATAACCTTCGGCTCAAATACCTAAATTTTACAAAAAAAATATGGGAGCACAAGATCTTCAAAAACTATTTGAAATAAAAAACCAAATTCAACAAATAGATAAAAAAAATCACTACAACTTTATCATAGATTCAGATACAAAAGAAGGGAGAACCAGAATAATCATTGATGAATTTGGAACATGGAAAAAAACTCCAAATTTAACAGAGGAGCAAGCATCAGAATACAGGAAAAAAGGATTCAGGCAATTCGTACCAGATTTAATTGATTTTAAAAATAAAATAATTATTGAATATCAAGAGGAGTGCAAAGGAAGACAAGGAGTATTACGAAGGCGTGGAAAAATTAACAAAAAAGGACACGACGAATTTAGTGATGAGGATAAAGATATCTTTTATGAATTAGCAAAATTCAACCAATTAAAAATTTGGGAAAATACTCCCCAAGTGGAACAAAATAAAGAATTAAAAGTTTTTTTAAAAGCATTCTCTAAAAACAAAAATAATTTTAAAAATTAGAATTTTAATAATCTTAAAAAATTATGGAAGAGGTTCATGTCCACGCTTATATCCACTCCATTTCCTATATTCATAATCAGTTAATGGAGATTCACAACCGCATTTACAAAATGTTTTCATAATTACACCAACATACATAGTCTATTTTTAGATTATCTTTAATCCAATCTAACTATTCATCAACAATATTTCAATAAAATGAGATCAAAAAGATCGACAATATAGCAAAAGGTAAAAACAAAATATTATTTTGAATGTATTTTATCTTGAATTTGTGCTAAAATTAAAGCAGCCTTATCTTTATTTTCATAAGTATCAACAGTCTCATCCATAATTGCATCAATTTCATAACTTTTATCGACTAGAATACTTGCAACGTGGTCATCCAGAGTTCCATTACCAATCAAATAATATGCAAAAACAGTATTTTTTTGCCCGATTCTGTGAAGCCTATCTTCTGCTTGTCTATGAATAGCAGGACTCCAATCAAGTTCTGCAAAAATAACATATTTTGCACGAGTTAAATTAATACCAACATTTCCAGCACGAATTCCTGCAATCATTAACTTGGATTCACCTTTCTGAAATTTGTCAATTTGATCTTGCCTCATAGCATCAGATTGTCCACCAATAATTGAAACAGGTGCAAACTCCTGAAGACTTTCATGAAGTAATTTATGAATTACTTTATGGTGACAAAATACAACAACACTTTCTTCAATTTCCATAATATTTTTTACAAAATTTATCACATGAGGTAGTTTAGCAACACCAGCAATTTGTCGTTCACTTTGAATTGCTCTATGATAGGAAGCAGATTTAGAAAATTCTGTTTGAGCTTCTTTTTGTTCACTCTCTAATTTTTTCCAAATTTTATCTAATTCTTCAAGATAATAATCAGTATCAGATGCAATTACTTCTTTGTATCGAACTTTATCTTTTAGTTCCTTTAACACATCAGCTTTTTTCCTTCTTAACATCACATGTTTTTGTAATTCATTTCTAAGTGATGCCCGTTTATTTTCCAACACAATAGCTTTTCCTTTGTCATTGACATAGCAAAAGTATTCACAAAATTCCTTAAAGCTTCCCAGTAATCCAGGTTTCAAAATATCAATAATAGGCCAAATTTCAGAACCACGATTATAGATAGGAGTACCAGAAAGTCCAATTCTATAATGAACAGTAGATAATGCTGCAAGTTTTTTAACAGCTTTATATTTTTGAGTGGTTTTTGATCTTAGATTATGAACTTCATCGCAAACAATTGTATGAATTCCAACTTGTTCTAAATCACCAGAGCGTTTGAGAAGTAATTCATAATTAATTACATAAATATCAGTTTTAGGCAATTCTTTAGATTTACCAGTTCGGATTAAAGTGACACTAGGAGATTCAGATTCAATAATTCTGCCATTTCTACTTTTTTTCTTAAGAAATTTTTCAATTTCACGCTCCCAATTATTGAGAGTAACTAACGGAGCAACAATAAGTACAGGAAAAGTTTGTTTTTCTGTAGAAACATAAGATAAAGTCTGAACAGTTTTTCCCAGACCCATTTCATCTGCAAGTAATGCATTACCAGAAGATTTGAGTAAAAAGTCCAATCCCTCTTTTTGAAAGTTCATCAGTTTGCCTCTAAACTGTTCTCCAGTTTTTGCACGTTTCAGTTTATGATTTATCGGAGGTAATGTGGGTTTAGGAGCATATGTTTTAACAATTTTTCTCTGCCAAACAGTTTTAGACAAAATTTCTAAAGGGTAACGATCCATCAAAAGTTTTAGTTGTTTGATACTCTCAGTAGTATCCTCAATAATTACTTCATTCTCATTTTCACCATACCATGCTTTTGAGGTTAAACTAGAGATCTTATCTATAGCCAATGATCCAGTTATTTTCCAACACCAAAGTTTTGAATATTTATCCTGAACGTATTCTAACGTACCAAAATTTTCTAGTGATGTTGTCATAATTTGTAGCTAGGAATTTTTTTTCTCTTATGAATCTTCAGGTTTGATCAAATTATTAGAAAAAAAATAAAAAACAAGAAGAGTTAAAATATAACATATTTATCTCATATTGGATCAAATTAAAAATACAATTAGGCACAAAATCATAACAATTGTCAATAAATCAAATATTGAAAATATTTTTTATAAAAATATTTCAATATACGTTTAAAGTTAATAAAAAATATAATTTGATATGCAATTTAGTCAAAATGAAGAACCAGATATTAAAAAACCAATCATCATTGCAGCAATGCAAGATATGGGTAATGTAGGAAGTATAGTAATTAATTTCATTAACAAATCGTTAAAAACAAAATCATTCAGGAGCGCCAAAGTTTCATTTCCAACATATGTCATAGATAATGGAGGGTATGTTGATCTACCAAAAGAAAATTGGGAATATAGATACACAGACGATCTAATAATATTTGGTGGAGGAAATGGTCAACCACAAGACAATAATGAATTGAATTTACTTTGTAAAGATGTAATTGACATTGCAGAAAAATATTCTGCAAAATTCATTTACACATTAGGAGGATTTCACACAAACAAGATTCTAAAAAACAATCCCAAAACATACATCACTACAACTTCAATGGAGCTAAAAAAACAAATGGAGAAACTAGAATTAGATATGACGCCTCAAAAATCAGCAATTACAGGATTTAATGGATTAATTCTAGGATTTGCTAAAAAATACAATATTCAAGGAATTGGAATGTATGGAGAATTAAATCAACCAGAAATACCTCAATACAGAGCAGCAATTAGCATCATCAAAACAATCGAGAAATTAACATACAGAAAATTAGGCAGTACAGAAGAATTAGAGATTTTAGCTCAAGAAATAGACAAGAAATTCAGAAATTAGTGAGCAGTTCCTACTTCATGGGGCGCAGTGTTCTCATCATGACAATCACAACTACACAAGTGTGTCTTGTGATTATTCATACAATCAATACATTCAAAATGTTTTCGAGTTTCACATGCAGCACAAATCATAATTAATCATTACCAATAGATGAATTTGAATATTTCTTTAATTAAAGAGTTTTTAAGGCATATTCTGAAAAATATAGTAGTTGAAAATTTATCATAAATCAACATGTATCACATGTAAAAAAGCTATTAGTGAAATTGAAAGAATGAAAATAGATGTAGATTCAAGAGACTTTTTCAAAGATCCATTTACAGAAATAGAATTAAAAAAAATTATTAAAATGACGGGAAAAAAACCACAAGAATTACTTAGAAAAAGAGACAAGACATACAAAGAAATGAAGTTAGATCAAAACAAAAAAACAGATTCAGAAATTATCAAATTAATGGTTAAGTATCCAGGGTTAATTTTACGTCCAATTGTAATTTTAAAAAATAAAGCAGTAGTGGGAAAAATAGACCCTAAAGAAATAAAGAATTAATCAGAATTCTCTTTTTTAAAAATTCGAATTGCCTCTAAATGAGAACAATTAGCTTTTTGTCCATTTCCATGATGAAATTTATAATAATTTTTGAAACCAAAACATTCACAAGTATCAGATGTTACAAAATAGGATTTTTCAGGATCTGATGAAGATTTAATTTGAAATAAATCAGCCTCAATTTTCACTATACATCCATCATCAACGAGTTTTTTTGCTTTTTTGATAGTAGCAGGACTGCTCATAATGTATTCAAAATCTAATAATATTATAAACGATTTCTAACAAAAATCCATATTGAGTATGAAAAAATACATCGCCAAACGTGCAGCTACAATGTTTGGCGTACTACTAATCACATTACTAATCACAATAATGCTTGTTGGCTCCAACATGGATACAATTCTAAAACAAGGAGTGGTGTTTCAAGTCAGATCAGAAATTACTGAAAATCCCGAAATAGCTCAAAGTTTTTCATCAGTGCAAGAATTTGAAGGATATATTCAAGATAGAACAGATGAACGGATAAAAAATTTAGGATTAGATGAGCCATGGTACTCCCCTCAAAGAATTGGATTGACAATGTACAAAATAATTTTATTAGACTTTGGACAGGCTACTTTTCTAACAAGCGATTTAGGATCATCAGATGTAAAAGAAATTATTTTTGAAAAACTTCCAAGAACAATTTTACTATTTACTACTGCAACAATTTTAATTTCAATCATAGGAATTTTTGTCGGAGCATTATCTGCAAGTAAAATTGGTTCAACGATAGATAGAATCACATCAAGCTTTGCAATTATCAGCTCAAGTTTTCCAGTATGGTGGATTGGAATGTTGATGATATTTTTATTTGCATTTACATATCAGATTTTTCCAGCAAGGGCAACTCCAGACATCCCAGCATCAAGTCCAGAGTATCTAGGAGCTTTATTGTACCACATGACATTACCGTTAATCACAATTGTAATGATAGGATTTGGTTCTTGGGCATATTTGGTTAGAAACTTTATGGTGGGAATTATGCAAGAGGATTTCATAATTGCAAAAAAGGCAATCGGAATTAAACAAAGCAAGATCACATACACTCATGCGCTAAAAAATGCAGCACCACCAATTATTACAATTCTAGCACTAAGTTTGTCAGGCTCACTTGGGGGGGCAATAATTACA
>Ga0233445_1003253_pt1 | contig 10103 bp, 8 predicted proteins | sample SI_124_October20_5_FD_182779 | JGI IMG/M metagenome (GOLD analysis project Ga0233445, IMG submission 182779) | Seawater microbial communities from Saanich Inlet, British Columbia, Canada - SI_124_October2016_100_MG | ecosystem: Environmental > Aquatic > Marine > Inlet | place: Canada: British...
AAGATGAACCAGATGATTTTTGTATTGCTACTGGTGTTCAATATTCAGTACGTGACTTTGTCAACTTCGCTTGGGGTCATCTAGGTAAAACCATCCGCTGGGAAGGTGAAGGTATGGATGAAAAAGGCTACGATACTGAAACTGGCAATTTACTCGTAGCAGTTGATAAGCGTTACTTCCGCCCAACCGAAGTAGAGACCCTGTTAGGCGATCCAACTAAAGCCAAAGAAAAACTAGGCTGGGAGCCAAAAATAACTCTAGAAGAAATGGTGCATGAGATGATGGAAAACGATATTAACATTGCTAAGCGTGACTCTTTAGTTAAAAAGCACGGCTTTAAAGCGCCAGACTTTAACGAGTAATTGATATAGAAATGGATCTTAACGACAAAATTTATATTGCAGGGCATCGTGGCTTAGTCGGCTCTGCCATTGTCAGACAATTAGAATCAAGAGGGTTTACTAATCTTTTGATACGTACGCATAAAGAGCTAGATCTTACTAATCAAGCACAGGTGCAAGATTTCTTTAAGCAAGAACAGCCAGACTACGTTATTTTAGCCGCAGCAAAAGTAGGCGGCATTCATGCGAATAATACTTATCCAGCAGACTTTATCTATCAGAACATGATGATAGAAGCGAATGTTATAAACGCAGCCTATGGGAATAAGATTGAGCGCTTACTGTTTTTAGGCAGTACGTGTATTTATCCTAAAGCAGTTGAGCAGCCAATGCGTGAAGATGCATTGTTAACCAATGTGCTTGAGTCAACTAATGAGCCTTATGCACTAGCCAAGATTGCAGGTATTAAACTTTGTGAATCATACAATCGTCAATACGGAACTGATTTTAGATCAGTCATGCCAACTAACTTATACGGTATTAATGATAACTTCCATCCAGAGAACTCACACGTTATCCCAGCACTCATGCGACGCTTCCATGAAGCAAAGATTAATAACGATACCGAAGTGGTTGTATGGGGTACAGGCAATGCCATGCGTGAGTTTTTGTATGTAGATGATATGGCACAAGCATCTTTGTTTGTATTAGAGCTAGATGAAAAAACGTACCAAGCCAATACTCAATCAATGTTATCACACATTAATGTTGGTACTGGCAAAGATGTAACTATTAAAGAGATGGCAGAAACTATGAAAGAAGTTGTTGGATTTAAAGGTAACTTAACTTTTGACACTACAAAACCTGATGGATCGCCAAGAAAACTAATTGACGTATCACGCCTATCAAATATGGGTTGGGGGTATAGTGTGGACCTTAAAGAGGGCCTCAAAAAGACTTATAAGTGGTATCTAAAGGAGAATGGATTATGAAAGCAGTAATATTGGCAGGTGGTTTAGGTACGCGCCTTAGTGAAGAGACAGCTTTAAAACCCAAACCTATGGTGGAAATTGGTGGTAAGCCCATCTTATGGCATATTATGAAAATGTACTCCACTCATGGAATTAATGATTTTGTAATATGTTGTGGCTATAAGGGTTATGTTATTAAGGAATATTTTGCCAATTACTTTTTGCACCAATCAGACGTAACTTTTTGCATGAAAAAAAATACCATGGAGGTTCATGAAAAAAGAGCTGAGCCATGGACTATTACCTTGGTTGATACAGGTGATAACTCGATGACTGGTGGTAGATTAGATAGAGTTTCAGAGTACATAAAGGATGAAGAGGCCTTTTGCTTTACTTATGGTGACGGCGTATCAGATGTGGATATTACAAAATTAATAGCGTTTCATAAAGAGCACGGTAAAGATGCAACTTTGACTTCTGTTTATCCACCAGGTAGGTTTGGTGCGTTAGATATACAAGATAATCAAATAAAACGATTTACAGAAAAACCTAAAGGAGATGGTGCCTTAATTAATGGAGGTTTTTTTGTGCTTTCTCCAAAAGTTTTAGAGCGAATTTCTGGAGATGAATGTGTTTGGGAGCAAAAGCCATTAAAGGGTTTAGCATCAGATGGAAGCTTAATGTCTTATACTCATGAAGGATTTTGGCAGCCCATGGATACATTGCGAGATAAGGTACATCTACAAGAACTTTGGGAAGAAGGTAAAGCCCCATGGAAAACTTGGTAAATGACAATGATTGATAAGGATTTTTGGGGGGGTAAGCGTGTATTTCTAACGGGCCATACTGGCTTTAAAGGCAGCTGGCTTTCTTTGTGGTTATCGTCACTTGGTACAGAAGTTAAAGGTTATGCACTAAACCCTCCTACTTCACCATCCTTATACAATGAGGCAAAAATTGACTCGATAATTAACTCTTGCATTGGAGATATTAGGGATCAAGATACTTTGCAGGAAAGTATGGTGTCATTTAACCCCGATATTTTAATCCATATGGCGGCACAACCTTTAGTACGGTATTCTTATGAAGCACCCATAGAAACTTATGAAGTGAATGTAATTGGCACTGCTAAAGTGCTAGAAGTGGCAAGAAGTTGTCCTAATTTAAAAGCTATTGTAAATATTACAACTGACAAATGCTATGAGAACGATGAGAGATCCCAAGGATATAAAGAAGATGACCCGATGGGTGGTCACGATCCATATAGCAGCAGTAAAGGTTGTGCAGAGCTGGTTGCCTCAGCCTATAGGCGTTCTTTTTTACAAGAGCAAGGTATAGGTCTAGCTTCAGTAAGGGCAGGTAATGTGATTGGTGGGGGTGATTGGGCAGATGATAGATTGATTCCAGATATTTTAAGGTCATTTGAAAGGAGAAAGCCTGTTGTAGTCCGTAATCCAAAAGCTACACGACCATGGCAACACGTTCTAGAGCCATTATCAGGATATTTGATTTTAGCTGAAAAACTTTATAGAGATCAAAGGAGGTATGCTGAAGATTGGAACTTTGGGCCGAATGAGCAAGATGTAAAGCCAGTAGACTGGATCTTAGATAAAATGATTGCAAAATGGCCAAACTCCAGTTGGGAGCTTAATCAAAATTCTAACCCCCATGAGGCGGGTTTTTTGAAGTTAGATATTTCAAAGGCCGAATCTAAACTGAGCTGGAAGCCTGTTTGGGAACTGAGTCAGACATTAGAAAAAATTATTGTTTGGCATCAAGCCTGGCTTAATAAAGAAGATATTCAAGCTGTGTGTCTAGCAGAAATTGAGGAGTATACGAGGGATATGAATAAATGAAAACCGCTGAAGAATTACGATTAGAAATTGCAGGCCTTGTACAAGAATTTGCAGATCTAAAATATACAAAAAAGACGTTCAAGCCAGGTAGAAGTGTTGTGCCACCTTCTGGCAAGGTAATGGGCGCAACTGAATTAAAATATATGGTTGATGCATCTCTAGATGGCTGGTTGACCACTGGGCGTTTTAATAGAAAATTTGAAAAAAAATTGTCTGAATTTATCGGTATCAAACACCTGATTACGGTTAACTCAGGCTCATCTGCTAATTTGGTTGCCTTTGCTACTTTGACTTCTCCAAAATTAGGCGACAGGGCTATTAAAAAAGGGGATGAAGTAATTGGGGTTGCTGCAGGTTTTCCTACCACAGTGAACCCAATTGTACAGTTTGGCGCTATCCCAGTATTTGTTGATGTTGATTTGGAAACTCATAATGTTGATGCTGATTTGATTGAAGCGGCTATATCGCCAAAAACTAAAGCAATCATGCTTGCTCATACTTTAGGAAATCCATATAATCTTAAAAAAGTAAAAGAGCTATGTGATAAATATAATCTTTGGTTAGTTGAAGATTGTTGTGACGCCTTGGGTGCAGAATATAATAACCAGCATGTCGGTACATTTGGCGATATTGCCACTTGTAGTTTCTATCCAGCACACCATATTACTATGGGTGAAGGTGGTGCTGTATTTACAAATAGCTTTGAGTTGATAACGATTGCTGAGTCGTTTAGAGACTGGGGTAGAGATTGTTACTGTGATCCAGGTTGCGATAATACTTGTGAAAAACGATTTGAACAGAAATTAGGTAGCTTGCCAAAAGGATACGATCATAAATATACTTATTCACACTTGGGTTATAATCTTAAGATTAGCGATATGCAGGCCGCTTGTGGATTAGCACAACTGGAGCGATTGCCAGAATTTATTGAAAAACGCAACTCTAACTTTTCTTATTTGAATGACAGGCTGTCAACTCTTACTGATTTTATCGAACTGACTACAGCTACTGAGAATTCAACACCTTCGTGGTTTGGATTCCCGATCACAGTAAAGAGTGACTCTGGAGTAAGCAGGATAGATCTTATTAAGTATTTAGACCAAAATAAAATTGGCACACGTTTATTGTTTGCTGGAAATCTAACTAGACAGCCATATTTTAAAGGTATTGAATATCGGATTGTTGGAGATTTAATTAATACAGATATAGTCATGAGTCAGACTTTTTGGCTTGGTGTATTTCCTGGTTTGCAGACCGAGAATCTTGATTTCATCGTAAACAAACTCGAAGAGTTTTTTGGTGTGAACTCCTAATGTTCATCCTCACAGAAATAAGCACACCAAGCTGTTACGAAGTACAACTCAAAAAACGATACAAGTATTCTTTGAAATTCGTTCAAATTCCACTAGTAATCTTTCTGTCGGTATTTTCAAGGTGTAATACCATTTTCATGCTCCTATTGAATTATAAGAGCTGGTTTGCGTATGAACGATAGGCAACTGAAAGTCAAACGTGCGCTGATTACCGGGGCTACTGGCTATATTGGCTCAAACCTTGCTCGACGTTTGCTGGCAGAAGGTTGGGTTGTGGATGTTGTTGTCCGGCCTAGTTCCATCTGCAAGTTGCTAGATGTGGTACGTAGCTCCATAACGGTACATTATCATGACGGCACCAGTAGCGGTATGGTATCGATACTGCGTATCACCAAGCCCGATGTTGTATTTCACTTAGCCTCTTTGACTTTAGTCCAACATACGACAGATGATATCGAAGGATTGATTGAAAGTAACCTGCTGTTCTCTACCCAACTTGTAGAGGCTATGTCGGTGAATGGCGTGTACAACCTGATTAATACGGGAACCATTTGGCAGCACTTAGAAGGGAGGGATTACAGTCCTGTCAATCTTTATGCAGCTACCAAGCAGGCGCTTGAAGCGATCCTACAGTACTACGTCGAAGCTCGTGGTCTACGCATTATTACACTTAAGCTTTCAGATACCTATGGCCCTGAGGATCCGCGCCCAAAATTAATCAACTTGCTGTGTAGTGCTGCCCAAGATAATCACTCTCTCTCGATGAGTCCTGGATATCAGATTATCGATCTTATTCATATTAACGACGTTGCATCCGCTTTTATCGAAGCTGCGACCCGTTTAATGGATGGATATGTTGTATGTCATGAACAGTATATGGTTTCATCAGGTGATTCGTTAACCGTGCGAGATTTGGTCGTGAAATTTGAGAATGTTCTTGGTCGGAAGTTGTCAATAAAGTGGGGCGACCGACCTTCTCGGCAGCGAGAAATGATGGAGCCTTGGCAAGGAACAAGGTTACCTAACTGGTCACCATCAATAGATTTGAGTTGTGGACTGAGTGAAATGCTAGTTTTTTATTCAACAACACAAACAGTATAACCGTTTAATATATAATCGGATTGTCAGAATATTATGTGAATAAACTGGTAACTAAAGATCATTGTCGCTAGTCAATCAAAATGAAGAAAGAGTTATGCTAATCGTCATCCCAACTTATAAACGTAATAACTGTTTGAAATGGGTATTGCAAAGTCTGATCCAATGTCGGACTGATGCGATTCCCGAACAAATCCGTGTTGTTGTGGTTAACAATTATCCACCAGCTGCTTCTGATATTGAAGAAATAGTTAGTCACTATAGGAGTGATCAACGATTTTGCTGGGAAATACTCTATCGTAAAGAGTCACTTCACCCTGCCAATAATTGGTACTCAGCGATTTTTGAAAAAGCGTTAAAAGATGAGATTGTATTCATAAATTCTGACGATGACCTTTTTACGCCAGAAAGTCTAGAGATTCGTTATCAGGAGATCATCAGAAGTGACGGAGACTTATTGCTATCCAAGTTGGGGCCCACCATTTTTTTCCATGAAAATGCTGAGCGCATCCTATTTCCACATGAACAACTAAAGGTCACTTTTCAGGCTCCCATCAAACTTGAAGTTGACACTCTGGAGGCATACGCTCCCCAGCACCTGAGCAACCATTGTTATCGAAATACAACTAAGTTGAAGGAATTTTTTAATAAGGCAATGTCTTGGTGCGACGAACTTTATTGGCTTGATGAAAATAATAGGACGATCTTTCTTCCTCTTATTTTCTCATTTGCAATTATTATATCTGGCGGCAAAGTTATTGGTGTGCCCATACCACTCATAATTCGTGGTCAAGAGATTGAAGAGATTCAAAATGCACCATATGGAGTACCTGGTTGGAACCATGGCTTTATACATCTCTGTGCACTGATAATTATGAATAACAAAGACTTGGTGAAATATAAAGGCATGGATAACTGGAGAAAAAATTACCATTCAACCTATGTTTCGTGGTTTCTGACATATATTTTTGACCGACGACTAAGTTGGGGAATTGTAATAGAGACGCAACGACATGCTGGCTTTAAGTGGTCCTCCCTGATGTCAATTAAAATTCTGAAAGGATTCAAGCTTGTAGTTGTTGATTGGATGCATTTGCGTGGATACCGCATAAAACAGATAGCGATGCGTAAAAGTCTAAAAACAAGCATATTTATGAAAAATTTGAATATAAAATAAGTTGACTTTCTAAGTAAAAATTTTTACTGGCCTCTTTCCGCAAGAATGGTTCGGCTTGCAAATATTATTTGGATTCAGATGTATATCTTGGAAGATGTATCAGATATTTGGAATGCTACTTTCGAAAAACATCAAGCTAAACTCAAACACATTAGGAAGTTTTATTTATGATTAAGAACTACTTGAAATTATTATTTCGTTACTTGGCTGACTTTGGAATCAATCCAATTAAAGCTGTTCAGTCTATTAGGGCTCTGCCAGGGTATTTCGTAGAATATAGAAAGCTTAATCGTCAACTTTCGGCAGGTGATGGATCATTTATTTTTGGCCAGTCATATCCTTGTTTAGCTGACAGATTTGAAGAGAGTGGAGTAGCCAATGGGCACTATTTTCATCAAGATTTGTTAGTTGCACAGCGTGTTTTTCTAAATAAACCTTTACGGCATGTCGATGTTGGGTCTCGCGTAGATGGATTTGTAGCACATATAGCATCGTTTCGAAAAATTGAATGTATTGATATTCGTCTACTGACCAGTAAGTCAGAAAATATTAAATACATACAGGCGGATATGATGGGTAAATTACCCGACGAACTTATCGGCTGTTGTGAATCATTGTCATGTCTGCATGCACTTGAGCACTTTGGATTAGGGAGATATGGGGATCCTTTACGTTGGGATGGGCACATCATTGGCTTTGAAAATCTGTTATCGATGCTCAAGCCGAGTGGCAAGCTTTATCTATCTATTCCTATAGGCCAGCAACGCATAGAATTTAATGCGCACCGTGTATTTTCAATCTCCTACCTATTTAAAATGTTTGACAACAAAGTAATGATTGATGATTTTTCGTTTGTTGATGACAGGGGTAATCTAAATAAGGGGTTGAAATTTAATCAACATAATATCGAGACTAATTTCGAATGCCACTATGGTTGCGGTATTTTTACACTAACTAAAACTTGAAACATTTTGTAAATACATGGCTATGTTTAAATACTTCAACGAGGAATCACGCCTAGCATGACTGTCAAAGACTTCGTGTGCTGGAGCATGCAGTATAATGAATAAATATTTGACGTCAAAGGTGTCGCTTCAGCGTCCATTGTTTGTTCGGATGCGTCCTACAGAAATTGCACTTCTGTTATTAGTTTTACTGTTTGGTATTGTATTACTTGGGATAACAGTGGAAGAGGCACTGATACAGACACTGTTTTTATTTGTTTTCGTGACAATTGCTGGTCTTTGGTTGGCACATAATACGGCCAGCAAGGTCGGTGATCGAAAACTTCGCATATTGGGCTCCTTTTGGATGATTAAGGTCACTGTTACTTTAATCCTCTTATATTTGGGCTGGTTGCCGATGTTGGACCCGAGCGCTGCATCATGGGGTTATGACGCGCAACGCTACTATCAGTACAGCCAAGAACTACTAGCAAATGACTGGAATCGTGACTCAATTGGAGTTAATTATTTCGGGATTGTTTATTACTATGCGGCTATTTTTTACATTTTTGGTGTAAATCCAGTCCTGCCAGCGTTGGTAAATGCATTTATTACATTTTCATGCATAATTTTCATTATTCATGCTGCATACTCATTTGCTCCGTATTTTAACAAGAAAAGCTATTACATCTCTGGGCTAGTGCTGATACCAGAAGTTCTTTGGTATGATGTGATGACAAGTCGCGAAACCTTGATGGCTGTATTGCTGGCGATTGTCATTCTAGGTGTTGGGAGTGTGCTCGCCTCTGTTAAGAAAGCCAATGTTTCAGGTTTGGCTATTGTTGTATCGGCTTTGATTGGAATACTTGCGGTCCGAACAAGTATGATTCTATCTGTTGTTGTGGGTATAGTCATAATGGTAGCACTCATTCGGAATCGAAGAGTAAGTGGCCTGGTTTTGAAGTTTAGTTTGGTTGCTTTGCTTCTAGGAACTCTATTGGGTGGTACTATAATGCAGGGTATGATGGGCGGCATCGATATTAATTACTTAGCGAAACTATCTGCACTTCAAAACTTTGAAAACAATGTTGCCAGCAGTAGCGGGGTTAATTGGTCGGACAAATCAATAGGCTTGCTGCTTGTGCCAAATAGTTTGTTAGAAATGTTTGTTTTTCTTCCGGTTAAAATGTTACTTTATCTGGCTGCGCCACTTCCAAATATTACAGTTTCCTTGAGTGGGCTAGTAGGCGGGGAATATTCTGAATGGGAACGGCTCATGACTATCCCGACATCAGTACTGATCTTACTCGGCTTTCCTTATGTTTTGTCTGGCTCTGCTCTTGCATGGAGCAATCGCATTCAATTTCCTGCGCTTCTTGTTATTCCCATAGGTTTCTGGATCATATTTGCGGCGGTGGCGGGTGGCAATATGATCATTCACGAGAGATACCGTTTAATGTTCACGTTGTTGTTATTTGCATGTATGTGGCTTGGTTTTACACAAAGTCATGTTTCTTCAGTTAAGCGTTGGGCGACGTTGTGGTATGGGTTGCTTGCAGCGGCGGCGGTTTTTTACATGGGATACAAGTTCTTATGATGCTGTTTCTTTGGGCTTGGTAATAATGTCAGTAACAGTCATTCCTCGCATACTCGGTGGTCTAGGTAATCAACTCTTCGTTTACGCCGCCGCACGCCGCCTGGCATTGGTCAACAATGCTGAGCTTGCGATTGATGATGTCAGTGGATTCCGATATGACACACAATACAATCGCCACTACCAGCTCGACCATTTCACTATTCCTTGTCGGAAAGCGACGTCCGCCGAATGTCTCGAACCTTTTAGCCGCATCCGCCGCAAACTTTTACGTCGTTGGAACCGTCGAATTCCGTTCGAGCAACGTAGCTATCTAGTTCAAGAGGGGTATGAATTCGACTCGCGTTTACTCGACCTTCGCCCCACAAAGAAGCTGCATCTGGAGGGCAACTGGCTAAGTGAGAACTATTTCAAGGACGTGGAGCCACAAATCCGTAAAGATCTACAGATATATCCACCAACTGACACCACCAACCTCGCTTGTTCCAAGCGTATCAGTCGATGCCTTGCAGTAGCGGTGCATGTCCGTTTTTTCGACGATCCAGCGATTGCTGCGAGTGCCAGCGGTAACAATACCTCCGATGATTACTATGCGCGAGCTGTGCAGAAGATTGAGACCAGAGTCAGTGGCGCGCATTATTTCTTGTTCTCCGATCGTCCCGAGGTCGCGCGTAGTCGAATCCCGCTACCCGACGACCGCATTACGCTGATTCACCACAATCAGGGCGACGAAAATGCCTACGCTGACCTCTGGCTGATGAGTCAATGTCATCACTTCATCATTGCTAACAGTACCTTTAGTTGGTGGG
>Ga0233445_1003259_pt1:0-5000 | contig 10088 bp, 10 predicted proteins | sample SI_124_October20_5_FD_182779 | JGI IMG/M metagenome (GOLD analysis project Ga0233445, IMG submission 182779) | Seawater microbial communities from Saanich Inlet, British Columbia, Canada - SI_124_October2016_100_MG | ecosystem: Environmental > Aquatic > Marine > Inlet | place: Canada...
TTCGCAGTAAAGCCGATAAATTGGTGTTGATATCGTGACCATAACCGCAGGTGTGTACACCGGTTAACACAATTTCCTGAATACCTGATTTTTCTAAGTGTTGAATTTCCCCAATAATGTCTTGGGGAGGTCGACTTCTTTCCTCTCCGCGTAACGTGGTAACAATACAATAGGTGCAGTGATAGCGACAGCCGTCCTGAATTTTAATAAAGGCCCGTGTTTTATGATTTTCTGGCAATAGGTGTTGTAAGGTACTGGTCTTGTTTTTTTCCAGATCAAAAAAATGTATCACTTGATCTGCCAAGTTGTCTTTATCAGAATTATTGACGACTAAGTCGGCTTCCAACGAGCGAGCTGTTTCCGGTTCCATGGTGGAAAAACACCCACTAACCACCATTTTGGCTTGTGGGCTTTCACGTTTTAGACGGCGGATAGATTGCCGTGATTTTTTACACGCTTCGGCCGTAACGGCACAACTATTGAGTACGATAATATCCGCATCCTCAACCGTATTGGTTATGTGATGACCGTATTGCTTAAATTGTCGTGACCATTGATGTGTTTCTGCTTCATTTAAGCGGCAACCTAATGTTTTAAAGTGAATATTCATGTTTGTTGCTCAGTATTCATGATGATTCCAGTCTTTTTTCCAAACGTTTTAAAACCGTTTGTGTGCCTTTTAATTCGCGGAGAATTTCTTCGCGGCTAGTGGGCGAGGCGAGTTGGTCCACTCGTTCTACTTTCGCTTCTTCAAGGTTATTAAGAACCACGGCGATAAATAGGTTAATAATGACAAATGTACCGATGATGACAAAACTGACAAAATAGACCCAAGCCATTGGGTGCATTTCCATGGCGGTATACATGACGTCTGTCCAGTCTTCAAGTGTGACGATACGAAATAGCGTGAGTAATGATAATCCCAGTGTTTCCCAATGTTGTGGATCGTGTTGATGAAAGAGATGGTAGCCGGTAATGGCGTAGATATAAAAAATGACACCCATTAACAGGGTAATATTGCCCATACTGGGAATGGTACGAATCAGTGTGCTGACTATCAGTCGTAATTCGGGAATAGCCGAGACAAGGCGAAGTACACGTAATAAACGTGCGGTGCGTGCAATCATGGCAAATTGACCAGAAGCGGGGATGAGAGATAACACAATGACGCTGAAGTCAAAAAGATTCCAACCACTACGAAAATAGCGGCCTACGTTAGGTGAATCCGAGTAAATCTTTCCCGCAGCCTCGACAATAAAAAACATTAAGATGATGGTATTTGCGACTTCAAGTAAGTGGCCAAAACGTTGCTTAAAACTTTCTGAAGTATCAAGACCAAGAACAATGGCATTGATCACAATGAGGCTAATAATAAACAGTTCAAAGTTTTTGGAATAGAACAGACGGTGAGCTTTTTCTTGCATAATAAAATCCTTATGTTTTTTGCGAGAGTATAACTAAGCGCGTCTGTGATTTGATCTTTTGAACGAATATTTTTTCAATGACATAATAGAAATTATCTTTAAAGGTTTGTTGTGTCAGTAGTTGTCGGTGTTAAATCCGCTTGAGATAGTGTATCTTGTCGCTTTCCTTTAGTCTGGGAGAAAGTGTTTGTTATTTATTTGACACGCTTTCTAAGTATGTTTTTTAGTTTTATTTAAAGACATGATGAATCGGGGGGTAACATTTTGACTTATAAAGGACTGTTGGGTAGAGAAGATGATTTGGAGAGAGTTACTAGGTCATTAAAAGCTATGTCACATCCGTTACGATTAAGAATTTTGTGTACAATATCGGACACAGATATTAGTGTGCAGGAAATTGTTGATATGGTGGGAACCTCGCAGAGTAATATTTCTCAGCATTTGTCCATTTTACGGGAAAAAGGGATTCTGGCATCACGGAAAGAAGCTAATCGAGTATTTTATCGTGTCAATGATACGCGTACGTTAACCTTGGTTAAAATGATGCAAGAAATTTTTTGTACGTCTTTAAAATTAAGTCACTAAGTGCGAATTAAGGTAAGTTTATGCAACAACTGATGGAATTTGTCGTTAATCACTGGGTTTTAACGGCGTTGTTTTTGGCAACACTGATAGCCTTATTTTTTAATTTTTTTGGAGCAACACTTCAAGGTTATCAGTCTGTTGGGATAACAGAAGCCACACAAGTGATGAACCACGATGATGCATTAATCTTAGATGTTAGGGAAAACAGCGAATTTGGTGAAGGTCATATTCTTAATGCACGCCATATTCCTTTGAGCCAGATGAAGAAGCAATTGGGGTCCTTTGAAAAATATAAAGACAAACCCGTCATTGTGGTTTGTCGTTCGGGAAGTCGTTCTGCTAGCGGTTGTGCGATGTTGAAGAAACAAGGCTTTGATCAAGTCTATAATTTGCGTGGTGGTTTGATGGCTTGGAAGAATGCCAATTTACCTATAGCGCATTAGTCCTATTGGTTATCCCTTCTATTTTTACGAGAATATGGCTATGAACGATGTGCTTATGTATTCAACAAGTTTTTGTCCTTATTGTGTAAGAGCACGTCATCTATTAGAAGCAAAGTCTATTCAGTACACAACGATTCGTGTTGATGACAGTCCGGACTTATGGACAGAGATGGAAAAAAAATCAGGGGCCTCTACCGTTCCACAAATATTTATTGATGGTAAATCGGTGGGCGGCTGCGATGACCTCTTTGCGTTGGAGTCGTCAGGACAATTAGATAAGCTACTGGGTATTGGGTAGCGACGTATATTATGGAGAATGAATAACATGGCAGCAGAAAATCAGGATGGAACCAATCAGGCAGATCAACAGTTTGCGATACAGCGGGTATATATTAAGGATCTCTCTTTTGAATCACCTAATACGCCAGCAATTTTTACTCAGCCATGGAAGCCCAAGATGCATGTTGAGATGAATACGGAGAGTGTTTCATTAGAGCAGAACGATTATGAGGTGGTTTTGTCATTGACTGTGACGGTTAAAGGTGAAGAGGATAAAACCGCTTTCCTAGTAGAGGTAAAACAGGCGGGTGTGTTTGCTATTGCGGGTTTTGATCCTCAGAAAATGGGACATATGTTAGGTAGCTTCTGCCCCAATATTTTATTTCCCTTTGCGCGTGAAGTGGTTTCAGATTTGGTGTCTAAAGGTGGTTTTCCGCAGTTATTATTGGCACCCGTAAATTTTGAAGCTTTGTATGCACAACAGCTACAGGCTGAGTCTGGGCAACAAAATCCTGCTACACATTAGAGGTTCTGTGAGATGTCGCAGAGTACCATCTCTGTACTGGGAGCGGGGTCGTGGGGTACGGCACTGGCGATCCATTTAGCGCGTTGTGGTCACACGGTAAATTTGTGGGGTCACCGTGAGGAACACATTCAAGATTTATTAGCGATGCGTGAAAATGCTCGGTTCTTGCCGGGCATTTCTTTTCCTTCTTCATTGACTCCGTGTGTTGACTTGTCTACTGCGGTTGAATCGGCAGACTATTTGTTACTATCTATTCCCAGTCGCGGGTTTCGTGGTTTAGTGAATCAATTGCGTGAGTTTCCAAAGGTTCCTGTTGTGTGGGCGACCAAAGGTTTTGATCCCGAAGGTGACCTGTTAAGTCATACGGCTCATGAACTTTTAGGTGATACACTGGAGTCTGCTGTTATTTCGGGACCTACATTTGCTACTGAGGTGGCCCAAGGGCGACACACCGCTGTGACCATTGCCTCACAGTCTCCCCGTTTTTTATCGCGTTTATCCAACGATTTTCACAATGATTATTTTCGGGTATACAGTTCTGCAGATATTATTGGCGTTCAAGTAGGTGGTGCGGTAAAGAATGTGATGGCCATTGCGGCTGGTGTGGCAGATGGTAGTGCTTTAGGAGCCAATGTGCGAAGTGCTTTGGTCACGCGGGGCTTGGCGGAGATGATGCGCCTGGGAGAGGCAATGGGGGGTTGTAAAGACACTTTTATGGGTTTGGCGGGTTTGGGAGACTTGGTGTTGACGTGTACAGACAACCAGTCCCGAAATAGGCGTTTTGGTGTTTGTTTGGGTCGAGGTGATTCTATTAAGAGTGCAATGACTCAGATTACTCAAGTTGTTGAGGGTGTACAAACGGCTTTTGAAGTACAAAAAACGGCCAGAAATTTATCAGTAGATATGCCAATTACTGATCAAATCTGTGAATTACTTAATGGCAATATTTCTGCTTTAGATGCCGTTAGCGCTTTATTTTCACGACAGCAGAAATCAGAATATTGACTCAAAATCATGTTGCCGCAAAGCTTCATAAAGAACCACGGCTACACTGTTGGACAAATTGAGGCTACGACTGTTTGCCTGCATCGGTAGACGTAAAATGTGTTGTGGCGGCATACTGTCCAGTATAGACGCCGGTAAGCCACGTGTTTCTGGGCCGAAAATTAATACATCACCGGTTTGAAATGAGACTTGATGATAATAGGACTTTCCTTTGGTAGATAAGGCAAAGACCCGTTTCGCTTCGATTTGCTGCAAGCAATCTTCTAATGCATGATGTTCTTTGACTTGGGTATATTCGTGATAATCAAGACCGGCTCGCTTAAGTTGTTTAGCTTGCATGCTAAAGCCCAGAGGATGAATTAAATGGAGTTGAGCTCCGGTATTGGCGCACAACCTGATAATATTTCCGGTATTAGGTGGGATTTCTGGTTCGTAGAGGACAATATGGAACATATTTATGACTGACAGTAAGGTTGAGATTGAGCATCAGACGGTGTTAAACACATCGCTATGTGGTTTAGAGTTAACTTCGCCATTGGTGCTTTTATCTGGTTGTGTGGGTTTTGGGGAAGAATACACGCGTGTGGAGGGTTTTTCCAATCATGATGTGGGAGCGGTTATTCTTAAAGGAACCACGTTAGAGTCACGTTTTGGTAATCCGGCACACCGAGTATACGAAACACCAGGAGGCATGCTTAATGCAATTGGTTTGCAAAATCCGGGTGTTGACCAGGTCAT
>Ga0233445_1003288_pt1 | contig 10019 bp, 4 predicted proteins | sample SI_124_October20_5_FD_182779 | JGI IMG/M metagenome (GOLD analysis project Ga0233445, IMG submission 182779) | Seawater microbial communities from Saanich Inlet, British Columbia, Canada - SI_124_October2016_100_MG | ecosystem: Environmental > Aquatic > Marine > Inlet | place: Canada: British...
AAAAGACTTCACTTTAGTAATCCAGTCCATTCGAAAATCTTGACTTTCATCAACAATTATCATATCGACCTGATCATTGAAATTTGGTCGCCAAGAATGAAAATTTTCTACATTTTCTATCTCATTTCCGATATCTTTAAAACCATCACTTATAAATTTTGAAAGGAGTTTTGTATAAACTAATAATTTTACAGATATATTTTTTTCTTTTCGCAAGATTCGTATTACGTGTGCAGCAATAACCGTTTTACCTGAACCCGCACACCCTTTTAGAAAGAAATTCCTATCACTATCCTGTATTACACTTGTTAGAAAATCTTTTTGTGGATCTGCTAAATCAGCATAAGAAATTCCTGCCCAAGATTCTTCAGCCATTATTAACTCCCTTTGTTATAAATTTAAGAACTTTCTTCATATTTTGATAGGAGCCTGATTACTTACTATAAAGCTGATTTGCAATATAGTGTGCATATTTTGTATAGAATACTGTATTTGAAAATAATAATCCATCTGCTCCAAAATTTACACATCATCCCACAAACAAAAAACCCCATGAATGTGGGGCATTATCCTATTTAGCTATAAACTCAAATGAAACAAATTCGTGAATCTCAATATTATCGATATCCAACAATACTCTATACAAATCATCGTACATCTTATATCCATTAACATTATGAAATGTATCTGTTATTGTTTCAGTAGATTTAAGGAAAAATTTCAATATATCTAAATTATCAAGGTGTGGTTTTATTATATAGTCAAAGACAGTAGTGTAATGTCCAGCCCAAGTACATTCAATAAACTCTGATAAAATATCGAGCATTTTAATTTTGAAAACATTAATGCAATCTTCGCAATCAATCTTCTTACCAAAAGAATACGAATCACAATTCTGGAGGTTATCAAACTCATGATTTGTATTTAAGTTTGTATTTAAATAGAATTTACAGTAACCATCTCTACAAGTATAAAAATACTGATTTTTATATTCACCTTTGCGTGCTAACAATAATTTCAAATTATCGTGTGAATCACAATTTGGACAAGTGTACTTGTATTCTGTAAGCATATAGTTTTATTAATTATCCAAATCTACACACCATCCCACAAACAAAAAACCCCACGAATGTGGGGCTATTAGAAAAATCAAGTAGCATATTTATGACAGACCCCCCAATTTTAGGGGCTTTTTAACCAAAACAAGGCAGAACTTGCTCTAAAGCAATAAACCCCGCTTATGCAGGGTTTATCGTCTATTAAAGTGCGGAGAGGGAGAGATTCGAACTCTCGTTGAAGTTGTCCATGTACTATCTTCTTACTTATCTCACTACCAAGTGCCCATCCATAAAAAACGTGTATTGCATTTAGTACTATTTGGTTTACAGAAATTTACCACCATCCCCAAAGTTTCTACAATGGGGAGATGTACGTATTTTTGGGTGTTTTCATTAAGTATTTTTGCCTGTTTTAATTAAGTAGTGGTATTTTATAAACAAATCCACGAATGTGAGGCTTTATGGTTAAAAGTTTCTGATGCAAACTATGAATTGATCAAATCTTTAAAACTAATGTTTAATCATATAGGACAAATTTTCCTTCAGAACCGCTGAAGCAGTCAACATCCCAGAAAACAATGCACTCGATACGCCAACCGTTGTGATATCTTGGCCAGTATAAAAAAGATTTTTTATATCAGATTTTGGTCGCAGCCAGCGCTGGCGAAAACGATCCGGCCTATGGCTAATGCCGTACATTTCACCTTTTTGGTAATTGGCCAAATCACGGACAGTTAAAGGTGTTGAAAGTTCTTTATAGGCCACGGCATCACGAATACCAGGAACCTGTTCTAATACAACATTAAGAATTCGATCTGACAATTTTTCTTTGGCATCTTCGTAGCCTTGCCCACGTTTTTTCCATGAAGAATCTTGCCATTTTGTATACCAGTCCCAGCTGCTCATAGTAATAGCTTCCATGGTTGCATAGCCAGCATGATTTTTGTCCCAAGCTTGATCTTTTGCAGATGGGAAAGATACATATACAACCGGGAAATCCGCTTCTGGATTATTGGAATAGTCCTGAACATTTTTATCATGATTATAGCCGGGGTAAATCCACAAATTGGTGTTGGCGATCCCTAATTCATCTGCAGATTTATTGAGCCCAATATGCAGGCAAGCGTAGCTTTTAGTTTGTTCCACTTTTTCCAGACGATTTTTTAATCTGGAATGATTGTTTCCATTTTTGAGTAGTTTATCCATTGTATTAACTACGCCCGCATTACTAATAATGGTATCTGCTTCAATCTCATCCCCATTTTCCATAATAACACTGACAGCAGTACCATTATGTATCTTGATTTCATCCACACCCGCATTAACCATAAGAACGCCATCGTTACTTTCAATCAGGTCTGAAATTGTTTCAGCAATACTTCTGGATGATCCTGTGGGGTAATTTCCGCCATCAAGGTAGTGTCGAGCCACAAATGCGTGCATGGCAAAACTACTTTGAGCAGGAGGGAGGCCATGATCTCCCCACTGTCCGGTGAGGACACCTATTAATTGCTGATCATCCGTCAAGCTTGATAGCACATCAAGAGTGGTGCGATCAGAATAAGAAAAGAATTTTCGTGTCATAAAAGGGTAGGAGAGAGTACTCAAAATCCCGGGAAGTGCCTTGTTGTTGAAATAGGGCCGGGCACTGCGGGTCGCCTGATCCAGGAGATCCATATAGGTCATAATACCTGATTCTTCCTTAGGAAAATAAGAAATCATATCTTCTATAAACTGTTCCCGAGGTGCAACAAAATTATAGGATTTATCAGGAAAAATGATCCGGTCGTAATTTTTATCCATCGGAGACCACTGCAGTTTGTCACCGGAGATTAGATCAAACAGACGACGGATGGGTGAATGCGAATTATGAACCTGACCTATATAATGGATTCCCACATCCCATTCATAATTATCTCTGTGAAAGGTATGTGTCCAACCGCCGATCTTAAAATGTTTTTCCAGCACTAGAACACGTTTCCCTTTCAGGCTCAGTAAAGCAGCTGTGCAGAGACCGCCAATACCGGAACCAATAACAATAGCATCAAACTTGTTATCAGCTAGACCTGGTTTATAACTTTTCCATTTCTTCATTTCAAATTCTCAAGGTTACCAGAATCTACCCATCATCCCACAAACAAAAAACCCCACGAATGTGGGGCTTGATGATTACATTTCTAATGGATTATTAGATTTAGAACCATTAAAATCAAAAACAAAATTTTTGCCATCTGACCACACATAAAAAATGTCTAGTTATTCTTCCTCGTCTGATTGAATTTCTTTAGAATTTTCAGTTTTTTTTTGCGCTCTAAAATAAATGAAACCCACAATCAGAGCTATCGTCATTACAATTGCGTCAGTTGGTATATTCATAATAATCTCCTTCAACAAATATACCCATCATCCCACAATAAATTCCAATGATTGATCTAACTTCACAAATACAAACCTCGCAACCGGATAAACCCTTTATTTAATTAATATCTAGTATTACGTTTATTAAAATTGAAGCATCTAAAGTATTTACTAATCCATTTGAATCATAGTCCGCCAGAAAGAATTGTAATTCGTTAGGCGTTAAATTGCCGAATATAAAATCATAGATTAAAAGTAAATCAGTAATGTCTATACGACCATCGATGTTTATATCACCTACGAGGTATGGGTAGGAATAACGATATAAAAATGAATATGAATCATTCATAATTTGGCCAAAATATTCATTTGGGCCTCCAGCCCAACTTCCATTAGATGTACCCCAATATTCATGCAATAGCCCTTCTTCAGCATAAAGTTCGTTTACTATATTTAATTCGTTTAGACGATTATGAATAAGGTTTGAACCATAAACAAATGGTAAAAATACGTCTATCGTAAAAGGATAACCTGAATCAAATGGAATGACAGCATCTGATGTTCCGTGAAACATAATTGTGGGTGTGTCATTCTCTGGGCCTATCCAGTCTAAATCACCAATCGCTCCCCAGCAGCTGACAACTGCTTTTGGTTTACTTTCATGGTCAAAATTATTCCCTTCGCAATCGATACATCCAAGATCTGGATCGTCTCCTCCTCCATAGGTTGCTTCGGGTCTTTCATCATCTTCTGTAAAGGCCAAATGAAGCCCTATAAATGAGCCTGCGCTTGTACCCCAAACAAATATATTTTCATAATCAATACCATAATCCTGATGAAATTCACGTAAATATCTTATAACGGCACTTGCATCTTGTACACCTCGATAAACAGCTCTTTCTCCACTATAGCTGCTGAATATATTCAATCCCAGCCTGTAATTCATACTGACCGCAACATAGCCCCTTTTGGCAGATGCAATTGACAGGGCTACAACGTCGTCAACCTCGTTATGGCCTGAAAAAAATGCACCTGAATGAATAAATATAATTACAGGTCTATTCGTTAATGTATCCCCAGTCGGTTCATAGATATCCATATCCAGATCAATATCATAAGTATTCCATTCAAACAAAAAAATAAAGGGGAGATCGGGGGCATTGCCATACACCACGTCTTCAGTTATAGTTACTTCGTCGAAAATTTCATCTAAGTAACGTGTCTGGGACATTGAATATGAAAAAACAAATAAAATCAAAGTGAGTATTCGAAGAATCATTTTAAAATTTATATTTGTTTTGCCACAATAATAATACCATTATTCTAGAAAATTATTTTTCAATTACAAAAATTGGTTCCAGCACAATAGTGATTGCAGTTAAGAAGAAAGATAATTTTATTTTAGCAATATCAATTTCTTTGTTTGAGTGAAATTACCCGCCTGGATTTTGTAAAGGTAAACCCCTGATGAGACTGACATTCCTTGATTATTAGTCGCATTCCATTGAATTGATTTAAAGCCAGCATTTTGTTGGTTGTTTACCAAAGTTCTAACGACTCTTCCCATTATATCGTAGATAATAATATTGATTATAGCATCTTCTGGTAGGTCGTAACGAAGAGTGGTCAATGGGTTGAAGGGATTAGGGTAGTTCTGATACAAACGGTATGTGGCCGGGATAGAATTATTGACTAATGTAGATAATCCTGAATTTGAATAGCCGGGTGTAGGCGATATAAAATCCCATACATCATCACCATCCGGTATTCGACCATAGGACTGATCTGTGGTTTGTGATTCAAACGAAATATAATCAATAATCGTTGTACCATCCGGTTTAATCAATGCCAGGGTTTCGCCATCTGAGCTTAATTTAAAATTGGTATGCAATGTCCCCTGGGACTCATCATTATCACACCAAATAATCAAATGACTCCCGGGCATGATTATAATAGCCGTATCTGGAAATTGCCATAGAGTCAAGTTATCCAGATCATCTGTTAAATATAATCCAGATAAGCTTAAAGCCTGATCAGTAGGATTATATAATTCAATCCAATCGTCAAATTCACCCGCTTCGTCTACGTTAGTTGCATCATTATCGGCCAACAATTCATTTATTTTTAATTGATCAGTTAAATGGCCAGGAATCTCGAATGGATAATCATCAGCATCATAAATGTAATAAGCACCCATATCAGCAGTGGAGCCATCTTCATCAGGCTCAGAATCAGGGTCACCCGCATCAATACAGGGGGAGTTGGAGTGAAGTCCTAAATTATATATTGTTTGATCTATAAAAAGAGGATCAGTAAATAAATTTCCTTCACCATCAAGCAACTCAGAATCTGATAGAGTGTAGCTGACGGATATGGCGGATAATTCATCCGCATAAACTGATGATGATAAATTATTAGACAATATGTTATTTACTATTTCTGCTGTTCCACCGCCAGCGCCTTCATTCTTTTGGTAGCAAGATACGGCTGTGTCATTATAGAAAAACGTATTGTTTGTAACATAAGCAGAAGAATTATCTTTTATGGCTATTCCATGGTTACCCCCCACAACTAAATTCCTATCTAGAGTCACCGTAGAGCCCTGACCCACTGAAATTCCTTTATCCCCCGCATGATAAATCAGGTTTGAAGAAATAAGGATTCCTTCAGAGCTTTCTCCAATATCGATCCCATCAGAATTGGGCCCTATAAAGTCATATATTCGGTTGTTTCTGATAATACCATTTGTCACATTATCTAGATCAATGGCATCTGTGTCTTGTGCGTCAGACCCATAAAATGTACAGTTTTGAATCAACGCATCGCCTCCTTTAACATTGATATAATCACAAATATATTCACATGTAATTGAACTGTTGTTGACAACGATGGAACCCCCCTCAGCATATATGGGGAATTCAACATTTTCAATCTCAACATGATCTAAAACAATATGAGATTGAATGCTGGATATTGCGCCACGATGGACCATTGGGTCCATACCAGTGGACGCACCTGTCAATCTCAGGTGAGAAATAGTTGATGAATCTGTTTCATTATTAAAACAAAGTGCTCCCCATCGATTATTCCCGATAGAACTATGAGAAATGATTTGCACCGGGTTCTCTTCGGTTCCATTGATAATTAGCTGACCCTCCACAATAATATTTCCTTCTTCAGGCATCCTAATCTCTACCCCTTCGCTGAATGTGACTACAGCTCCTGAAGGTATTGTTAAATCCTGGACAACTGCGTATGGCTGCTCATTGGTGAGTAATGTATTTTCTGTGATTACATCAGGTAGAATAACTTCTTCAGATAATTGGAAAACAGCTGTAAATAAACTATCCGTAATACAATTGTAATCTATACGCGTGGAATCTGAGGCTCCTTCCCATCTAACGAATTGATAGCCGGGTAGAGGTAGCGCTAGAATGGATATGGGTTTATTCTTAAAGTAGGTCCCTTCTCCATCCGGATGAATCACGGAAACGTCATTCACCGATACCTTGCCGGCATTCGGAGGTTCAACAGCTATAGTTACTTGAACCGTGCCGTCCAAATTCAACTCATTGATAAATTGATTCAGGACAGTATTATTCCTGTTTTCGGAAAATTGTTTTATTTCATCGAGTTCATCAGCCCAATTATTCATCGAAGATACGCCACCTTGATTTCCCCATGTATCTATATGACGGGGCATCTCTAAAGCAATAGTGCCACTCAAACTATCCACAATAGTATTAATTCTTTCAGGAAGGAACGTATTGCTTAAGTGGGCAGCGGCCCGCTGGATAAACCGATCCTGGAAAAACTGGCCGTTGAGTAAATTTTTAAATAACCAATAATTATCCATAAGATTATCCAATAGATTCATATTGCTATTATTGACATTAAAACCCCGATCAAGGTCAACGATCATCCACTGCCATTTCCCATCTTCATCGCGGGATCGCCACCATTCCCTATTGTGCCCCCAACTAGTATTCGCGCAAAACAGGGTCATAACAAGATGGTCAATAAAACTGTCAATATTCATCCATTGCTGGATCTGGCCATATACGACAGGGTTATTCAGATCGTTATTCAGAATGTAATTGGTCATTGTATTATAGTGATCCATAGTTCCTTCGACAACCAGCAATTGTGTTCCAGATGATGTGGATGCATATTCCAGATGATCAATATTATCGGGATTAACGTTGAAGTTTTCGAAAAAATAATGAGTATCAAATTTCTCACGTATATTATGTATGCCCCAGTATGCTCCATTTAAAAAAAGCGCAGAGGGCGTGTAGGCCATATAGCCACAATCCATCATTCCAGATGCCAAACTCTCGGTCATGGGGTCTCTAATCAACGTTTCTTCCCAGTCATCGCCGCCATTTCGGAATACAATTCTGGAAAAATTGGCTATCTGCTTATTTTCAAATAATTGATAGTGTATAAAATCCTGACCAAAACGATTTCGGGTATAGATCGTAAATGGTTTCTGAGGCTTAGTCCAAATATTGAGCCCTCCAAGTCTGGCACCGGCATTAGCTGTAAACCCATGATCAGTTTCCGGAGTAAAATACTGAATGGTGACCGGTATTTCCCTTTGCTTATACTCATTTTCATAAATGCCAATATCATCATCCCAAAGTGTTTCCGGTTCAGCCACAAGAGATATGGTTGGCAGATGATTTTGTTCATCTATAAAATAAGTTGATGCCATTATCTCGCCGGGAAGTTTATTAGTATCTATTGATCGTGCTTTCAGGATAGTTGTAGCTACAATAGTGAATGGGGCAGTATAAAGACTAGACCCTGAGCCCGGTCGAGATCCATCAAGCGTGTAAAATATCTGTTCCGTGTCTGAGTCAACAGAAAGTTCAATGGTTTGAGAGCCGCTATAAAATCCGGCATCCAGCGATGATTCTACAGGACCTGATACTTCTGTACTATTTGTTGGCGCAGTATTATTGGGACTGCCAGGTGTAGGTTCACCAAAAAAAGACCAGGTATTATCATCTATTCGCCTGCCGGATGATACGTCTGTGATCTGATTCCCAAAGGTTAATGAGTCAACCAACTCCGCATTGGAATAACTCCTTCCGATCAGTTCAAGGTCAAAACTAATATCCGAACTGGTTCCACTTGCTTGATGTAATTCCACCGCAACAACATTTTGTCCAGTGACAATTTCATTAGCAGAAATTGTCCACTCAAAGAACGTATCTTCATCATTACCGCCCACTGTTGCAGTGGCATAAGTGTTAAAGGTAGTTGTCCCCGCAGGAATGTTAGTCCTAACAACTTCATTGCCATTTAAATAAATAATTGCACCGTCGTCCCTTTTTAAACCGAGACTCAGAGTCTGTATATTTTCAGGGCTATCCACCATAAACATATGCCGAAAATAGGTTGTGATATACTTATCATTATCGTCTGGACCATATTCCACCACCGTCATTTCATCTCCATCTCCATAGCCTAACTCTGCGTAACCTGAACTCCAATCGTCATCATTAAAATCAATCTCTCTCCAGTTAGATCCTTGGTCAGAACCATCATCCAAGTATTTCCAAAGCGACCCCTGTTCAATAAGGGTATAACTTTCCGTTTGATCAGCACTGAATAGGCCTAGCTGTTCACCATTTTTACTTATTTTAAAATTTGTATGATAATGCCGTGTCGTGAAGTTGTCCCAAGGCCAGTATGGCCTAGCATAAACCTGACTGGGACTCTCATTGTAATTGTCTGCCCAAATTATCAAATACCCTTCGGCATTAATAACTGTACCATCTGGAATCTTCCATTTTAAGGGGTTTTCAAGATCATCTGTTATAAAAAAGCCATCTAAGGTGTATGGTACAACATCCGAATTGTACAGTTCAATCCAATCACTGTAGTCATCAAAATCATACATTTCTGGGTAGGTACCCACATTTGAGGCTAAATATTCATTGATCACAATATCCTGGGCATGAATACCAAAGTTATAGAATAGCAAAAAGAATAAAATTGCTCTTAATTGTTTGTATACCTTCACAGAATAAATTTAGAAATACTTGGTATCACCTGACAGAACAACTTACAACCAAGATTTAACTATACCTTTCGCTTTAAATTACTTTGGAATATCCGTTTAACAATTTCGATTGCATAAAATGCTTGATCCAGAATGAATTATAAATATTTTACATATTGAGAGATGGAAAGTGGTTGAGAAGGCTGATTTATTTTAACAATACCATTTTTTTTGTTTGCGTGAACTCTCCAGCTTCAATGCTATATATATATACTCCTGATGATACTGACATACCTTGGTTATTAGTCGCATTCCAGATGACTGATTTAAAACCAGCGTCTTGGGTTGTATTAACCAGTGTCCTTACTTCCCGACCCAGCATATCGTAAATGGTGATATTCACTAATGCATCTTTAGGTAGATCATAACGTAGCATTGTTATCGGGTTAAAAGGATTTGGGTAATTTTGATGAAGTACATATGTGTCAGGAATCATATTCTCATTAATGGCTAGTGTGTTACTAATATCAATCATTATGTCCCATACATCAGAAGACATTGTAGTATCAATATTATCGGTACTAAATACT
>Ga0233445_1003295_pt1 | contig 10003 bp, 18 predicted proteins | sample SI_124_October20_5_FD_182779 | JGI IMG/M metagenome (GOLD analysis project Ga0233445, IMG submission 182779) | Seawater microbial communities from Saanich Inlet, British Columbia, Canada - SI_124_October2016_100_MG | ecosystem: Environmental > Aquatic > Marine > Inlet | place: Canada: British...
TAGTGAATTAAAAACCTTACCCATCGATAAAATATATACTTATATAGTAATACGTCACCAAAGCGTAATATTAATAATGTGGTTTGCTTGAACCACCTTCGTATCTATCAGCATGAGAAAACGTATAGACATAAGTGGAGCATTGTATATTATTGTGATGATTATTGTATTTGCATTAGCTCTTTAAAGGCTTCCGGTGAATCGCTTGGAGAAGCGAGGGAACCTTCGTATATTTACGGTATAAATGAGGTGCAAAAAGCACAAATACTAATAAAAATTAATAAAAGTTATGAGTTTAACAAAAATGATGTTAAAAGATTTAGAGGTGATTTTCAAAAAGCCGTAGATCAATTAGAAAGAGATTATGGTGTTACTATATCATTAGGTACCATTCGTTATGATTCAGGTGGTTTAAGAGCCACAATGAAAGCCCAAGTAGGTGAAGCTCCCGCTAGATTGGGAAAAGATGATTTTCAAGTTGGTGAGGTAGTATTTATCATGCATAAAAAAGTCGATCCCATTCGAACATTTGAAATTATTAAAATTATGAGCAATAACATTAAGGTTAGAGACAGAGATAATAATCAAATGATTAATGTTTCACCTTCATTATTGAAGAAATCTTAAAGACTTCCGGTGAAGCACTTGGCTTCTCGAGGAAGCATTCGTATATTTACAGGGTAAATGAGGTTAGAAATAAAAATTGTATAAATTAAATAAATAAAAGTTATGATGAATTCAGAAGATTTGCAAACAGCAAAGTATTTAACAAAAGCAAACATTGCGAGCTTAGCTCCATCAGTATTTGCAAATGAGCCAAGTAGTGAGGTTTCAAAACACTACACACACATTCCAACGGAGCGTGTAATTGATGATATGGAGCTTCTAGGTTGGAAGCCAATTGAAGCTAAAGAAGTGAAAGCTCGTAAGCGCTCAACGAAAGGTTTTCAAAAGCACTTACTAGTGTTTAGAAATGATGATGTTGTTATTAATGGTGATGATGGTGATACAGTATTTCCACAAATCCTAATGACTAATTCGCATGATGGGAAGAATTCCTTCCAATTCCAAGCAGGTCTCTATCGTTTGGTTTGCTCAAATGGATTAGTTATTGCAGATGCTCAATTTGAAGACGTTAAAATGCGTCATATGGGTTATTCATTTGAGGATCTACAAGATCTAATTAAAGACATGGTTGAAAGGCTTCCATTGACAGTAGAGTCAATGAATCGAATGAAGGAGCAGGAGCTAACGGAGCAGCAAATTATTGCCTTTGCTCAAGAAGCTATTAATACTAGGTTTTCAAAAGAAGAAATGAAGCGTATTGAAATTGATTATGATGTACTTATCCAACCAGTTAGGAAGGAAGATGAAGGATCAGATCTTTGGTCAGTATTTAATGTAGTTCAAGAAAAAATAGTAACGGGTGACTTCGATTACCGCGCAGGTGGTAAAGCACGAAAAGCACGTGAGATAAAGAACTTCAAGCAAGACATGCGAATAAATAAAGAGTTATTTGAAGTAGCATTAGCATATGCCAACTAAAGTAACATGGTTAAATGGTTGTTTTGATGTGCTCCATGCGGGGCACATCCAACTATTTAAAAAAGCTTGGGAGCAAGGAGGAGATGTAGTGGTGGGAATAGACTCAGATGAGCGCATTCGTCAGATGAAGGGCTTCTGTCGCCCGGTGAATACTTTAGCTAATAGAATAATATTCCTCCAAGCAATTAAATACATTCGTACGGTAATACCTTTTGGTTCGGATGAGGAGCTAGCAGCTACAATCAAACACTTCTCCCCGGATGTTTTTGTAATTGGTGAGGAGTATAGGGATAAGAGAATTATAGGTAAGGAGTGGGCCAAATCTATGTTGTATGTGCCTCGCTTCGAAGGCTTAAGTTCTTCGGAAATTATAAACGGAACCCACAAAACGTGATATTTATCATAAAACAATAGAATTATGCCAATATATCCCAGCTCATCATTAGATGGAAGTGGTACTTTAGGAACGTCAGATCTGACGGCCGGAGTTACTTACACATTCGAATTAGAAAATACACCGACGACAATTGGTTCGGTAGCTTACTTTACACTGGAAGCTAACTCAACTGCCAATCAATCTCTTACCACACAAACCTCATGTTTAGGCACATTCGGCGGCTTTTCACTTTCGGTTGATGAAGGGTCATTAATTGAAAATCTCTATGGGTTTTCTATAAGTGTATTTGGTGATGGGGGTCGTTTTGGATTTACCCCTACTACCACAATACCCGCAAGTTCATACTATTTAAAAACAACTGGTCGTATTGGTTTGGAGATATCATAATATATACGTATGTATAGATGTTATATTGTGTGGAAGAGAAGTTTCGAGACGACCTAATTAAAATTAAAAACAATGTTATATAAAATAAAAATCACTGAAATTGAAAGTGGAAGAGTTGACTTAATGCAAATTAAAACCGATCGTTTAGAGTGGCTTATGAAGCAATACCAAAGAAATAGAAATCCTTTTAAGTGGGAAATTATTAAATAAATTTATGGATCTTTTTAATAGGAAGAAAATAAATAAACTTCAAGATAAAGTTGAAAGTTATAAGTCTGCTATTTTGGGAATGAGAAAAGAAATAGACCAACAGAAAGCAAACAATGCTAAGTTAAAAGAAGAAAATAGCAATTTAAAATTTACATTAAAGCATCTAAGAACTTATTAAAAAATTTGGCTTTTCAAGGGGGCCTTCGTATATTTACCATGTAATAAAAAATATAAAGTAATGAAAGCAATCTTAGAATTCAATCTACCTGAAGATTCACGTGAGTTCGATATGGCAACTCAAGGTTTAAATATGCATTCCGTATTGTGGGAAATGGACCAATGGCTGAGAGCACAATACAAATATATGCCCGATTCAGAATATAGTGAGGACAAATACGAAACCTATCAGAAGTGTAGAGAACATCTCAGAGAGTTGATGCTTGAGAATGGCGTAAAGCTTGATTAAAAAAATTAACAATTTAATAACATTAAAATTTGGTAAATCCAAATAAAAGTCGTATATTCACGTATAATAAATAAAGATATGTTACCACAATTTAAAAAAGATTTCTTAGAGAAGATTAAAGAAGATGAAATGACCCAAATTCTTGAAATATGGAATAATGTAGAACGATGTGGGTTGCAAATTGAGGTTATTTATACTGCCTTGAAAGAAATGAAAGCATCTCCATCTTCTTCACCACTACTTTGTTTGCAAATTGCGGCATATGATTGGGATTGTTAATAAATAAAAAAAAGTTATGAATACTGCAAAAGAACAAGAAGAATTAGGTACCCCTATTACTCAAGAAGAAATGACTGCTAATTATAATGCTTGGTGGGATAGTTTAACAAATGAAGATAAAGAAAAACTATATAAAGAGCAAGAAGAAGCAGAATCTCAATATATTAATTCTATACCCCCAGAAAATCTTTAAAAGATAAACTAATGCCGCTGTGGTGGAATTGGTAGACACGTCAGACTTAAAATCTGATGAGCCGAATGGCTCGTGGCGGTTCGAGCCCGCCCAGCGGTACCAAATTTCCAAACGTTATTTGACTTATGGACTCGTAGCTCAGCTGGACAGAGCATCGCCCTTCTAAGGCGACGGTCGTAGGTTCGAATCCTACCGGGTTCACCATATAGGCAAGTATCTCCTCAAGCTTATACCTTGTAGAAAGAGTAGTTGGTTACACGTGAGTTCAAGTCTCACCTTGCCTACTTATATGTATTAATGGCAAAAAGTTGCCACTTCCTATAATTTTACTTAATACATATTCTAATTGGAGTGATCCTTTTAACTGTGTAAACTCAGCTTTTCAATCTTATCAAGAAACTTGTGAAGCTACCGTAAGTATTGTAGGTCCTAATAATTCTATTAATTTAGATTTGATAGGTAATAATAATTATATTGCATTTAATCCCGTTTTCGACAACTGCTATGGTACTATGGATGTCATCGAATATACACGCGATTTTACGCATTATATATACAATTTTCGCGGTGATTTAATACATACAACTAATAATATTAATAGTTTAGACTTAAATGGGTTCTATATTATTAAGAATGAAAGAGGTACTTCTAAAGTATTTATAAATAATTTGGATTACTAATATTTATACCATATATTAGTATACAATAAATATCCTATCAAATGAGTTACCAAGAAGATCAATTAAATGAAATGTATCATATTATTGAAAAAGAAGGATTAAGATCTCAATTTGAGGCCCAATGTAAAAAAATGGAAGGCCAAACAAAACACAAATATAAAAATGTTTGTGAAAAGTGGGAGTATGCTCTTTATAGAATAAAAGGAGGAGATTCAAAGGTGAAATATTAAATATGGGGAAAATAGATTTTGAAAATATTTTTAACTTGTTTGGTTCAGATGATGTGAGTAATAATGTTACTACTTATGCTGATTTGACTTCAACTCCTGCTTATTGGTTAGGTATGCATAAAAAACTTATTCTTAACCATATAAATTTTAGGAAAAAAGCTATAAGAATATTAAAAAATTCTAATATGGAATTAGACCCTGAGGAGTTAGCTGCAGCTGGGGAGGCAATTGCTTATAATAGAGCTTGGTTTTATATTAAAAAAATAAAAATTGAAGATGATAATCATATAGAAGCTATAGTAACCCACAGTGATGATTTTCTAGAAACATCATTAGAATTAGCAATAAAACACTTCCAATCTCCAGAAAGAGAAGAATATGAAAAATGTGCACATATTCAGAAAATTTTAGAAATTTCTAAAGAATATTAATTTTAATTTGGTTATTAAAAAAATTTTGGGTACCTTGGAAATACGGGTTTTGAGATATTTAGGAAAAAATAAGGAAATAGGGGTTTAGGAATATAGGTTGGATGAATGGGGGGGTGGTTGTACATTGGATACACATTAATAAATTATAAAAATATGGCATTTAGAAACAAAGAATTAGTTGACAAAGGATTTGTGAATATCAAATCCGGAGTTAAAACTTTAGACCTAATGGTAGCTCGTGGTGGAAGCGACGTTGATACTTTTAGAAAACAACTTAAAGAAGTTTACAATAAAATTGAAGAACTTGAATCTTTAATAGAACGCGAAGCCGGAGTTCTAAGAAACGGATAATCTAAAAATAAAAGTTATGAAATTAACAGCAGATCAAATTCAAATGAATTGGGTTGAATTTATGAGTAATATTGATACTTATATTTCTTCCCCTCGTAAAGAACAATTAGTTAAATTTTATGAAACATATGCGGAGCGTATTATGCTTATGCCTGCTGCTCATAAAAAAGAATACCATTCAGCTTTTCCTGGAGGTTATGTAGATCATGTCAATAGAGTAGTTAAAGCTGCTTTATCAATGTCTGCTGTTTGGGAAGGGTTTGGTTGTGATATGACTACATTTACAACCGAAGAATTAGTATTCTCAGCTATTAACCATGATTTAGGTAAAATGGGTGATGCTAATCATGAATCTTATCTTCCCCAAACAGATAAATGGAGGAAAGATAAATTAGGTGAAGATTATATGTTTAACAAAAAATTAGCATTCTCAGCTGTTCCAGATAGGGGATTATTTCTCCTTCAGGATAATAGTATTAAGTATACATTTAATGAAATGATAGCAATCCAAACTCATGATGGATTATATGATTCAGCAAATGATAAGTATTTAAAAGGATGGATGCCCGAGCAAAAACCTCGTACTTCCTTACCTTTTATCCTACATCAAGCAGACATAATGGCAGCTAGAATTGAATTTGAAATCGAGTGGTTACCTAAGTTTAAAAATAATGTGGATGCCAGTAAAAAAAATTATACATTGTCTAACAATAACAAATCCACTAAGTCTAAAGCACTAGGTTCTATTCAGAGTGAGGGTTTAAAAAATATTTTTGATAAATTATAAAAATGGAAATAATTCCAACAACAGCAATAGCGATTATATCAGTTTTAAGTTTAATAATTTTAATTTTAGGATTTACAACTTGGAATCTTTTAAAGAAAAATGAAAAAGCAGAAGATATTGTATTGGGTTATTTAGATTATTTAGATAAAATATCTAGAGTAATAGAAGTTGCAGATGTAAAAATCAAAAAAATAGACATAAAAGGATCATTTGAATCCGATGATGAAATAGGTTTTTTCTTTAAGCAAATTAAACAAATTCAAGAAATTCTTAATGATTTTCGATTAAAGGAATAAAAATAACCTATGGATGAGATAATAAGGAGGCATAAAGCTCAACCTCAAAAGAAAGTATATTTCTCAAAAATTACAGAAGCAGCGATTGTTAGATACAATCGCTCCTCTGATCCCGAAGAGCGAAGCGATATATATGCAGAACACATACATTGGGCTTTTTATAAACTTACAGAAAATATTATCCATACCTTTAAATTTTACCATACTGATGGTGTTGAGAATTTAGAAGATTTACAACATGAAATAATTACTTTTTTATTATCTAAAATACATTTATTTAACCCTGAGAATGGAGCTAAAGCATATTCATATTTTGGAACTATAGTTAAACGTTGGTTAATAGTTTATAATCAAAAAAATTACGGTAAAAAAATAAAAAATGTACCAATATCAGAATTAAACCATTATTCCCAGATAGATACCTCCTCTCCATCATTTATTGTATCTCAAAATAGATTAGAGGATACTAAAGTTCTAATAGAAGATGAAGAATTTAGTAATAGAAATTTAAAGGAAAATAAAGATTATAAATATGAAGATCGTTTATCATTATTTATAGATCAATATGTAGAGTATTGTACTGATAGAATTTACGTTTTATTTCCAAAAGGTAATGATGCTTCTATAGCAGATGCTATTTTAGAGTTATTTAGAAAAAGAGATGCTATTGATGTTTTCAATAAAAAGGCCCTATACATTTATATTCGTGAAATGGTAGATGTTAAAACTCCCAAAATTACCAAAATAGCTAATAAATTATATGCTATATTTAAAGAAAAGTATTTGTTTTATTTAGATCAAGGATACTTCCCCCCAAAATAGATTTAAAAAATATATATTTATAATCAAAAACATTATGGGACAATTAGATTCATACGTTTTTGGAGATAAAAAATTTTCTGATTTATTAGAAGAAATCTACCAAAACCAAAAAAAGAGAGATGCTCAAGTAGTAGCTCTAATATCAGAACTGAAACCTTTAGTTCAAGAAATAGGTGATGCTACTTTAATAGTACCCCTTATTAAAGAATATATGGAAATTGGAGTTAAAAATGATGATTCATTAATTAAAATGGCTACTATTGTCCAAAGAGCACTCCAAAATATGGAAGTTGGTGGAGGGTTAGGTATAACTGATGAAGAAAAAGATCAATTATTAGCTGAAATGGAAAAAATTTCTAAAGAAAACAAATAATGGCACAAATACCTACGGGATTAAATTCACTTAAAGGCACTCCTTCTGCTAACCAACAACCCTCATCTATATTTTCAGCTAGGGTTAGACATGCTATGGTTGATGAGAAAACAGAAAATAAGGCGTTTAAAAAATTTGGTGAATGGAGTTCAATAGGTTGTATATTTTTCGATAAATTAAATTCTCCAAACCCAAACCCACAATTTACAACTGATAATTTCGCCAGGCCTTTATTCCCTAATAATTCAAACATACCAGTAAAAAATGAATTAGTGTATGTTATAGCTTTACCAAATAGTAATGTCCAAGGGGATGTTAACGAACAAACATTTTATTATTTCCAACCTATAAATATTTGGAATAGTACACACCACAATGCAATCCCAGATCCTATTAATGGTGAATCAACACCAGCGGCACAATCCCAAGATTATGAACAAACATCAGTAGGTTCTGTTAGAAGGGTCACTGATGGAGGTACTGAAATTGATTTAGGAAAAGATTTTAAGGAAAAGTTATCAATTAGAAATCTTCAACCTTATGAGGGTGATTTAATATATCAAGGAAGGTGGGGACAATCATTTAGATTTGGTTCAACTAATAAAGATGCAAGTATCCCAAATCCTTGGTCTAAATCCGGGGAAAATGGTGATGCTATTACTATAATAAAAAATGGCCAGCATGAAGAGGATAGTGATCCTTGGATTCCTCAAGTAGAAGATATAAATGATGATAAGTCAAGCGTTTACTTGACGACTACACAAGAAATCCCTATTGATTTATCAAGTAAAAATTATAAATCTTACTCTTCATCTCCTATAGCAGCACCTCTTTTTAATGAAGAGCAAATAATTTTAAATTCTGGTAGATTATTATTTAATTCAAAGTCTGATTCAATATTATTTTCATCTTCTGATACTATAAATTTAAATTCAGTAAATAGTGTAAATATTGATACACCAAAAACAATAATATCCTCCCCTGAAATTTATTTAGGTGATAAAAATGCTACTGAACCTGTAATATTAGGAGATAAATTCCTATCAGATTTTTCATCATTATTAACATCATTAATTTCATTATGTAACGCCTTAGGAACACCAATAGGAACACCAATTCCTTTTGTACCCAATGCATCAATACCAGCACCCGCTACTCAAACTCTAGTTAAAGCTCAAACTATGCTTAATAGGATTCAAATGTATAAATCAAAAGTAAGTAAATCTAAATAATGTCTTTTTTATCTAAATTATTAATAAAAAGTATTACTAAAGTAATCAAAAATTTAACAAAATTTGAGGTTGCTATAGATGCTATGGTTGATAAATTTAAGAATAGTTGTCCTCCTAAAAAAGAATTACTACAAATAGTAAAGCAAAAAAATCAAATCCAAGGTGCTCTTGAAAATGTTGTTGGAGCTTTTAATACTGTAGAAGCAACAGCAGAAACAACAAATACCATAGTTACAACGGTAAGCACTGCAGTAAAAGTAATAAAAGCAATACCAGTACCAGTATCATTTCCCCCGGGTGCTGGTATTCCTATAAATGTTATTACTTTATTAGCAGATTCTTTAGATACTTTAGGAGATTTATTAAAAGGAGCTAAGGGTGCTCTTAAAGTAGTCCCACAAGCTGGTAAAACTATACAGGATGCTGCACAAACTATAATTACAAAACTCCAACAATTAGATGGTGTATTAAATGTTTGTATTGAAGAATTAGCAGAAGGTATGACCCAGTCCGAAAAAAATGATTTAATAAATGAAATAGGAAATGTGGCAGCTGAATCAGGTACTTTTGAAAATAGTGAATTAAATGTAATAAATGAAGAATTAATATTAAATTCCTTATCCCCCAATTCTAATAATCCTTATAGATATCAAAGACAACCTACTATTTTTATTTCCTCAAATACCGATGAAGGTACTAGTGATGTTAATGGTAATATAATAGTATTAAATGAAAATAAAAATTCTGGGTATTATGCTGGGTTGGATTGGTTATTAACTATAGAATATAATGATGATAATACTTTTTCCTTCCCACAAAGAAGAATTAAAGCTGTAAATACTAATACTGATTTTTATAATATTTTTAAAGGTATAAACTTATTTAATTTAGAAGGTGGGGGATACTCATATAGTACCTCTGTTAAAGTTTTAATAGATGAAATTAAATTTAGAATTGATTCACTTAATGTTAAATGGTGGTCTAATAAATTTATTGAAGATAATGATATTGATAACAATAATGAAGGAGATACTTCGGGCCTTACAGGTATAAATCCACCACCAGAGCCCGTTACTTTCCAATGGTCTAGTGAAACTATAAACCCAAGAATAGAATTACCTCTTCTAATGGCAACCCAAGGTTTATTAGATTCAAAAAGAACATTAAATATAATAACTACTATTCCTAGCCAGTCTGTAAAATTAACAGTAGATACAGGGGGTAATCAAATATATAGTAATAATGAATCAGGTTACTCACAATATGGGAGTTATGAACAGGGATTTGTTAAAGTGGAGGTAAATACCAATTATGGTACACCTGC
>Ga0233445_1003297_pt1 | contig 9999 bp, 9 predicted proteins | sample SI_124_October20_5_FD_182779 | JGI IMG/M metagenome (GOLD analysis project Ga0233445, IMG submission 182779) | Seawater microbial communities from Saanich Inlet, British Columbia, Canada - SI_124_October2016_100_MG | ecosystem: Environmental > Aquatic > Marine > Inlet | place: Canada: British...
GTGGGAGTATTTTAAGGGGTTTGGTAGGCTATGTGTTTTCGTATTTTTTTATCGCCAAGGTGGTGTTTAGGCCACCAAAGGCAAAGGAATTACTGAGGGCTGCAGCAATCGGCATAGGTCGTGCTGTGTTGGGGACATAATCTAGGTCGCATTGTGGGTCCGCTTCTAAGTAGTTAATCGTGGGGGGGGCTGTTTGTTCTTGGATGGCGGTGACTACTGCGATAAGTTCCAAAATGGCGGCGGCGCCGAGGGTATGTCCGTGCATGGATTTTGTCGATGAAACGGCGAGTTTATCCGCATGTTGTTGGAATAATATGCGAATTGCTGCACTTTCTGTGGGGTCATTTTGCGCCGTTCCGGTGCCGTGGGCATTAATATATTGGATGTCTTCGAGTGAGAGTTCGGCATCGTTCATGGCCGTTTTCATAGCGCGTATGGCGCCATCTTGAGTCGGTTGTAGCATGTTGTTGGCATCTGCGCTCATGCCGCAGCCAGCGATTACGGCATAAATCGTTGCGCCGCGCTGTTGCGCGTGTTCAACCGTTTCAAGGATAACCGTACCGGCACCCTCGCCAAGTACCATGCCTCCTCTTTTGGCAGAAAATGGCCGACACGTGTCTTTAGCCATAATTCGCATGGCTTCCCAGGCCCGTATGCTGCCGGGTGTAAGCGGTGCTTCGGCTCCACCGGCGATAGCTACATCGACCATGCCTGAGCGTAACATCATGAGTGCGGTACATACGGCGTGGCCAGAGGAAGCACAGGCGCTGGTGGTGGAAAATACCGGCCCAGTTAGGCCAAATTCGATGCTAATGTGACTGGCCGCCGCACTGGATATTAGTTTGGGTATAGTGAAGGGGTGTAAGCGTGTATTTTTTTCGCTATAGAGGCGCTGATAGCTCAGATCTTGTGTATCTTGACCGCCAATGCCGGTGCCAATAACCACAGCAGTGCGTTCTGCTAATGCGTTGTCTTGAAAAGACAGTTGGGAATGCGTTACGGCTTCACGTGTGGCGATTAAGGCCAGTTGACTATAGCGGTCGAGCAAGTTCAGTTGACTTTTGCTGAATAAGCCCAGTGGATCATAAGCAGGGATCTCTGCGGCAATTTTAGTTTTGAAGGATGAGGTGTCGAAGCGTGTAATGGAGCGAATGCCGTTAGTGCCTTGCAGTAGGTGTGAGGCAAATTGCCTAAAATCCTGGCCAATGGCAGAAGTACAGCCGATGCCGGTAATGGCAATGGGTTTCATGGAAAAGACAGTCCTGCGTGCTGTGAGTGGGTTTCTGTGGGGGTATTATCTTCGACAATATAGCCCCTATAGAGGGTCTATCACGTAGTCGTCAGGCTAACATGATCACTCCTGCGGGTAAAGATGTATACGGTTTTAGTTAAAGATGTGGTTGTCCAGTTTGACCGTTTTATGGTATAAAGCGCGCTCTTTTAATTTATCGTCAATCATTCCGCACGTTTTGCCGACACATGGTTACGGGTGCTCCCTTGAGGGGTTGGGCCATGGGGCAGACGGAGGTTTAACCCAAAATCAGGAGAAGTTTATGTCTAGTGTAACAATGCGTCAAATGTTAGAAGCCGGTGTACATTTTGGTCACCAGAAGCGTTACTGGAACCCGGCTATGTCGAATTATATTTACGGTATTCGCAATAAAATTCATATTATCAATCTGGAAAAAACCAAGCCGCTTTTTGAAGATGCGTATAACTTTATTTCCGGTAAAGGAGCAGCGAATAAAAAGGTTTTGTTTGTCGGCACCAAACGTGCTGCTTCCAAAACGATTCGTGAAGAAGCCGAACGTTGTAATATGCCTTATGTGAATCATCGTTGGTTGGGTGGTATGTTGACTAACTATGAAACCGTTAAAAAATCCATTAATCGGATGAAAACACTGGAAGGCCAGTTGAAAGATGGTGCTGTTGGACTGGCCAAAAAAGAGATATTGATGCTAACCCGTGAGCACACCAAACTGGAACGTAGTTTGGGTGGGATTCGTGATATGGGTGGTGTTCCAGATGTCTTGTTTGCTGTTGATGTTGGTCATGAGAAAAATGCTATTCGTGAAGCCAATAAGTTGGGTATTCCTGTTGTGGGTATTGTGGATACCAATCATAGCCCCGAAGGTGTCGACTATGTCATTCCCGGTAATGACGATGCGATGAGAGCGATTCAATTGTATGCCAGCGCCATGGCTACGGCGATTTTGTCTGGTCAGCAGGTTAATACGAACAAAGTACCCAAAGTGGAAGAAGACGGCTATACAGAAGAATCTGGTGATGAAAAAACGGCTGATGCTGAATAGTTTTCTTCATTGAATAAATAGGGGTTTAAGTATGTCAATTACAGCAGCACAAGTGAAAGAATTACGATCACGGACCGGGTCCGGCATGATGGAATGCAAAAAAGCGTTGGTAGAGAGTGATGGCGATATCGAAGTTGCGGTGGAAAGCATGCGTAAAAAAGGTATGGCAAAAGCCGATAAAAAAGCCGATAGAACCGCGGCGGAGGGTTTGGTGTCCATCAGTATGGATGATTCAGGCCTTTCCGGAGCCATGATCGAAATTAATTGTGAAACGGATTTTGTGTCACGTAATGAAGATTTTCAGGCGTTTGCGGTTGGTTTATCTAATCAGGCTTTAGGCTGTGCTGATGCTGATCTAGATGCGTTTATGGCGTCTAACTATGCGCAGGAGTCTTTGTCGGTTGAAGATAAACGTCGTGAGTTGATTGCCAGTATTGGTGAAAATATTTCTGTTCGACGTTTTATCAAAGTGTCCGCGCCAAGTCGTGTGGGTCATTATAAGCATGGTGAATCCATTGGTGTGTTAGTGGCGATGGATGGTGGCGATGATGCCTTGGCAAAAGATATTGCCATGCATGTGGCAGCGAGTAATCCTTTGTGTGTTGACGAAAGTAATGTGCCTAGTGAAGAGCTGGAAAAAGAGCGTCGCATTTTTATGGCGCAGGCCGAGGAAAGTGGTAAGCCGCAGCAAATTATCGAGAAGATGGTTTCTGGGCGTGTTAGAAAATACTTACAGGAAGTCACTTTATTAGGTCAGCCGTTTATTAAGGACCCTGATGTTACCGTGGCTAAATTGTTGGAGAAATCCAAGGCTAGCGTAGTGTCTTTTGTGCGTTACCAAGTCGGTGAAGGTATCGATAAGAAGGTTGAAGATTTTGCCGCTGAAGTTCAGGCGCAGGTGGCAAATGCCTAAACTACCCCCGCAATATTCGCGTGTTTTATTGAAGTTCAGTGGCGAGGCCTTAGCTGGAGAGCAAGGTTTTGGACTTGACCCCCTCGTTTTAAAACGCGTGGCTAGCGAGGTTAAGTCGCTTGTTGATTTGGGTGTTCAGGTGGCACTGGTTGTGGGTGGCGGTAATATTTTCCGAGGAGCGTCTTTGTTAGACGCGGGCTTGCAAAGACCTGTAGGTGACGATATGGGGATGTTAGCGACAGTTATGAATGCCTTAGCCTTGCAGGATGCCTTGTCTCAGTGTGCTGTATCTGCCGAGGTGTTGTCTGCGGTAGCTATGCCCAAGATTTGCCAAACCTACAGCCGACGCGCGGCGTTGCAGCAACTTGAGCAGGGGTCAGTCGTTTTGTTTGCGGCCGGAACGGGTAATCCTTTCTTTACCACAGACAGTGCGGCCGCTTTACGCGCTATAGAAATTAATGCGGATGTGGTGATTAAGGGGACTCAGGTAGATGGGATTTATTCAGCTGATCCATTGAAAAACCCTCAGGCCATACGGTTTGAGCAGCTGACTTTTGATGAGGTCATCGCAAAAAACCTCCAAGTTATGGATATGACCGCTTTTGTTTTATGTCGTGATCATGCCTTGCCTTTATGTATTTTTAATATGGGTAAGTCGGGTGCATTATTGCGTGTTATTTGTGGCGAACCGGAAGGATCCTTGATTACGGGGTAGCTTAAAGATCACTGCAATATTTATTTACTGACTCTTATTATTTGTATCCCCCTGTTGAAAATATGACCAATTCTTAGATTAGTGGGTGTTGTTTCTCTTGCCTACTGACAACAATCTTGCGTTAATAGTGGGGGTTTGTTTTTTACAAAAACCTAATTAGGGATTGAAGTATGTTGGAAGAAATTAAAGAAGATGTGCTGGACCGGATGGAAAAGTCTGTACAGGCCTTAAAGTCGGAGTTTGCCAAAATTAGGACAGGTCGGGCGCATCCGAGTTTGTTGGATCAGGTAATGGTTCCCTATTACGGAACAGATACTCCTTTAAAACAAGTGGCTAATGTGGCGGTTGAAGATTCTAGGACACTAACGGTTTCTCCGTGGGAGAAGCCGCTGACCTCTGCAATTGAAAAGGCCATCATGAGTTCCGGTCTAGGGCTTAACCCAGTAACTTCTGGGAATGTCCTGCGTGTGCCAATGCCAGCACTGACGGAAGAACGTCGAAAGGAATTGATTCGTTTAGTGCGTAATACGGCAGAAAAAGGACGAGTATCTGTGCGCAATATTCGTCGTGATGCCAATCAGGACTTTAAGGACCTGGTTAAGGAAAAAGAAATTTCTACAGACGATGAGCGTCGTGCGCAAGAACAGAACCAAAAAGAAACCGACCGCTTTATTTCAGAGATAGATCAACTTCTGTCTAAAAAAGAAGCGGACCTGATGGAAATCTAAGCCTCTTGTCTGCTGAGAATCAATCTATTCCTGAGCATGTTGCCTTAATTATGGATGGTAATGGTCGCTGGGCTAAAGCCAGATATCTGCCGCGCATCTCAGGTCATCGTGCCGGTTTGAAAGCCTTGAGAAGAACCGTTAGCTCGTGTCTTGAGTCTCGGGTCAAGGTGGTGACCGTTTTTGCTTTTAGTAGTGAAAACTGGAAGCGTCCGCCTGAAGAGGTGTCCTTGTTGATGCGCTTGTTTTCTTCGGCCTTACAGCGTGACGCTCAGGAGTTGCACGGTCATGGCGTGCGATTACAAGTGATTGGAGATCGTGCGCAATTTGGTGATGCCTTGGTTGATCAAATTGAACAGGCGGAGCAGTTGACGTGTGATAATTCCCGTTTGACGTTGGTGATTGCCGCTAATTATGGCGGTCACTGGGATATTGTGCAGGCAGCAAAGTCGCTATCCTCTTCCGTGTATGAAGGGTCTTTGGGTATTGAAGAGATTAATGAAAGTCGTTTTTCCCAGGCTATGTCATTGACTGACTTCCCCGCGCCTGATTTGCTGATTCGTACGGGGGGAGAACAACGTTTAAGTAATTTTATGTTGTGGCAAATGGCGTATACCGAATTATATTTTACAGAAGTTCTGTGGCCAGATTTTGATGAGTCATCGTGGGCTGAGGCTTTGTCTGAATATGGTCGACGTCAACGACGTTTTGGGCAGACTAGTGAACAAGTTTCCGGTGCCACCTGATGTTATCGCAACGCATTATTACCGCAGTTTTTCTGATTCCCTTAGTGTTGTGGCTGGTGTTGTTTGCCTCACATTCGCTATTTGTTATTTTTGTTAGTGCGGTGTTTTTGGCGGCCGCGTGGGAATGGGCGGCTCTGTCCAATTTAGGCGTGGTTTGGCAGCGCAGCTTATATTGCGGATTTTTTGTCGTGGTGCTGTGGTTTAGTCCCTTTTTGCCAAATTGGGTGTTCTGGATGTCGTCTGTACTCTTGTGGTCCGCTGCTTTGTATTGGGTGCTCTCTTTCCCGCAGAACAAATGGAGTCCTCAGCGCCGGTGGAGTAAGGCTTTGGTGGGTGTGCTGTTGTTAGCTGTTGCTTGGCAAGCCTTGATCAGTTTGCATGAGGACGGTCATAGAATAGCCATTTTATACATGCTTTGTCTGATTTGGGTGGCTGATAGTTTGGCCTACTTTAGTGGCCGCCGTTGGGGTAAAACAAAATTATTGCCGAGTGTTAGTCCGGGTAAAACTTGGGCGGGCGTTTGGGGGGCGGTGACAGGAGGGGCGTTATTGGCGCTGAGTGTGCCATTATGGTCATCATTAGGGGCTATGGAAGGGACGTGGTTTTTATGGATTGTTTTGTCCGTTTTTTTGGTGCCGATATCTGTATTAGGAGACTTGTTAGAAAGTGTGTTTAAGCGACAGGCGCAGGTAAAGGATAGTGGGGCTTTATTGCCTGGACATGGTGGAATGTTAGATCGTATAGACAGTTTATTGTCTGTAGCACCATTGTTTTGGTTGGGAATGGTGTTCTTATGAAAGGTGTTTGTATTCTGGGTGCGACCGGTTCAATTGGCCAGAGTACATTGGCGGTGTTATCCAAACACCCCCAACAATTTCGTGTGGTTGCTTTAACGGCACATACGCAAGTGACACCCATGTTGACGTTGTGTCAGGAATATCACCCTGAATACGCTGTGATGGCTGATGAAAAAGCCGCAGAGCGCTTGCAACAGGCGTTGAGAAGTATGTCCTTAGAAATACAGGTTCTGTCCGGTCAAAAGGGGCTAGAAACCGTGGCCAGTTTGCCGCAGAGCGATGTCGTTATGGCCGCTATTGTGGGTAGTGCCGGTTTGCGTTCATCCATGGCAGCGGCCAAGGCTGGAAAACGTTTGTTGTTGGCGAATAAAGAGTCTTTAGTGATGGCTGGGCATTTATTGCTTGATGCGGTGTCGCAAAATCAGGCCACGTTATTACCAGTGGATAGTGAACATAACGCCATTTTTCAATGCTTGCCAGAGAATGGTGCTTGGCATGATGGCAGTGTCTCGAAAGTTTTATTAACTGCGTCTGGTGGGCCATTTCGCAGCTGGACGACAGAACAGTTACAATATGTGACGCCTGAGCAGGCTTGTGCGCATCCGAATTGGTCGATGGGTCGCAAGATTTCTGTTGATTCGGCCAGTCTAATGAATAAAGGTTTAGAAGTAATTGAAGCTTGCTGGTTGTTTGATTTGCCGGTGGAGCAAATTGAGGTAGTGGTTCACCCTCAAAGTATTATCCATTCTATGGTGCAGTATGTCGATGGCTCGACTTTAGCACAAATGGGTAACCCTGATATGCGTACGCCCATTGCTTATGCTTTATCATGGCCATCAAGAATAGCGGCGGGAGTGTCACCTTTGAACCTTATAGAGGTCTCTCAGATGACCTTTGAAAAACCAGATGTTAATCGATTCCCCTGTTTGCGTTTGGCTATGGACTCAATGCGTGCTGGAGGATGTGCTCCCATTTACCTAAATGCGGCTAATGAGGTGGCTGTAGCCGCATTTTTGGATGAAAAGATTCCTTTTATGGGTATTCCTCAAGTGATAGAAAGTACCCTAAACGACAGTGAAAGTACGGCTCCGAAAGATATTAAAACTGTTTTATTAGCAGACCAGCGAGCTAGAGATTTAGCGACAGAGATTATTGGTGTAAAACAATGGGCGAATTAATTAATTCAGTTTGGGCTTTTCTGGTGGTGATTGCCGTTTTGGTGTCCGTGCATGAATACGGTCACTATTGGGTGGCGTGCCGTTTGGGTGTTAAGGTGTTGCGGTTTTCTATTGGTTTTGGTACTCCGTTATATCGCTGGCAAGCGGCCAATGGTACGGAGTTTGTCATCGCGGCCATTCCGTTAGGCGGTTATGTCAAAATGTTGGATGAACGTGAAACGGATGAACCCATTGCGTCAGCTGATTTACCCATGGCGTATAATCGTCAATCGGTTTGGTCACGTATCGCGATTGTTTTAGCAGGTCCAGGTATTAATTTTGTGTTCGCCATCTTGTTGTATTGGGTGGTGTTTATGTTGGGTATTGGTGGTGTGAAGCCGTGGGTGGGGGAAGTGTTGTCTGATTCGCCTGCTTGGCATGCGGGGATCAGTGTCGATGACGAAATTGTTGCGGTGGCGGATAGCCAGACTCCGACGTGGTCAGCGGTACAAGAAACGTTGCTTAGTCATTTGCTGGACGAACCAGAAGTCGAATTAACGTTGCGTAACCGCGAGCAACAATTACGTACAGTCATTTTACCATTAACGGGAACCGAAGAATTAAAGCCGGGTGAGTTATTGACTTTAATCGGTGTTCGACCAAAGACTTTGGCCTTGCCGGCTGTTTTGGATCGTGTTATTGATCAAGAGCCCGCTTGGCAAAGTGGGTTTCTTCAAGGCGATCGGGTGGTGGCTGTTAGTCGCTTGGAAAAAGTGGGTGATTTGTGTCGTCCACCGGTAGAGATACAAGCTTGCCAATGGCAGCCTTCGCAGGAGGTGAGAAATTGGACGCATTGGGTTAATATTATTCGTGAGAGTCCCGGTGTTTGGTTAAAGGTTAATGTCGAGCGTGATCAAAAAGAGCAGATACTTTGGCTTAAACCCGCTGTTAAAGAAAGTGAAGGTCAACGTATTGGCCGTATTGGTGCGGCGCCACGAGTTCCAGAGAATTATGGTGATGAGTACCGGGTAACGGTGCATTATGGACCCTTGCTCGCGATTCCTGCCGCGATGGAAAAAACTTGGCATCAGTCGGTATTAACGTTGCGTGTCATCGGCCGCATGATGATTGGTCAGATGCCGCATCAGAACCTCAGTGGGCCGGTCAGTATTGCACAATTTGCTGGCGCTTCAGCCAATTTAGGGATCACGCAGTTTATTGCCTTTATGGCGATTGTTAGCTTAAGTTTAGGGGTGTTAAATCTGTTGCCCATTCCTTTGTTGGATGGTGGGCATTTGGTGTTTTATCTGGTGGAAGTGGTACAAGGTAAGCCTGTACCCGATAAAATAATGGAAATAGGACAGCTGATTGGTTTAGCCTTGTTGGTTCCGGTGATGCTATTGGCTTTGTTTAATGATCTGATGCGTATTTATGGATAATTCAGGGATGAAAAAAACGCTAGCTACGATGCTGCTTTGGTTATGTTGTTCAACGGCTTGGAGTTTTGATGACTTTACCGTGCGTGACATAGAGGTTGAAGGTTTACAACGTATTTCGTTAGGCACTGTATTTAATTATATGCCTGTGCGGGTCGGAGAAACCGTTGATCAAGAGACCGCAGAGCAGATTATTCAACGGTTGTACAAGACGGACTTTTTTGAAAACATCGAACTGTATCGGTTAGAAGAAAAATTGGTGGTCGTTGTGACGGAACGTCCTGCTGTGGCTGAAATTAACCTCGATGGCAATAAGTTGGTGTCTGACGAAGACCTTGAATTGGGTTTGAAAAGTATTGGTTTGTCTGTGGGCAAGGTGTTTGATCCAGCGAATTTGGAACAAATATCGCGTGAGTTGCATGACCAGTATTTTGCTCAGGGACATTACGGTGTACGTATTAAGTCAACAGTACGGCATTTGGAACGCAATCGTGTGGCTTTGGACATTTCGCTGAGTGAAGGCAAGGTGGCCAGTATTCAAGAAATTAACATTATTGGTAATCGGGAATTTAGCGAATCCGTTTTATTAAAGAAATTTCAGTTAAGTGCCTCGACATTCTGGTCCTTCTTGTCCAGTAATGATCAATACTCAGATCGTAAGTTGGCTGCTGATTTGGAAACCTTGCGTGCTTTTTACATGAATAATGGTTTTGCGCGTTTTTCTGTAGATTCCACTCAAGTCAGTATATCTCCGGATAAACGGCAGATTTTTATCACCATAAATGTGTCTGAAGGACACCGTTATCAGATTCGTTCGGTAAGTTTTTCTGGACAGACTATTGTTCCTAAATCCGAGCTAAAAGATTTATTGACTACCCGTGAGGGAGATAATTTTTCACGTGCTGATATTGTGACCAGCTTACAGGTCGTAGGCGATAAACTGGCGGATAAAGGTTACGCCTTTGCAGAAGTTACCCCCATGCCAGAAATTGACGATAAAAGGCATACGGTAGATTTATCGTACGACGTGAACCCGGGGCAACGGGTGTATATCCGGCGTATTGTGATTACTGGAAATACGCGAACAAAGGATGAGGTCATTCGCCGAGAAATGCGCCAAATGGAAGGGGCTTGGTACGCTAAGGCTAAAGTGCGTCAATCGATCGTACGTTTGGAGCGCTTGAGTTATTTCTCAACG
>Ga0233445_1003319_pt1 | contig 9947 bp, 10 predicted proteins | sample SI_124_October20_5_FD_182779 | JGI IMG/M metagenome (GOLD analysis project Ga0233445, IMG submission 182779) | Seawater microbial communities from Saanich Inlet, British Columbia, Canada - SI_124_October2016_100_MG | ecosystem: Environmental > Aquatic > Marine > Inlet | place: Canada: British...
GTAGTTTCATTAACACACAAATCAAAGGCAAAATTAGGCACCACGCTAGCGGTTGCGCGGAAACGGCTCATAGCAGATAACCAGCGCCAGGGTTTTTGCAAAAATGAGGCTGGCGACATCAGTACACAGGGATAACCCGCATACAATGGTTGCAACATCAGACCAATCAACCCCATATCGTGAAACAACGGCAACCAGCCAACCCCTATATCGTCAGGATGCTGTCCAAAACGGGAAGCCGCCGCCGTGATTCGTGAATTGTGTAACAAGTTGCCGTGACTAATCATCACGCCTTTGGGAAGGCCGGTAGAACCTGAAGTGTATTGTAAAAAAGCCAGAGTATCGGCCGTCAGAGGCGGTCTGTCCTGCACAGAAAATGTCTCTTCATTCAAGGTATCTACTGCCACCCAAGGTAAAGTCTTTAGTGCGTCTGATTCAGCAAACATAGGCAATAAAGACTTCATAATACTGGCAGTAGTCATAATCAATTGGGGATCAGCGTCATCAATAATGGCCTGCAATCTGGCCAGATTGCGGTTTTTTCGTGGCGGATACGCCGGCACAGCAATGACTCCGGCCATTAAACAGCCAAAAAAAGCGGCAATAAAATCCAATCCGGAAGGAAAAAACATCAGGGCACGTTCTCCCGGTTTCGCTATTTGGGACAAGTGCGCCGCAATGGACTGCGACCGTTGCATTAACGTCTGGTAATTCCAGCGATTCTCATCACTTTCCCCGTCGTTAAGGAAACTGAACGCCCAACTCTCTGCCTGATAATTGGCGCGTAAATCCAGCAAATCGATGAGTGTCTTGCACTCTTCTTTATCCTCCATGGCCCTTATCCTTTATAAGCAATGCAACGATATCATGCAGCGTAAACAGTTCAGAGCACTACAGGAAAAACAACACTACGGCGCCACAAACTCCCGCATTAGATTGATATAATGATCAACACCCAATACTTCCGGAATATCGTTGTGATTAGCCTCTACCACCAACTGCAAACTTTTGGGTTCAGGAGCGGCCTCGAACAATGGTTGGCCATTGTCTTGATAACGCACAAAATCGTCTTTTCCGCCGTGGAATAATAAATAAGGCGTATTAATTTGCGAGATATTGGCCAAATTATTAAACGTGCCCGTGGTTAACCACCCAGACGGCAAGGGTAAAGACAGCGAACCTTGCACCAAAGAATCGACAGCGGCAAAAGGCGCTTCAGAGATTAACCACAACGGCTGAAAGCCTGTCCGACTGGCCAAATGAATACACGGCACATTACCTAACGAATAGCCGTACAGCGCAATTTTATCCGTATTTACGTCTTCTCTTTGCTGTACAAAAGCCAAGGCTGCTTCAGCATCCGCCAATAAATTTTCTTCACTAAAGATACCCTCTGATTTGCCAAAACTTTGGTAATCAAAAATTAACACGTTGACGTCCAATTGTTCCAAATAGGTAACACGCTCCCAATATTCATCCAAATGATGCTTATTACCGTGACAATAGATCACGGTGGTGGCGTCTGATACTGAAGGTTTAGCCTGCACCCAATAACCATACAAATTAACCTCGCCACTTTTAAATGACACTTCCTCTAAGCGCTTAACGTCAATACTATTACCCGGCAATTGATAAGCCTCAAGCGACTGTTGATTGGCCAAAAAAGCGTCCATATCCTGACACGCACAAAGGGCAATTGCGCACAAAGCCACAACGTATTGTTTAAGCCTCACTCGGCCTATCCACACCTGGTTTTTTTGTATGCCACTCATCACTAAAAAGCCTTTGATAACGCAAAATTTACCCCTAACGCGCCTTGATGACCCACCGGCACATAACTGACAGCTAACTGGTCCGAGCGTACATTTAGACCCTGCCATTTTATCTCGCTGGTTAAGCGATAGCCGCCAACCGGAACGGTAATATTAGCAAACAGCGAATGAACCTGTTGTTTGGCCTGTGGATCGAAGTCTTGATTCTCCAGTAACAAGGCACTGTCCGACCCCACAGCAATCACCGCTTGATCTAATTCCCAAGAAAAACTAGACGACACCACTGGGTAACCAAAAAACCGTTCATCTACGTCTGGTCTCGTGCTAAAAAACATAAAGCCACTTAAAGAAACACCCATCGTGGGACGCCAACCTTGACCTTCCAACGGAAACCACGACACCCCCATATCCATACCGGTGATGCGATACAGTTGAGCCAATAAATGATAATTAGCAAACACATTGGTCTTATCGTTGATCCCCTTTTGTATACCCGCCGTGAGATAAGGCAAGGGAATATCCACATCAAACACCTCGACAATAGGCCCACCGATGGACAGCTGATAGGTGCTTTCCTGTTTAAGCGGAAAAACCCCAGTATGTGTGGTACAACCGAACACGCCTTGAACCAATAAAGCGACAACAGTCAGACGTTTTAAATCAGCAACAAACATAGGGCTCTGAATCGCTATTTTTCAAGGGTAAGCCCCTACTGTAGCGTAAGCTACCACCCGTCACAAGCTACAACACTATACTCTCTTAGGGTGTTATTTTTAGCACAATAGTCTTACTATAGTCGGCTCCTTTACCACCAACACGGGACTCACCTAATGTGGAATTTATCGTATATTGAACCCGTTTACCGACCTCCCAGTGAAGCCCGATCGCTCATTATACAAGCCACCAACGGCTGCTCATGGAACCGTTGCCGCTTTTGCGACATGTATACCCAGTCGCAAAAAAAATTCCGCCCCAAACCTTTGGCTGAACTCGAAAAAGAATTGTTAGAAGTCAAAAAGTCTCCCGTGCCTTTCCGTCGAATATTTCTCGCCGATGGCGACGTCATGACCCTCTCCTTTCGACGATTGCAAGAAATCATGCAATTAATCAATCGTCTGTTCCCTGACATCCAACGGGTTTCTTCGTATTGCCTACCCCGTAATTTAAAAAACAAATCGGCCGATGAACTACGTACACTCAAAGAGATGGGGTTGCGTTTATTGTACGTTGGTTGCGAATCCGGTGACGACGAGATATTAGGCTACGTGGAAAAAGGAGAAACGTTCGAGTCCTCCTTAAATGCCCTAAAAAAAATCAAACAAGCCGGCATGAAAAGCTCGGTTATGATTTTAAACGGTTTGGGGGGGATAAATTTTTGGCAACAACACGCCATCAACTCAGCGCAACTTATGAATGCCGCACAACCCAACTATTTATCGACACTGGTGGTCAGTTTTCCGTTAGGCATGGAGCGATTCTCTGAAGGCTTTGGTGGTAGCTTCCAACCACTGGATCAACACCATTTGTTTTTAGAAATGCGCACACTGCTGGAAAACCTTGATCTGAAAAAAACCATTTTCCGCAGTGACCATTCCTCCAATTACCTGATTCTAAAAGGTGTATTGAATCAGGATAAAGAGAAATTACTACAGCAAGTGAACGCCGCCATTCAACAGCCGGAGAATGCCAATTTACGCCAAGAATGGCAACGCGGATTATGATGAGAGTGACACCAGGATTTTGATTATGGCCAACAAAATAAAAAACGGTTATGGACGTTTTTTCATTGTCTGCACAAACAACGCACTATTCATAAAGTCTTCTAACCAGCGTCTTAAGTGCACATAAGGCGATTGATCAAACCAACCCTTGTCACTCATCGCAAATTGTCGCACAAAGGGCATAATGGCTACGTCTACGTAGGATGGTTGCCGCCCCCCCACATAGGCTTGAAGCGTTAACAAACCTTCCAGCTTTGCCAAGAACACTTCGCCCTGCTCGCGGTAATACGCCTCTGAATGTTCAGGATAACGCACAGAATATTTATAACGATCCAGAAAATATTTAAAATCGCCGTCGTTTTCCACAATCAATTGTTGTTGTTCTGTGCTCTCTGTCCACAATTGATCCGGATCGTTCTGAGACAACGCCCAGCGCATGATGTCCAAGCTTTCCTCCAGCACCTGTCCATCCGGTAAAATTAACACCGGCACGGTCCCTTTGGGCGAATGATCTAGCATGTCTTGTGGTTTATGACGAAAGTCTATCTCTATGAGTTCTACGGCCACACCAGCCAATAACAAGGCCATCCGTGCTCGCATGGCGTATGGACAACGGCGAAAAGAATATAACACAGGCAAATTGGGTTGAGCCTCAACACGAAACAAATTATCCGTAAAATAACGATTAAACATCAGCCTGATTGCCCTAAAAATGAGCGATACCACAACGGCCATAATCCGTTAGCCAACACATATAAAAACAGAATTCCCTCGACTAAACCGGAATAATACAATTCATCTCGACTCCGATTTCCTTTTAACAAAATCCAAGCAGATAGCCCCAAAAACAGCACATAGGCCCCTACGGAAAAATGGGTTTGTCCCTGAAACACCCAAATTTCAATCAATCCACTGATCGTTAACAAAGAAACGGCCAAAAACTGACTACCAGGACAACCTAAACACGTAGCAATGGTTCGCACACCTTGCAAACGGTCGTTATCCATATCTCTTACATCAAAGGGTATGGTAATGGCAACAATAAATAAAAAACGGGAAAGCCATACGGCATACTCACCCCCCGTCAACGAAAAACCCAGCGGTAAAGACAAAGTTAGTGATGTCCATACCAACGAAATCAGGAAAATCTTTAGGCACGGTACGTAACGCAAACCAAACAAAACGGCGTGTCGGTAGGGTAAAACATAAAAAATGGAAATGACGGCTAAACTCAATAACCAGACTTGGGTTGGCAAACTAAACGAGAAAAAACAAAGACTACAGATAATGACACTGACAACAGACTGGGTAATCAAGAAAAATGTTCTATCAGTCACCCACAGATGCCGATCACTGGGTTCAGAGACCTTTTCTGAGCGTCTTACCAACCGTTGAAAGGAATACAAGAATAGCGTACCCGTAAACACAAACAACAATTCGGCATAAACTATCGGCCGTGCGAATAATTGATAAGTCGACCACATTACCCCAGTAATGCAAAAACTGACCCAAAAATTCGAAAAAACCAGAAAGCGAATAGTCTCCATAACAGTTTTCACCATGGTTTCATAACAAAGTCTTACGATAGCATTTTTTAACGAATGTTAGAAAAATACCCCGTATTTTCCAAGAAACACCAAAAGTTCGACAATTTTCCAACTCAGAACCTGATCGCTTAAGTGACTTATGGCCTCTTTTTCTTCACAATTTCACGTCACATTCATTTTTACAGTTTAGTTATTTTCAGATGTTTTATACAATAGCCCGCATGAACCCACACGGCACACAATCTTTCTTTACACCGGACGTCTTTCTCTGCCAAAAAAACCAGATTACTGCCAAAGTCTATAATCTGGCACAAGTACTCCTCAAACGCAGCTGCGGTAGCCACCTCTTTATCCCTATTCGCTCTTTGCAATATCTGGCACTCATTGAAAAATCGGTATTTTGGTTCGTAGACAGTTTTTCCTACGCAGTCAACAATAAAGAAGGTGGCAGATTAATCCGCATCTCTTGGCACCCGAAAATGCACGACAGCGATGTCAGCAGTTTAACGGAACCACTCGATTGTCGAGTAATCTTTTACGGGGAAGACATGCAAAAAACCCATAACCGATTAAGTCACGAATTTTATCAGGCTATGAAGATTATTGACCAACGTCATAGAGACAGTATCGCCTCTAAAGGGATAGTTAAGATTTTGCCCTTTAAAAGCAATCAAACGCCGTAACGGTTTCAAGTCAGCGGCAGTGTTACACACCACCAACATCTTAACGACTACGCGGTTAGACTAGCAAACAACATTGGCAACTGTTCCGGCAAACGATCAACATGATCAATCACAGTATAGTTATTAGCACCAAAAATTCGTTTCACATAATCATCGGCGTTTGGATCAAGCGTTAGACAGTAAGTCAGCACACCTTGGCTATATAATTCTTCCACAGCCTTTTTACTGTCGTGACGCAAATGTTGTGGATCACGCTCATCGATATCGGCCGGCTCACCATCCGTGACCAACAACACCAGTTTGCGTTTTTCCTGCTGCTTTAATAAATGATGTCCTGCATGGCGTAAAGCCGCCCCCATGCGTGTAGACAGACCGCCCTTCATCCCAGCAATACGTGATTTAGTGTCGTCATCAAAGTGCTGATTAAAATCTTTAAAGCGATAATATTGCACATCATGACGACCGTCAGAAGCAAAACCATGAATCGCAAAAGGATCACCAATCCCCTCAATCGCCGTAGCCACCAAGGTAGCGGCTTCACGCGTGAGCTGTAATACGGTCTTATCCGATCCGTTTAATGTCTCATTGGTAGATTCAGACAAATCTAACAATAAAACCACCGATAAATCACGGTTCTTTAACACATTCCGCATGGTAATACGGGTATTGGGTTGTTCGCCCATACGAATGGCAACCATGGCATCAATGGCGGCATTGATATCTACTTCATCACCGTCTTCCATATTGCGCACGCGTTGTACGCCCTCTGGTGTGAGCAAATCAATAATTTGCTTAATGCGGTGCGCTACCGGTTTATATTGATCAATAATGGCCTGTATGTCTTCCACATGACCACGCGGTTGACGACGTTCATATACCGTGGCCCAATCAGGACGATGCAGCTGAATTTGATAATCCCATTCCTGATAATGAAAAGGATCAGAAACCGGTTCTTTCCCCCACATTTCATTAAAACTTTTGGTGTTTTCTAAATCGTCTTCGTAGGGAAATAATTCTGTTGAACAGGTCCAAATTTCTTGCGCGTCGTCACCAGCCAATTCGCAATCAACCTCGTTAGCCATTTCCATCACACTGACTTGCCTACGCACCTGACTCTGACTAGCTGGTACATATTCGTTATCGACTTCCCAATTACATTCCTCAAGCTCCCACACATAACGGTTGTCATCACGATACGGAATATCAATCCGTTCAAGGATACGTAAACTAGGCACTTCTTTCCGTGAAGAAAACAGGTTAAATACTTCTAAGCCCATGTGCCAACTAAAGCTATTATCGTCCTGACGCACCTCGATCTCGTCATGGAACTTTTTGACCAATGCATTTAATTCAGCATCATCGGAAGACACCGAAGAGTCCAGCAACATCTTAGAAAAATGCACCAAAATCGGCATACTTGGGTGCTCAGCCTGCTCTTCAGACACCACTCCCATAATCGAACCCCATAACTTTTTCAAGCCGGGAAATTCTAAAACAGCCTTGTATTCCACTCGTGCATCTTCGAACAAACCAATAAAAAACATTTGTGCCGGACTCAGTTCTTCAGCCGAAATCGACTGTGAAGAATACATCATATGAGAGGCCATATGCGCGGCGGTAGCGCGATATAATTCTAAACCAGAAACGTCTCCGTAATCGTCCACCGCATCAGGCAGGTGAAAAATACGGTACTCAATATACGGACGAAAATCGGCAAAATCTGCCCCGGTAGGTCGCAGGAAGAAGTCTCGAGCCCACAAGGCACGCAAATAAAAATTCAGTTTACGCTGAGTTTTAATAAACAAAACCCCACGCCGTTCTTTTTGCAACATGGCACGACTATCTGCCGATTCTAAATTAAAATAAGCCGTAAGATTATTATAATCTCGACGATATGCCTGAGCACCAAAATGCGCCCAACGTCGCAGACCACTTAAAGTCAACTTGGATAATAAATCATCCATATGGTTCAACATGGGGCGTACACCCCGTGATGCGGTAGAGGCTAATTGATGAATCAAAGTGAGATAACCGCGAAACAGTTCTACATCACCCAAATTACGCGCTGCTGTGGGCATACTGCTAAACAACAGTGCCACCACTGTACCTGAAGTCATGGAAGACATTTTCATGGCTGCTGTTACACAATCACCGATAACGTCTTCACCACATTCTTTAGCCACCAAGGGCATTTCTTGCAAATAGGAAATTACCACCCCGGTACCGCGCCCTAAATTACATAGGCTTTTGGCACCATCCAAATATTCTTGTAAACCGGCAGGCGACATTACCCTCGAAGCTTCTAAAAATGTGCTCTCTAGCACATCTCTCACTTCCGGGGCTGAATCTTGCAAAGAATCTTCGTAATCTTCGAGTTTTATGCTCATTAATATGGTCGCGTTATGTGATGGATAAACGACTAACCAAAAAAGGTATCTACAGCCGCATTAAGCGTATCACGCATATCCGGGTCGTCTGTTAACGGTGTAACCATGGTCATCACGCAAGCAGACTTTGCCGAAACACCTTTAGCAATGAGTTGCCCAGAATACACCAACAAACGAGTTGAAATACCCTCATCCAGACCATGCCCTTTCAAGTTCCTGGCCCGGTGTGCAATTTGCACCAGTTTTTTGGCTGTATCCATATCCACACCGGATTCTTTAGACACAATATTGATTTCAATACCCTCTTCAGGATAATCAAAATCCATCGCGCCAAAACGTTGTTTGGTGGATTGTTTTAGATCCTTCATCAACGATTGGTAACCCGGATTATAAGAAATTACCAGTTGAAAATCAGGATGTGCTTGGATGAGCTCGCCCTTTTTATCCAACGGTAAACTGCGACGATGATCCGTTAAGGGGTGAATGACTACCGTGGTATCCTGACGGGCTTCAACAATTTCATCGAGATAACAAATCGCCCCGATACGCGCTGCGGTTGTCAACGGACCGTCCTGCCATTTCGTTCCGTCTTTATCTAGCAAAAAACGTCCGACTAAATCAGAGGCAGTCATGTCTTCATTACAGGCCACAGTAATCAGAGGCTTCCCTAATTTCCACGCCATGTATTCTACAAACCGGGATTTACCGCATCCTGTTGGGCCTTTGATCATCATTGGCATACGCACATCGTAGGCCGAAGTATACAACGATAATTCTTCGCCTACTGATTCGTAGTAAGGCTCTTCTTGAATTTTGTATTGTTCGATATCCACAACATTTTCGGTAACAGACATAGTCACTCTCTCTTGTTTATTAGACTAAATTCTTAAAAACCCTTAGCTAATAGCAGCAACATAGGAATTTCCAGTGCTGCAGCCAATAAATAAAGGTTCTCATCCGACAAATTATTTCTCATCCTCGGTTTCTACTTCACCATTCCAACCAGCCAACTGCGCTTTCTCAAAAGCTACACCGTGAATTCTCTGATGTCGGTCAAACAATTCTTTAGGCAAATGGCCAACTAAACAGCCGTATTTATCCCACTCTACATTGACCTTATCCAACAAAGCATCGACACCAGCAAAGTTCCAACCCTCACAGGTTTCTGATTCTTCAATTAAACCAAACACCCAAGCATCTCTAATGATTTTTCCAATGGTGGTCATTCCTCCATATAAATCCTTATCAACGCCAATATACTTATCAGGTTTAGCCATAATCGCTTTTTTCTATATGAAGTTTTAAACGTTTCTAGATAACAAGAAACCCCCTGGCCAATGAGTAACTGACCAGGGACTTTCTATAGCTGATAAAATCAACCGATTTTATACAGCAATACCACGATGCAGAACCATCGCTGCACCTGCAGACTGGGCAAAGTTATCAAAACCCAATAAACGGATATGGTTGTCTGGATGAGCTTTTTTACACGCTGCTACTTCTGCCAAAATGACGTCCACATCGGTTTCGCCAAACAGCGGCAATTTCCACATATACCAGTAGTTGCTAATAGCATTTACAGGTTCGGTATGTTCAATACCAGGGTTCCAACCTTTATCCACAATGTATTGGACTTGAGCACGAATTGACGCATCAGTCAGCGGAGGTAAGTAAGAAAAAGTTTCATACTTACGGCTCTGAGAAGCATCACTCAGGCAGGAATTATAATCTTGTACATCACTCATGTGATTTCTCCAAAATAGTTTATTCGAACAAATCAGCAAAACGCCGTAACGACGACTTTGCTGTTGTTAACAAAGAGGCTACAGCGCGATTA
>Ga0233445_1003322_pt1 | contig 9943 bp, 11 predicted proteins | sample SI_124_October20_5_FD_182779 | JGI IMG/M metagenome (GOLD analysis project Ga0233445, IMG submission 182779) | Seawater microbial communities from Saanich Inlet, British Columbia, Canada - SI_124_October2016_100_MG | ecosystem: Environmental > Aquatic > Marine > Inlet | place: Canada: British...
GGGGGCGGGGAATTATAGAAAAACGACCTGATAAAATCTGAGTATTTACTACATTCAGGATACTTGTCAAAAGTTGGACTTTCTTAGACGCTAGACCAAAAAAAGGCTAACAATTGCTAACATCCTGGGCAAGCGGAAATATACAGGTAAAACAGTGGAAATCGGGGGACTTTAGCCATTAGGGAGGAAATCGACCCCACAGGACGCCCAGGGAGCGACGGGAGAGAATAGCGGCATACTAGGATATGCTTGCTTTGTTGTGCTTTGTGCATAATTGCAAGGATAACAAATAATAGTAAAGCCTTGTCAATAATAGCCTTCTAAGATACAATACTTATGTAAACGCATATATACGCAAGTATTAGAAAAGGATTATTGACCATGACAAACCAACTGCAAACGACCGCCAAAGAATTTGATTATGAGACCTTCGCCCTCGAAGCAATCGAAAGCAATCCCGATTTACAGCCCTCCACAAAACACCAATACAAGAAAGCTATAAATAATTATCTTACTGATAAAAAGACGAATGAAAAAAGAAGCATTACAGACCCCGACGCCCTGAGCGCGTACGCTTTGACCGTTGGCACGTCTACAAAATCTTTCTTGAAAGCAACCATTGCGATTATCTCAAAGAAAATGACACTTGAGGCCAAAGGGAGCGCAACCCCTGAGAATGTCTTAGCAGCGCAAGCAGTGATCTACCGAGCCGAAGCCTTGCAATCTGCTATCACGGTACAAACTCACAAAGGCACAAAGGCGCATACTTGGCTAAACCAGGCGCAAGTTAAAGCACTCTTGACCGCGTGCGAAACTCGCAAGAGTGGCAACCCCGAAGCGGGCATAGTTGCCCAGCGTGACCGCTTGGCCATTGGTTTACTTGTGGCCGCTGGCTTGCGCCGTGAAGAGGCGGTAAATTTGAAGTTTAGCGATATACAGCTGCAGCCCGTAGGCGATAAAATGCGCACGGTCCTAAACGTGACCGGCAAAGGCGCAAAGGATCGGATTATCCCCATTAGTGACGAACTGGCGAACGCAATAAGCGCATGGGGTGCGGTGGTCGGTGGTGCTGGCTATGTTCTGCGATCTCTTGGCAGAAATAAGCAACTGGGCGAAAGTATAAGCGCGGTCGCTTTGTATAATATCGTCCAGAAGCGCGGCGGGATGATCGGCAAAGATGATCTGCAGCCCCATGACTTGCGCCGAACCTTTGCCCAGCTTGGCTATGAGGCGGGGATCTCTATCACGCAAATAAGCACGCTATTAGGCCATGCAAACCTAGAGACCACGCAAAGATACCTAAACTTAGAGATTGACCTAAAGGCAACCATTAGCGACTTTATACCTTTCGAGGGATAGAATAATGGAGCCATACCCCCCAGAAGGGGGTAGTCCGTTTATTTTCTCTCTCAAAACAGCGAAAAACGCGGACAGGATTAGGACAGGTATAGGACAATATTCGGCTAGGATTAGGACAAGATTAGGACAGGTAAAAAGGGCACTATTTGCCCCAGTGAAAAGTCTGTAATAATTCGGTAGTAATTCAGTAATAATTGAGTAATAAATAAGCAAAGCCCCCAAATTATCGGGGGCTTTTTGTTGTCTGACAATGGCAGGCGATCCAGGCGGACGGGGTGCAATAGCCTGAAAAGAATGGTACTAGGAATGGTACGCAATCCAGGTGCGCGGCTTGCCCTGTAGCTGCCTGCAATGTATCACAGCGGGTCTATATAGAATTTGTACGCACAAACTCACGTATTAGCTTTAGCGGTCGCTGTGGACGTTCTGGGGGCTTTTTTCTGCTTTGCTTTGTATTGCATGGTATATAATGCCTTGTAATATCATACAAATTTATATAAGGCTTTATAAAATGGATGTAATAGCGTTAGCAAACCAAAAAGGGGGAGTGGCCAAGACCACGAGCGCGGCAACCTTCGGGGCTATCCTGGCAGCGGAGGGGCTAAAGGTGCTTTTAGTGGACCTTGACCCCCAAAGCAGCCTAACCCAAAGTTTAGGACTTGACGGGACCAGCGCAAGCATGGCCGAAGTATTGGACGGCGTGGTTAAGCTGGCCGATATTATCCAACCAATAAAAAGCGGGCTTGACCTTGCCCCCAGTGACATAGCATTAGCAGCGGCGGAGCTGGGACTTGTCCAACGGATCGGGCGGGAGAACGTCCTAAAGAAAACCTTGCAAACCCTGGGCGCGGCTTATGATCTTTGCTTGATAGATTGCCCGCCTAGTTTAGGCATTTTGACAACCAACGCCCTCACAGCTTCGGACGGGATAATCATACCGACCTTGCCGGCGGTGGCGGATCTTCGGGGCGTGCGGATGTTCCTGGACACAATAGAAACCGTCAAAGAAGCGGGACTTAATAACGCATTGGATATTATCGGCGTTTTAGTTGTCCAATTTGACGGGCGAACGCTTGCACACGGCGAAGCCCTCGACATGCTACGCGGCGCGGGGCTTGACGTGCTGGGCGTGATCCCACGCGGTATAAAGGTCCAAGAGAGCGCGGGAAATAATCAAACCCTTATAGACTACGACCCCAACGGCAAACCAACGGCGGCTTATTTAGAAGCTGCAAAAGGATTAAAAAAATGGCTAAAAAAGCAAAAATAAATACTGATATATTTGCCAAGACTGAAGGCACGCCCAGAGAGAAGAAAGCGGACCCGATGGTCCCTTTTTCTGTAAGTATACGAAAAAGCGAAGCTGAGGAATTCTTAAAGACAATAGAGAAAACAGGCTTTACACGTGCTGAAATCGGCCGCTATGCAATCAAGTATTTTATAAAGCAATGGAATGATGGAAAGATAGAACTACAAACCGTCAAAGTAGAAAAGGAAACTTTACAAGTCCCCTGATAATATCTTGTAAAAATAGTGCAAGGTCTTATAAGGTCTTGCCAAGCGTAACGAATAGAGATATACTACCGAGCAACAAAACGCCCCCGGCGGTGCTAACAACACCAACCGAGGGCTAAACCAACCCAGCCGGGACGGGCTGAATTGATCTCGCTAAAGTTTACCAGTAACACCCCCAAACAAACAACCCGCCCCGGCATTAGTCGGGGCTTTTTTATTGCCCTGAAAAGGTAGGACTATGCACAAAAGAAAAACCTTTATTCTTGGCGGGCTTGCGATCTTGCTTTTATCTTGCAGCCTAACCAACGGGGCAACCATTGGCGCGGCTATCTTGGCCACGCCCCCAGGAACGCCCACAGCGGCACGAATTGACCAACCCACGCCAACACCAACCCCACGCCCTGAAAGCTGCACAGTGACAGCCCACGCCCTGAATTTGCGAGCAGGTGCCGGCACTAGCTACAGCGTTTTGGCCGTCCTGGATGAAGGCGACCGCTTGACCGTTTTAGCGCGTGGGCATTGGCTGCAGGTGGAAACCATAACCGGCGCGGCTGGCTTCGTACATTCTAATTATTGCAAATCGGAGAACTAAGAAAATGAATCACCTTACAAAATGGATCGGTAAACTTTTATTCGTTCTAATGGCCATTGCCCTGATAACCTACGCGGCAAGCCGAACGCTTGACTTTGTAAATTCTACGCTTGGCCAAGATGACCAGGCTATTGGCTACCTGGCTTTGTTTGCTACGACCGGCGGCGCGTTGGCATGGCTGGCCGTGTTCTTATGGGATAGCGAGGGCATAGCGCAAAAAGGTATTAGTTTAGTGATGATAATTATTGACGTGCTGGGAGAATTGACCTTGTTCACAGTAGACACACTATTACAAAGCGGGGCTAATGGCTTGACGGCTACACTTGCCCCCGAAGAAATAAGGCTAACCGTGCTGGGCATGTCGGCCCTTATCGGCAGTAACATAATAGCAACCTTTGCTTTTCATATCGCAAACCCTGCTAACTTGGCAGCTATCGAGGCGCATTTTGCCGACATGAAAATAAACCAAGCAATACAAAAAGCCAAGGCCGAAAAAGCCGACGCGATAGCCGACGAAATAGCCCAGCGAGAGGCGGACGCTTACGGGATAGCGCAAAAGGCAAAAGACCGAAGCGACCGAACGCAGGACGAGCGGACCGCGGCGGAAATATTCGGATCTCTTTTTGCTAAACCTGTAAACCGTGACACGCTGGCCACGGCTGCAGCTGAAACCGTGCTAGTAGAACTTGACCCAAAAGCAAGCGCGGGGGACGGCGCAAAATGACCCCGACAATACAAAAACGCTGCGCATATCGGCATTGTAAAAAGACGATCTCGCAGGGGCACAACCAGCGGCGGAAGTTTTGCAATAACGCTTGCAAGCAAGGCGAGTATAGAGAACGCAAGGCGGACGCGTTACGACTACATGAGAGCGTAACGTAACATGAGAACAATTAACCTTTTCGGCTTTGCGCTCTCTTGCGGCGTTGCCCTTTTTGGAATTGCGTTTTTGATTGCTACGAGATAAAAAAAACCACGTCCTGAGCGGGCAGGGCGTGGCAATATTTTAAGATGAACGTATGTTCGTGTACTCCTCCTGAAAAGGCGTTTTAATGATAATATTCACTAACTTAAAAATTTATGCAAACATGCGATTAAACCAAAATCGCCAAGCTGGACACTTGACGATTATTTGGTGGCGATGTTTGTACAATAACCAAAGGACACTACCCTATGGCTACAGCACTAATTATAATTGAATCTCTAAAATATAAGGCACGGCTAAGGCGACGTATATCACGCTTTGGCCGTGTCTTTTGTCATATAAATTCTAGTTTATTCGAGGGGGTAGGTTATGCCTAAAAGAAAAAAAATAAGTCCTAGCGCGAAACTAGGACTTAATCAAAAACAGAAAACAAGCGCGTCCGGCGATATATTTTCTAAATTCAGTTTACACCAAAACCCCCAAAGTGCGCAAGTAGAAAATTTATACAGCCCCGTTTGTTATCTTTGCGGATCGACCAAGAACATAACAACCTTTCACGCCCCCGGCGGCGTTTTGGGTGTGTGTGATCTGTGCAATGGGGGGATCGTATGAGTAAACAAAACGAATTACTCCCGGCCCCAAAGCGCAAAATAAAAACATCCCAATATGGGGAAGTGGAAGTAAACAACAAAGCCCAAAGCCTTATTAGTATGGCACTTGCGGCCGGTGGGGTACTGGTATCTTCCCCAGAGCATACACTAAACCAACGGCTGCAAGAGCGGAGGATCTCCCCCGAAGTTATCCAAGAATTTGACATCCAACCCCGGCGGGACGGCTGGCAATATCCAACCCCAGGCGGTGGCTTGCGTTGGAAGAATGCCAACAAAAAGAACGGCGCAAAATATGCCTGGCTTGACGGAAAAAGCGAGAGTGCAAGCGATCTCTATTATCTTGACGATCTGCTTTTATCGGTGCAAGCATCGGGCGGGGCGTGCTATCTCGCAAGCGGGGAGCCTGATCTTTGGGCGTTGCGATCTGCGGGGATACCTAACGCTCTTTGTGGATTTTCAGAGAATACAGTTAACCCAGAACTTGCCGACAAACTCCAAAGCATGGGCGTATTGGACTTGTACATCTTTCCTGACCTCGACAAGACCGGCAAAGCTTGGGCTGGGAAGGTTGCAAGAGCCGTCAAAGATAGCGGTATTGAACTCCACTGCAAGCGGCTGCCTGATAGCCTGGGGGATCGTGGGGACGTTGGCAAATTATGGCAACGGTACACGAAGCCGAACGCACAATTCGAGCGTGATCTTCTTACCTTGCCCCGATGGATCCCAACCCCTGAAACCGCCAAAGAGCCAACAAAGGGAACCTATAATGCGTTTTATGCTGGCGACATCCCAGCGGACTTCAAAGAACCTATAGAGCAAGCCCTGGGCGTTGAGGGCTACGACCGGGACGGATTTTCTAACGTGGTGCTTTGTATCTTCCATAACGACCACAAGCCGCAAGCCTATCTTGGTTATGCTGGTTTATATTGTCATACTTGCGGGACTACTTACAACTGGAACGCTCTAAGCGACCGGCTGGGCTTGCCTACGTTGGCAGAATACTACCAAGCGCAAGCCGTGCCCGCTGCAACCGTTGCCCCCGTGATCGTTGGATTATCTCTTGAAACTATGGCCGCTTTGGTATCTTGCGGCTTTACTTCTTTGGCCCGTGTTCTTTATGTTCTTTACTCCAATGGCTGGGAAGGGGGGCAGGTTGTAACCGTCAAAGATATAAAATCAATATGTTTAATTCATGGCATATCTGAAAGAACGGTACGCAACGCTTTACTGATTACAAGAGGCGAACTACCTAAAAATAAGAAACCAAAAAATGAGCAAGCAAATAATTGTTTGCACTTTTTACAGGTGTTTAATACTCGTTTTTCTTTACAGCGTAGTACAGTGTTAAAAAGTGCAAACAATTCAAAACGTGGGAGAAAAGAGGAAGTCCATAGACTACCAACACGGGACGAAATTAACGAAGCCCTTGGTATAGCAAGCGGTACTTACTATTTGATAAAACCTGAAAAACTAGAAAGCCCTAAAACTTTTAGAGCGGCATTGCTTGAGGCTTTTATCAAATTGAATCCAGGAGAACATACCCGTAAAGCATTAGGTAAACAGGCGGGTGTTAAGGGGCAAACCACGAGGGCTTATTGTGAACTCGAAGGTATAAAGACAAAAGCAAATTACAAACGCACAAAACTTACGCCCTCTATGATTGGGGCTATGCCGACAACACACCAGGGGCTAATAATAGCCCGTAAAAACGGTGCAATGTATGCACAAATTGAAGCGATAAAAAAGGGCGGGACTAGTGGACTTGAGGAAGGACAAACCAACAAAACGAGCCGGCTATATAGCCCATGTTTAGAGAGCATAGAACGGGCTTATGAGTTTGCGGGGGACGGTGGGAAAGTTGAGGAAGTTATAAGGCTGGCTAATTCATACGCGGCCAAGGATGGATAACAAAATGATGACAAATGCGGACAAAAGCGGACAATTAAGCCCAGAGCAAGAGCGGGCTATAGCCCTGATACTCACAGGACAGACCGACCAAGTCATAGCGGACGCGGTGGGAGTGACCCGTCAAACCGTGAACGGCTGGCGAAATCATCACGCTAATTTTATGGCGGTATTGAATCAACAAAGAGCAACGATCTGGGAAGCGCATGTTGAGAGATTGCGCGGGCTGGCAACCGGTGCCATTGACACCTTAGCGGACGCCCTGCAGGATGATGATCCCAAAGAACAAAGAGCTGCAGCCGTTCACATTCTGAAAGCGTGCGGATTGTACGGGAAATCATTGCAACCCCTCGGGATGATCGACGCGGCCGAAATTGAATACGAAGCGGAGCGGGCGCAAAAAGAGCGGGCAATGGACGCCCTTTTAATGAGCTGGTAAAAACGTGAATTCTATACGTTGCCCAGAGTGTAAAACGCAATATCGAAGCACGGGCGAAATAGTGAGAGCCGGGGGGAGCTGTAAGCAGATAGGACTTGCCCTCTTCGGGTGGTGTTCTTGCGGTGGGGAGCTGGGAGGCATTGGTAAGTTATGGCGAAAGGTACAAGTGATTACAGGATTACAGACCGACGAAGCCCAGCCACAAAAGACCCCTACAAACGGTTAGCAGCGGCTATCCTGGCACAAGCGGCCAAAGAAGCGAGAGCGGGCGACCAGGACGCGGCGAGCTGGCTATTATCAGAGCAAGCCGAAATTTTGGCCGGTGGTGTTGGCTTGTCCTTTGTGCATGTTAGAAGATGGGCAAGAGACCGAACCCACATATAGGGGTATAGTTTTTTATCGGTAGGGAATAATTTACTCTCAATTTGAGTCCTGGCACGCATCGAGCCGGACGAAAATATACCCCCATATATAGAAAAGCAAAAAAGAATGGTGCTTAAGATTAGTACGCAACTTTGAGTGGCTAAATTCTTAGAAAGCGTCTAAGCGCAATTATTCTTCAATATGTTTCAGATTTTCAGAATATATCAAGTTTTTAGAGGCTAAAAAAAAGGGGGGGGATTGTAGAAAACATGTGTTTTTATGAGGTATTAGGGGATATTGGGGAATAAGCACAAAAACAAGAGCCACAGGAAGCAATCTAAGCAACGCCACAAAAAAAGGCATATCCTAGCATGGCTATCTTGTATTGTCTTAATATCCCTTGTAAGATTTTATAATGGCTTGTAATATTTTATCTTTTAGAGTAAAATAGGCTATGCAAATAATAATTTACAAAGTCTATTATCTGAAGAGGCCAAAATGAACAACCAACTGACAACCCAGCAATTCACCTATGAATTAGAAAGAACGCTTGAGAATAATATAGCGGCTATTTACTTGGCCGGTAAAGTCGCCACGTCCAGGCGTGTTCTTCTATCAGACTTAAATGCAATTGCGGAATTATTGGGACATGCTAATTGTTCTACTGTCAATTGGGGCAAGTTGCGCTATAAGCATACGCAAGCCATTAGAACGAAGCTAGCAGAGACGAGGAAACCGGCCACTGTAAACCGTATGCTTTCAGCGTTACGCGGCGCGCTTAAGGCCGCATGGCTAAATGATGATATTAGCGAAAGAGATTATAAGAAAGCCATAGAGGTAAAAGGCGTCAAGAATGAAACCTTGCCAAGTGGCAGGACCTTATCGGGCGGCGAACTCAAAGCCCTTATGATTGCTTGTAATGATAATAGGCCCGCTGGCATTAGGGACGCGGCGATAATTGCGGTCCTGTATACATGCGGCTTAAGACGTGCTGAAGTTGTAAGTCTGAAGATTACAGACTTAAACCAAGAGACCGGCGAATTGAAGGTTACAGGAAAAGGAAATAAAGAGCGCGAAGCGTGGGCATTGAACGGCGCAAGGCGCGCGCTTAATGCGTGGTTAGAATTGCGCAGTGATCTATCAGAGGCACTTTTCCAACCGATAAACAGAGGCGGGAACATCCAACCAAAGCACATGGTAAAGCAATCTATCTACGATATGCTAGCACGCAGAGCCAAGCAGGCCGGTATAGAGAACTTCAGCCCTCACGATCTGCGCAGAACTTTTATCACTGATATTCTGGAGGCGGGCGCGGATCTTTCAACGGCGGCCAAGCTGGCAGGTCATAAGAGCCCACAAACAACCATGCGCTATGATAAACGAGATAATAAAGTCAAAATGCAGGCGGTAAGTTTGCTGCATATCCCATTCAGTGGATAGAATAATAGAGCCATACCCCCAGAAGGGGGGTAGTCCGTTTATTTTCTCTCTCAAAACAGCGAAAAACGCGGACTAGTTTAGGACAAATATAGGACAAATATAGGACAAGTTTAGGACAGGTTTAGGACACCCAAAAAGGGCGCAAAATGCTAACAAAAAAAGAACTTGCAGAGATACAAAAATCCCTGATAGTAATATCAGAACTGGGCGCGGCGGACGTTGCAACCATCGACCGCTTGCGCCCGCTTGGGTATATATTCGTTCGTGGTGATTATCCGGACGGGGATTATAAAATCGGCTTGACCGTTACGGGCAAGAGCCTAATAAATACGCCCCTGTAAGAATTCGGTAGTAATTCGGTAGTAATTCAGTAATAAATAAAACAGCCCCAGCCCTAACCGGCGGGGCTTTTTTATATTGCAATATGCTGCAAAGAAAACGGTTTTTATAGTTTTTTCATGCTTCGGAGTTTTCGCAGTTTTCGGAGGCTAAAAGGGCGTTTTATGCTTCGGAGTTTTTCGAGTTTTTCAAGTCTCTGGGCGTTTTATGCTTCGGGTTTAATTAGTTTTATGTGTCTACTTTTAGGGTAGTTTTTAAGGTTTAGCTATCTTGTCACGCGTTAGATAACCCCTAAACGGCCAAGAATAACGCCCTGAGCGCGTGCGATGGGATTAACCCAACGCTGGGACACCCTTAGAGATTGCGCCCCGTGCGGACGTTCTGGGGGCTTTTTTCTGCTTTGCTTTGCATTGCATGGTATATAATGCCTTGTAATATCATACAAATTTATATAA
>Ga0233445_1003329_pt1 | contig 9920 bp, 7 predicted proteins | sample SI_124_October20_5_FD_182779 | JGI IMG/M metagenome (GOLD analysis project Ga0233445, IMG submission 182779) | Seawater microbial communities from Saanich Inlet, British Columbia, Canada - SI_124_October2016_100_MG | ecosystem: Environmental > Aquatic > Marine > Inlet | place: Canada: British...
GAAGCAAAAAAATTAATTTTAACTACACCAAAAGCTAACACAGCCAAAGCCATGAAAAACATTAGAACCGCCACAGCCAAGGTCCGACGGGGACGACGCACCAAAAACAACAACATGCGCGAATAACGCAGCCTGAGTTTCCAAATAATTTTCTGACGAACTGCCTGACCGGAATTTTCTTTATGCGTGCAACCCCAAATCCCTTCCACGTGAGTCGGCAACATCCAGAAGGCTTCTAATAAACTGACCGCTAACGCCACTGTAACCACTAAAGGGACAACCAACATGAATTGCCCAAGAATCCCCGGCAACAACATCAACGGTAAAAAAGCCGCAATAGTCGTTAAAACAGCCGCCGTAACCGGAGCCATCACTTCCTCTATTGCATTCAGTGATGCCTCCATGGCATCCAACCCCTTTTGCAATTGCGCATGAATCGCTTCTACCACGACAATCGCATCATCCACTAAAATACCCAAACTAATCACCACAGCCAGTAAAACCGAATTATTCAAGGTATAACCTAGTCCGCCTAACAGCCAGAAAGTTCCCGCCAGCGTAAAAGGCAAACCGATGGTGGTCAAAAAGGCAATACGCCAACCTAAAAACAACCAAGTCACTCCCATGACCATGATCAACCCAACAACGGCATTGTCTTCCATGACACTCACAGAATCCCGAATAGAATCCGTCTGATCAAACAATAGGAACAACCGAATTCCGGTTTGTTCCGTCAATAAGTTTTGATCCTTAATATAGGCGTTAACCTCATCCAAGAGTTCCAACGTATTGGCACTGGCTTTTTTGGAGATATTTAAAATGACGGCCGGATCACCCTGGTAACGCACAATACTGGTGGATTTTTCTCTGGACCGCTCTACCTCGGCCACACTTTCTAGAGGAATTTCTCCATATTGGGTATTAATTGGCAAACGCGCCAAGTATTCCAGATCGTTTACCGCACCGACCAAACGAATCACCCATTGCTGATCATCAATGCGCAAAGTCCCAGCCGACGTATCGCGAAAATGAGCTTGAACCGTGTTGGCTAAATCTACCGCTGTGATATTTGCCCCCTGCAATAACTCGGGACTGAAACGAATCTGAAATTCCGGGTCATTCAGGCCAATTCTACTGAGATTATCCACACCATTTAGACGCTCTAGGTCACGCGCAATATAACGTGCTCGACGCCGTAAATTTTCATCATCGGCTAACCCACTCACGACCACACTGGCACTGGGCATAGCATTACTGCTATCTACAGAACGAATACGCGGTGCTACGGCCTCCTTCGGCAATTCACCATTGGCGACATTCAGCACTTCTCGCCGTAAATCGGTGACACGCCGTTCATACGTAGCTTCATCCACATCCCGAAAGCGCACCACAATGGCTGACAAACCCTCATAACTGGTGCTGGATACGGTACGAACATCCGGAACACGTGCTACCGCATTTTCCAACGGATCAGTAACCAGTTTTTCCACATCGTAAGAAGACGCACCTGGCAAGGCCGTTGCAATACTGACCGCATAGAAATTAAAGTTGGGGTTTTTTTCACGTGGCAAACTGCTATAGGTTTGCATTCCCATAAGCAATACCATGATGAAAACCAGCGTTGCTAGCACATGATTTTTATATAATTTTTCCATGATACGTTAATCCGATCCAAACCTAGGGATTGATATTAATCAATTCGGAATTTTGTATACCGAAACGACCTTTGGTAACAATCAATGTATCATCGGGTAAGTTTACCCGCATGGGACGTCCTTCCAGCGCTTCATGAAGAGGCAAAAACTTGGCACGCTGATCACGGGCTAAAAATATTCCGACTTTCTTGTTCCTGCGCACCAGCATATCCGCTGGCAAATAGGGTGATGAGTGATGCCAAACCACCCGACCTGTAGTACCCGGCAATTCGGTTTTGTCTTTAAAGCTTAGACGCACCTCTTGAGTACGTGTTCGCGTATCACGCACAGCTACCACCGCTCGCAAAATCAAAGGGTACTTCTTTTGGCCGTAGATAAAGGCCAAATCCTTCGCCGTTCTCAAACTAAAAATATCGCGTGTTTGCACTTGTGAAGAAATTTCTATGGCGTCAATATCCATAATCTGAATCAACGGCTTACCCATGCTCGCAAACTCACCCACCTTACCTAAACGCTTCAGAATCAACCCCCTGAACGGCGCACGGAGCGTGCATTTTTCCACACTATGTTTGGCCTTTTCATGGGCTAATTTTAATTCTTCGCCATCCAACTCCAGAATTCTAACCTTCATTTCAGCCGATTTCTTTTTCTCTCGAGAAGCGTGCTTACCCAACTTCTTAATGCGCTTCAGTTTTGATTTCGCATCAGACAACTGAGTCCTCAATTGCTTTAACTTGATTTTTAAACGCTTTTCTTCAAGCAAAAAATCGGTGTCGTCCAGCTTAATCAACACATCACCCTTCGCCGTCACCTCACCGACTCGTACAGGAATTTCCTGAATTCTGGCACTGGTTTCGGCACTGATAGCACTGTCATTCATGCTGATAATGCTGGCAGGTGCTTCAACCTTGGGGTATACGTAGAGGGCAGACAACGGTTCAACAGTCACCGCTTTGGCACGATCTTCCGCTTGAACAAAACTTCCTAGCCCAATACACATGATCCATAAAAACCACTTCATAACCGAGGCTCTCCGTTGTTGTATAGACAAATCAACACGCATCATGCAACATGACAATAATCGCGAGAAAACATTACCCTAGACAATACCAGAAACAGACTAAAGATCACGTCATTTTTAGCATACCTGACATTTAAGGAAGCCGTTTTGATGAAAAACATCATCCCCCTCTGTGCATTATGGCTACTGTCTGCATCTCTCGCTCTCCATGCAGAAGACCTGGTGGAAATCTATCAACTGGCCGAAAGCACCAACCCCCAATTAAAAGCCAGCTGGGCTCATTACCAAGCGGCATCAGCCATCCAAGACCAAAGCACAGCTCTCTTATTACCTACTATACAGATGCAGGTAAAAGCTTCTAAAAACGGGATATCCAGTACATTATCGAACCCATCCCAAGCGTTTGGTAGCAGTTTAACCAACACCAACGATAACTTTATACAGAATGACCTAGTCCTGAGTCTCAACCAACCGATTTACCATCATGATCTGTTCTTAAAAAAACAACAAAGTCTAGAAAATTTGCGCCACACGTCCATGCTTTATCAAGCCGAAAAACAAAATCTAATGATTGCTGTAGCGAAACATTATTTTTCAATTTTAAAGTCTCTGGACAACTTAGAACTTTCCAAAATTGAACGTCAAGCCACGCAACAACAACTGGAGAGAACTCGTAAACATTACGAAGCCGGAGAATTAACCGCTACGGATGTCGCCGAAGCCCAGTCACGTTATGATTTAGTCAGTGCACAACTGATTGCCGTAGAGAATCAACTGATGATTGCGCAAGAAACGCTAAGAGAACTTACAGGCGAACTGCATACTGAATTCCAAGAACTGGGAAAACATATGTGGTTACGACCACCTGAACCCGACAACATCGAACATTGGATGGAAATGGCTTTACGCAAAAATATGCAGCTACGCGCTTTGCAACATACGCTGATCGCTAGCAAAAAGAACACACAACAACAATTTTCCGCCCATTACCCCACCGTTGACTTGGCTTTTCAATGGGCAAAGTCCAGCGATGACCGTAAAGTGTCTAACCCTATCCCTGTATCGGATGACGCCCCAGAAGACACTCAAAAGCTAATGGAATTAATTGGCGTAAATATTTCTGGGGACGCTTTAGCCAGCGGCACAGATAACACCACATACAGTGTAGGCATCCAAGTCAATGTGCCGATTTATCAAGGCGGCATGATTAACGCCAAATACCGTGAAGCCTTACATAAAGAAAATAAATTAAAAAACGAACTGGAACAACAACGACGCAAAGTCAGTTCTCTGGCTCGTAAATCTTATTTGGGGCTTATCGCCAGCATCAGTCAGGAAAAAGCGCTAAAACAAGCCGTCATCTCCACTAAAGCAGCGTTAGAAGGCATCGAAGTTGGGTTAAAACTCGGTTACCGCACAACAAGAATTTTATCGCGCACAACGTGATCACAGTCGCAAACGTTACGATTACCTACTCAACCAACTGCAACTTAAACAAGCCAGTGGTGAGTTGACCTTTGATGACATCAATAACACCAATGAATTATTGGTTGAGTTTATTGATATACCAAAGATATCTTTATAATAACTACTCAGCAGAACCCCCAGTACTGAGGCAACCCAACAAAACTAGACAACAAAACGTCCAATCACTCCTCTTTTTGCTGACTTGCAGGCCACATATCCTCAATTTTTTCCACCGGCAAACGCACACCAAAATAAAATTCGGTTCTGCCACCGGCATAAACAAACACGTCCAACATCTGCTCCCGACTCTCCGAAACAAATAAAAAGAACTGTTGCTCCACCACATTATCTATATCGTTTACATCACGCTCACGAATATCCTCAGCGTAGCTATACGCCGGAAAAGCGCCCTCGCGATAATAACAATCCGTCAACCAATCTTCTGTAGACTCAATTTGGCAATGTAAAGCACTGCCATTGTCTGATTCTGGATCTAATGCCGGCGACAGTTCTTGCCGCTCTAATACAGAGCCGACTAACGTCTTGGCGGGAAACAGCCGCGTAATAGTCAACGCTTCGGTAAACCCTTCCTTGAGCACGGACAACAATAACTTTTCATCCGTTCCACCCTGCAATACAAATTGGTGACGACAAGTCGTTTGATATTCATCATTCTCTTCGTCGTAATCCGTAGCGTATTCCAAACCCGTCACATCCACCACTTCGAAAGACTGATTGGATAAAGCACTCTGCGCGCAAAAACCAAAACGGATAAAGTCCCCAACTTTTAAATGCGATGGATGTGTCAACTCGCGCACCTCAGGCGGAGACTTTTTCCCCGTTAAAGAAGACCAAAGCCCCATTAACCCTGCTCCAGACGATTACTGGCTTTTAAGCGTTCTAACACCGACTGTGTCGAAGTATTTTGCTGGCCAATACCCACGGCAGACAAGCGAGAATTTAAGTCAGAACCTGATGAATCTTGTTCCAATTCTGCCGCTGCTTGCATCTGATCTGCCGCCAATTGCTGACGCTTTTGAATACGCTCCAAAGAATCAGTTGCCGAACGCATGGCCGAATTCCCCCCACTAAAACGAGAAGCAATCGCCGACTGGGCCTTTTGCACATTTTCTGTGGTTTTGACCATTTGTGATTTACGCCGCAGTGCATCCAAATTACGCTCGGTGGTACGGATATTATTTCTGAGTTGTTCAATGTGTTGCGTGTAATTATCCAACAATCCCTGTTGTTGTTGTTGCTCAGATTCCATTTCGGCAATTTTTGCAGCCACTTCTTCCGCTAACGATTGTTCGCCTTTATTCATCGCCGCAATGGCATAACCTTCATGCTCTCGTACGCCGTCACGCAAACGGTTCACTTGTCGTTCTGTACCACGCTGTTCAGCCATCATACTGGTCAAATTCGTTTTGGCTTTTTGGAGTGCTGAAGACGCATCACGAATCTCCTGATCAAGAATACGTAAGGCCTGACTGTCTACAATGTCTTCACCCACTTCTGTGGCGGCACCTTGTACGGCTTTAAACAATTTTGTCCACAAACTCATGCTGTTTTCTCCTGCTTCAGATAATCAATCATAGCTTCTACCGCCTCTAGGGAATTGTCACTCAACACTTCAATTTCATGCATTAAATCTTCGAAAGACGCGTGTCTTGCCAAAGCACCAAAAATCACGTAACGATCGCCAATTAAACCAAAAGCCGACAACGGCATCGGTACATTCATCGCCAACATAGCGGCTTGCATAGAAACCAGCTGTCCCTCTTGTACCTGCGCATGATCAAATAAATAACTGGTACATAAAATCTGGTCGTCATCCAGCTGTACAAATACAGGAAATTCCTCGCGGTTCTCCACCACCACCTGTAACACATTTTCCACTTCTTCCAATACGTCCACTGTAAATGTAGGCGTTTCAGCCAACCGTATGGTTAAATCTTCAAATTGTAAATTCACGCACACACTCCTTAAGAAAACTTGTTAAAGATATGGGGGGCTTTATTAAAATCACAAGCCCGACAAAGCCCCTTGTTCGGTCATCCAATCTTGTTGATGGTATTGATAGGCCTGCCAAGAACCTAAATGATTAATTTTAATCTCTGGCAAAGTATCGTAAAAATGCCGCCCAAAAGCAAAAGCACCCAATAAAATGTCTTTACTTAACCAGGCATGCTCCGGAAAACTCTTCAATCGCTGAATACGCTTCTTGGGAGAAGCCCCCTGCCGAGTCGCTAACGTCCATCCCCATTCACCAAAACTGGGCACATTTTGGTGCATTTGTTGAACAAAAGAAAAACCCGCCGCTTCAACGGTTTTACCAATGCATAAAAAGGTTTGCTTAGCGTGATACGGTGAAGTGGATTGTATACTGATCGCGCCATCCCCCATTAACAAGTTTTTCAACTTGGTATAAAAGCGAGTGGAATACAAACGATTTAGGTCAGGATGCCCCGGATCGGGCAAATCCACAATAATGACATCAAACAGACGCTCCTCCTGCAACAGTTTATCCACTTGAATAAACGCATCACCAATCACTACGTCTACGCGTGGATCACTAAACGCCTGCTGATTAAGTGCTAACAACGGGGCATTCAAACCGTCTTCACGCGGCACACTAAACAGTTTAATGACCTCTTCATCAAGATCCATCAAAGTAACTTCATCAGGATCCCACGTTAGCACATCACGCAATGCCAGCCCGTCCCCGCCACCAATAATCAGCACCTTTTCCTGCCGGTTGGAAGCCAACATAGCCGGCATCACCAACATGGCGTGATAAATATGTTCATCACTGCTGGAAAATTGCGTGCGTCCATTTAAGTAAAGGGTATATATGGGATCGCTTTGCGTCTGTTGCCAGCGCTTGGTCAAAGCCACATGCTGGTAACGACTGCTGTGACTAAACACCAAGTCATCCTGATACAATAAGGCTTCTAACTGCCCTGTCCACAACAAACCCATTTGACTAATAACAAGCAACCACCCTAACAACACCCCCTGTGCTACCAATAGCCAGCGCCTATTCTGGATAAATTTGCGGTAACGGATAAAAAACCATAAGCCAACTAACCAATTCACACTAGCGACCAGTACGGCAGCTCGACTAATTTCTAATTGCAGTAGCCACCACACCCAAATCACAGCTCCTAAACCTGCACCCAAATAATCGGCACCATACAACGTACCGGTATTGTGACTTAACCTTCGTGCATGCAATTGCTCCCGAATTCTAGCCATTAAAGGGATCTCCAACCCCAATAAAAAACCGATCAACACGCCCATAAAATAGGGAAAAAAATCAGCCACACGCCTCACCCAATCCACAACCCCACCTACCGGGTGCAAGTCATCAGGCAAACCATATACCATGGCTAATAGGCGAGGGAAAACTTCAGACAGCGCCACCATTGATGCAATCATCAATACGACACTAGCTCCCAAAAATGCAACACATAACTCAGTCCAAACAAATGTCGTGAAGGCATCTTTAACCAGTCGAGCACACCAAGCCCCCACACCCATCGACACAATCATCAAACCAATCATGGTAAAGATTACTTGATCCATCGCCCCTAAAACTCGCCCTGTATAATGGGAGAGCAAATATTCGTAAATTAAACCACAGCCGGCTAAAACAGCCATCGTTAGCAAGATCTCCACATCCTGCCGCCATAAAGCAGGCAGCTTTAATCGCAGAAAACTCACAACGCATCACGCAAGCGCAAGGCCTCTTGATAAATACGATTTTTCGCCACACCACTAATCTTCGAGGTAAGAGACACCGCTTGTTTCAATGGTAACTCTTCCAATAAAGGCTTCAAGATTGACAACAGGTCATCCATTTTGGGTTCATTGTCTCGAGACACACCGCGTACTAACAAAACAAACTCGCCACGACATTTATCCGCATGTTGCGTAAACCAATTCAACGCATTGCCTAAACTGTCACGCAAGAGCTGTTCATGCAATTTGGTTAATTCTCTGGCCACCAACACTTCTCTCTCAGCACCAAAAATATTACACAAATCATTCAAAGTGGCCAAAAACCGATGTGGTGCCTCGTAAAAAGCCAGCGTTCCAGACTCGTACTGCAAGGAAGACAATATTTTCTGGCGTGCTGTCGCTTTTGCCGGCAAAAAACCCTCGAACACCAAACGACCAGAAAAACCGGCCACAGACCAAGCCGTTACCAACGCACTCGGACCGGGAATAGGCGATAATTGAATACCCTCCTGCCATAGCGTATTGACCAAGAACTGCCCGGGATCGCTCAATAAAGGCGTACCAGCATCACTCACTAACGCCATACTTTTTCCCTGCTGTAACTGTTCGACAATACCCGCTGTCACGTGCTGCTCATTGTGTGCATGGAGAGCACGCAGTGGTGTATGGATAGACAGTGTATTCAGTAATTTTCGACTGTGCCGCGTATCCTCCGCCAGAATCAAATCCACTTTTTTTAAAATATCGATTGCACGCAAAGTACAATCCTGTAAATTACCAATTGGTGTTGCTACAACGTACAATATTCCCGAATCCATTAATCCGTTATCCATGATGCCTATTTATCGTTTATTATTATTAACGTTATTCGTTGGTGGCTGTAGCCAACCAGTGAAACAAACGCCCTCGAAATCGTCCAGTGCTCCCGCTACTGCACGCCCTTCTGCCCAAATCACTACCAATCAAACTAAAATATCCAACGTAGATAGCCGATACCAACCCATTCTACGCGAGATTCATGCATTACTGGAGAGTCAACAACCCCAAAAAGCCCTCACCCTACTCTCTAGGTTACCCAAAGACACCTCCAACACCACTCTAAACAATGCCCGATTGCAACTCAAAATCCGTATTATCCTTGAAAGCGCCCATCTTGCCTTAAAACAACAACAAGCGATACAGGCTCTGGAACTACTAAACAGTATTGATCCACCAGCGACTCTCTCTAAGCAAAAACAATGGACCCTGTTGAAAATCCAAGCCTACGAAAAAACCTATAACACCTTAAAAGTCATTGAAAATAATATCTGGCTAGATCAATTACTCACTCCAGAAGAACAACATCATCACCACGAAGTCATCTGGGAACAGCTTACACGCTTAATAGAACCGGAGCTGCTAGCCTTTCACGAAGCAACAAATAGCCAAACTATTAAAGCTTGGTTATTATTGGCGATTAAATCAGAATTACATCCACATTATTCGTCACACCGCCGTGAAGCCTTATTAGACTGGCAACAACAATACCCCAAACATGCCGCCATGGCTCTTACAGACCAACTCATCTCCAGTATTCCAGAATACCAACCCTTTTTACCACAAAAAATCGCTTTATTGCTGCCTTTTGAGGGAAAATATCAGAAAGCGGCAACAGCCATTCGTGACGGCATACTCTCGGCTTATTATCAGAATGATACGCAACCTAAACCTCAATTACTGTTTTTTAACACCGGCGATTCTTCCAGCACCCTAACAGCTTACGCTCAAGCCGAAGAAGCCGGTGCTGAATTTATTCTCGGACCATTGCGCAAAGAGGCTGTTAGCCAATTAGCCAACCATCAAGGAGCCACTTTACCGATAATGGCTCTTAACCATATTGACCAACCCACACTGCAATCACAGTTTTATCAATTTGGCCTATCCCCTGAAGATGAAGCTTATCAAATTGCCGAACGCGTTTGGTCTGATGGACATACCCAAGCGGCCATTTTAACCCCAGGGAATGCTGTATCTAAACGTTTAGTCACCGCCTT
>Ga0233445_1003351_pt1 | contig 9888 bp, 7 predicted proteins | sample SI_124_October20_5_FD_182779 | JGI IMG/M metagenome (GOLD analysis project Ga0233445, IMG submission 182779) | Seawater microbial communities from Saanich Inlet, British Columbia, Canada - SI_124_October2016_100_MG | ecosystem: Environmental > Aquatic > Marine > Inlet | place: Canada: British...
ATATATAGATAAAAAAGAGAATCTATATATTCTATATCCATTTATCTTCTTCCTTATACTTGTAGTGATAAGTTATTTTTTATTTGGACGATATAGTTTTCTTTCAGAAACTATAAAAATTTATAATTATGAGCAGTATTTTGCGTTTTCGTTAATATTGATGCTTGGAGTTATAAGTAAAATAAGGTTTATTTATTTTATGTTTTTAAGTTCTGTGATTGTTTTTATAATAATTAATAGTGTCAATACAACAGCACTAATCTTGTTTTATTTTTTCATACTGATGTATTCTTTATTTAAGTTTACTCCTGTAAGATATCATAAAATTATATATCAAATTAGCACCCTTATCTTTGTCATGGTATCTTTGTTGTTTCCATTTTTTCTGTATGAATTTTATGACATATTTGGCACTGCAAGTAGCAGTATAGTAAAAAGATATGATATGGTTAACGTTTATTTTTCAAACATTAACTTCTTTCAGGTTTTATTTCCTTTTTTACACAACTCAAGAGGTTTTGCGAGTGACATGCATAATGAGGTATTGGAAATATTCAATGCGACAGGGGTGGGTGGATTGTTTTTGTATTATTATTTTATAATTCAAAGGTTAAGGGTGGTGGCAATTGAATACAAGTATGTTGCCACTTCAATAGTTTTGGTGATATTTTTAGGAGGGATGATGGTGGAAAACACTTTACACCTATATATGTTGATAATTCTATCTTATGTTACTTCATTTTATTATGTAGCATCAAAGTACAAAAATAAGGAAAATTTAATATGAAAATATTAATAACTGGCGGTGCTGGCTTTATCGGTTCAAACTTGTGTGATTATCTCCTGCTAAAAGGACATGAATTAATTATTATTGACGATTTAAGTACAGGGCATAAATCAAACCTATCTTCTGTTATTGATAAAATTGAGTTTTATGAAGAGAAGATAGAACAGTTCGATTTTGATAAAGAGTCTAATATTGACGCAATAGTGCACCTAGCAGCACAGCCCTCTGTTCCTCTATCAATTACAAATTTTTCTGATAGTTCATCATCCAATTTACTCGGTACAATCAATGTTATTGATTATTGTAGAATAAGAAAAATTCCTTTAATTTACGCATCATCTTCTGCTGTTTATGGTGATTTGACACTGGGTAATGATGAAAGTAAAGAAATTGATTTATTAAGTCCCTATGCTACTGACAAGTATGCAATGGAGTTATATGCAAAAACTGCACATAAGCTTTATCAACTATCAAGTGTTGGGCTAAGATTTTTTAATGTTTATGGTCCAAGACAAGATCCTGGTAGCCCCTATTCTGGAGTAATTTCTATTTTTGCCGATAGGATCTTGGAAGGCCGAGAGATTACAATTAATGGTGGGCATCAAACTCGTGATTTTGTTTATGTGAAGGATGTTGTTAATACTATTCATTGGGCAATTATTCTTGCATCCAAGAGTGTTGTTTGTGAGGTAAGTAATGTATTAACAGGAAAATCTGTAACTATTGATCATCTTGCTAATCAAATGATGGATATTGTAGGCGTAGATGTTAATAAAACATATCAAGATATTTCTATGGGCGACCCTGAGCAATCAGATGGAACAGTAGAGAAAATGGCTAGACTTTTTTCAATTGAAGTAGAGAATTTTACAAAACTTAAAAATGGCCTTCAAGAGACAATTCAGTATATTAAGAGCTAGGTATAGGCGATATGTAAGAAGGTAAACAATATTTATTAAATAAGAAGCTAGTGAATTCAATGAATCTGTTGAGAAATAATAAATGACTATTAAAAAGTGTATTGTGATAATTGGTGGTGCTAGAGATTATCATGTTATGGATTGGTATAGAGCGGTCAGATCTCTTGAGCAAGATAGAGATGTGAGATTTCTTACCGATCTAATTGGTGGCGAAGGGTTTGAAGTTATAGTAAAGCACGATGATGTAATTGAAAAACTTTTTATTATAGATAGATTTTTATTCTCATCACAAAATAAATATGGCAACATCTGGAGAAATTTTTTTAAACTATTGGTTCTACCAATACAGATATTTCTTTTGAAAAAATATGTAAGAAAAAATCCAAATTCTGTTCTGCATGCTCAACCAATGTATTACATGTTTCTTTGTTCTCTTGCTAATGTTGAGTTCATCGGCACTCCGCAAGGTAGTGAAGTATTAGTCCGACCCATAAGATCAAAGTTGTATCGTGCTTTTGCAAGAAAAGCATTACAATCTGCTAAATATGTAACTGTAGACTCTCAGTCGATGAGGAAAGGAATTTTTGACCTGAGTGGAATAAAAGCAATCGTAATTCAGAATGGTATTGATCTTGATGAGATTTTAAAGTATAGAATTCTTGAAAACAATAAGACTAAAGTTTGTTCGATTAGAGGGTTTACTTTACTTTATCGAATAGATGAGATTATCTCTGCTAGAAACGCTAGCAAAAATAACACAGAAATAAGTTTTATATACCCTTTTTATGAAGAGAATTATAGAAAGGAGATGGAGTTAAGCATGAAGAAAGAAGATGAAAATCTTGGAAGACTTAATAAAGCGGATATGTATAAGTTGCTTTCATCTTCGTTGCTTGTAATTTCTATACCAAGTAGCGACTCTTCCCCTCGAAGCGTGTACGAATCCATTTTCTTAGGTGCTTGTGTGGCTGTTACTTATAACACCTGGATTGAGGATCTACCAAAATGCATGAAAGAAAGAATATTTATTGTCGAGTTAGATGATATTAATTGGTTTGATAAGGCAATGTCTTATGCTGTCGAAGTAACAAAAATTACATATAAACCTTCTCATGAGGCTGTCGAGATGTTTGATCAGGCAAAAACAATAAAGAATGCAATGGATAGATTGTATGGATAATATTTTTTTGGAGTTATAGGGCATATGATTTGTACTAACTGTGTAATGGATACTACAGACACCAAGATAACTTTTGATGATAAAGGGGTTTGTGATCACTGCAATACTTACTATAGTGATATAGAGCCAAATTGGAATCCAAATAATAAAGGCTTGTTGGAAATATCTAAAGTTGCCGATAAAATCAAAAAAGAGGGGAAGGGTAAAGAATTTGATTGCATAATAGGTATGAGTGGCGGTATAGATAGCTCTTATCTTGTGTATCTTGCGAAAGAGAAGTTAGGTTTACGCCCCCTAGTGTTTCATGTAGATGCAGGATGGAACTCACAACAGGCTGTGCATAACATTGAAAGGATAGTTGATAAGCTGGATTTGGATTTATATACGGAAGTTATTGACTGGGAAGAGATGAAGGACTTGCAGCTATCTTTTTTTAAGTCCGGTGTTTCGCACATTGACACACCACAAGACCATGCTTTCTTTGCAACAATGTACAAATTTGCATCGAAGTATAATGTTAAATATATATTAACAGGTGGAAATTACTCAACTGAATGCATTAGAAATCCTTTGGAATGGATGTATTACCAATCGGACTCTCGTCAACTTAAAGATATACAAAAAAAATTCGGAACAGTAAAGCTTAAAAATTTCCCTACAACTAACATTCTTTGGCATAAAGTGTATTTGCCATATATTAAAAAAATACAATTGATTAGGCCTCTAGATTTTATGCCATATCATAAAGAGGAAGCGACCCAGTTTCTTGTCGATCATTTGGATTACCAGCGCTATGCTCAGAAACACTTTGAATCAAGGTTTACTAGATTTTATGAAGGCTATTGGCTGCCAACTAAGTTTGGTTTTGACACAAGAAAAGTGCAGTACTCAAGTTTAATTTTGACAGAGCAAATGACGCGTGAAGAGGCTCTTGAAAAACTTAAAATACCAGCTTTTGACGAAGAGGTGATAAAACATGATTTTGAGTATATTGCTACTAAATTAGGAATTTCAGTAGATGAGCTACAAGGTTATTTGGATGCACCTAATAAAAAATACACAGACTATAAAAATCAAATGTGGTTGTATAATTTTGGAGCTAGGGTTATGCGTGTCTTAGGCATGGAAAAAGGTGGTAAGAGGTGATAGGAATCATTGATTATGGAATGGGAAATATAAAGGCTTTTTCCAATATTTATAAACAGCTTGATATTCCTCATAAAATTATCACATCCAAAGAGCACTTTAAAGATGTTGAAAAAATTATCTTACCTGGGGTTGGTGCTTTCGATCATGCAATGAGCCAGTTAAATAGATCAGGTCTTTTCGATGCTTTGAATGATTTGGTTTTAAATCAAAAGAAGCCAGTCCTAGGCGTTTGTGTGGGCATGCAAATGATGGCAAATTGTAGTGAAGAAGGTGTTTTAAATGGCCTTGGCTGGATTGATGCAACAGTAAATAAATTTAATAAAGAAGAGTTGAATAATAAACCACTACCACATATGGGGTGGAATTCAGTTGATTACACAATTGATAATCAGTTGTTTGAAGGTATAGGTGCAAACCCTAGGTTTTATTTTTTACACTCTTACTATTTTAATCCTGAAAATAAAGGGAATTCTATTGCTTTAGCCGAGTATGGAAAGAAATTTACTTGTGTTGTTAATCGCGATAATATTTTTGGCGTTCAATTTCACCCTGAGAAAAGTCATTATAATGGTGTTCAGATTCTAAAAAATTTTAGCAATTTACAATGCTAGATCCAAGAATAATTCCTTGTTTACTAGTTCACAATAAAGGCCTAGTAAAAACTGTTAAGTTTAAAGACTCTAAGTATATTGGAGACCCTATTAACGCGGTTAAAATTTTTAACGAGAAAGAAGTAGATGAGCTTATTGTTTTAGATATTGATGCAACTATTGAAAATAGAGAGCCAGACTATAAAATGATTGAAAATTTGGCAAACGAATGTCGAATGCCTCTTTGTTATGGAGGAGGTATTAAAACAGCATCCCAAGCACAGAGAATTCTTTCATTAGGGGTGGAAAAGATAGCGATAAGCTCCGCAGTATTTGGCAACCCGGGACTGGTTACAGAAATATCGTCACAAGTTGGTAGTCAAAGTGTTGTTGTTGTTCTTGATGTCAAGAAAAAACTATTAGGCGGTTATGATATATATACACATAATGCAAAAAACAAGATTAAGCAAAATCTATTTGAACTTATTGATAAGATTCAAGAGCTAGGCGCTGGTGAAGTTGTAATTAATTCAATCGATAATGATGGTCTAATGAAGGGATATGATATAGATTTAATTGAGCAGGTTAAGAGTAGACTGGACATTCCAATGACTATATTGGGCGGCGTAGGTACTGTTGAGGATATAGGTGAAGCCATAAACAAGTTCGGTATTATCGGTTGTGCTGTTGGCAGTTTATTTGTATTTAAAGGTAAATATAAAGCAGTTTTAATTAGCTATCCAAATCAAGAGAAGAAAAAACAAATTATAAATTATAAATAATATGAAGCAAATACTACAAAATCTTTCAAATGGAGAGACATCACTAGTCGATGTTCCTTGCCCAAAAAACACTAAGTCAAATATATTGATTGCTACCAGTAAAACCGTGGTTTCTGCTGGCACAGAGCGTATGTTGATTGATTTTGGCAAGGCTAATTTATTAAGTAAAGCCAGGAAGCAGCCTGACAAAGTAAAAATGGTTCTCAATAAAATCGTAACTGATGGTTTGATGACTACAGTTGATGCAGTCAGATCTAAATTAGATCAACCTCTTCCACTTGGGTATTGTAATGCAGGTGTAATTTTGGAAAGCGATGTTAATGGATTTGAGCCTGGCGATAGGGTTGTTTCTAATGGTAATCACGCCGAGGTTGTTCGCGTACCGAAAAATCTATGCGTAAAGATCCCAAATAATGTTGACGATGAGTCTGCTTCATTTACAGTATTGGGAGCCATTGGATTGCAAGGGATTCGCCTTATACAGCCAACTATGGGAGAGTGTTTTGTAGTTACAGGTCTTGGTTTGATTGGGTTATTGTGTGTGCAGATGCTTCGTGCCAATGGTTGTCGAGTGTTAGGTATTGATGTTGATTCCAATAAATGTGAAATGGCACAAAAATTTGGTGCAGAAACAGTTGACTTATCAAAAGGTGAAGATCCTATTATTATTGCACAGGGCTTCTCGAGAGGTCGTGGTGTAGATGGCGTGTTAATCACTGCAGCCACAAAGTCTGATGAAATTATGCATCAATCTGCTGAAATGTGTCGTAAACTAGGAAGAATTGTATTGGTGGGAGTGGTTGGGTTAAACCTGAGTCGTGATGACTTCTTTAAAAAAGAGATCACTTTTCAAGTGTCAGCGTCTTATGGTCCTGGCCGGTATGATTCGTTTTATGAGGATGAGGGTAATGACTATCCTGTTGGCTATGTACGTTGGACTGAACAGCGTAATTTTGAAGCAGTACTGGATATGATGTCATCTGGTGCACTGGATGTAAAATCTGTCATCACACATCGCTATGATATTGAGAATGCGGTTGAGGCTTATACGTTGTTAGATAATCCTGATGCTCTGGGTATTGTTCTTAATTATCCTAATCAGAATCAAGAAGTATTAACAAAGTCCAAAGTTGAATTAACAAATAAAATATCTGAAATCATTAAACCTAATACACCTTGTGTAGGGTTTATTGGCGCTGGAAATTATGCATCACGAACATTGATTCCTGCATTTAAAGAGGCTGGCGCCGTATTAGATACGCTGGTAACTAGTGGCGGCATTAGTGGCGTACATCATGGTAAGAAAAATCAATTTATGACTGCCTCTACTGAAACTAGCGACCTGTGGAATAGTGATACAATTAATACGGTATCAATTGTTACCAGGCATGATGCGCATGCGCAGCAAGTAATTAATGCCTTAAATTCTGGGAAAAATGTATTTGTAGAAAAGCCATTGGCTTTGACCTTAACTGAACTTGAAGAAATTGATAAATCTTATCATAAAGCAAATAAATCAAACGTTGTTCGATTGATGGTTGGGTTTAATCGTCGTTATGCACCGCACGTGGTTAAGATGAAGAAATTGTTAGAGAGTCATCGTTCTCCCAAATCAATTATTATGACGGTTAATGCTGGCGCCATACCAGGTGAGCATTGGGTGCAGGATACTTTAATAGGTGGAGGAAGAATTATTGGAGAGGGGTGTCACTTCATAGACCTTATGCGACATTTAGTCGGGCATAAAATTACTGATTTTACTGCTACGATGATAGGGAATGTTCCAGGGGTTGAAATTAGAGAAGATAAAGCCTCAATTACACTCTCTTTTGAAGATGGATCGTTTGGTACAATTCATTATTTAGCCAATGGTGGCTCTGAGTTTCCAAAAGAGCGTATTGAGGTTTTTTGTGATAATGCAGTACTGCAAATGGATAATTATCGAGTTCTTACAGGCTATGGCTGGACTAGTTTTAAAAAAATGAAACTGTTTAAGCAGGATAAAGGTCAGAAGGCTTGTGCAAAAGCGTTTATTGAATCTATAGTCAATGGTAAAGAGTCTCCAATACCCTATAATGAGGTTATGGAAAGCTCAAAAGTCTCAATTGAAATTGCTAATTTATTGCGTAATTAATGCTTGGAAAAGTGATACTTTTATTTAATACGATTAAGTATTTAAAATTTATTCAGATAGTGAATAGAGTTAAACGTAAGTTTATTAAACCCACAATAGACTTATCAAGAGCCCCTGAAATTTCGAGTGTTAATAACAAGCTTAAGTTTGTCATAAAGTGTCAACAAAAAATGTTTGATAATAGCATCTTTAGATTCTTAAACAGAGAGTCCAATGTCAAAACATTAGATGACTGGAATGCAAATGATCAAGATAAGCTGTGGCTATATAACCTGCACTATTTTGACGATTTAAATGCAGTCAATTCTGAACAAAGAGCTGATTGGCATCGTAAGTTAATTCAAAAATGGATTAATGATAACCCTCCTGGATTTAAAAATGGTTGGGAGCCCTATCCATCTTCATTGAGAATCATTAATTGGATTAAGTGGTTTTTATTAAATGGCAATTTAAAGCAAGAGTGGCTAGATTCATTAGCTAGCCAAACAAGGTTTCTAAGTCAAAATCTAGAATACCATCTTTTGGGCAATCATTTGTTTGCCAATGCAAAAGCCTTAATTTTTTCTGGTCTATACTTCCAGGGGGCTGAAGCTGATGAGTGGTACCAAACTGGAATAAAGATTCTAAACAAAGAGCTGCCCGAACAGGTGCTTTCTGATGGAGGTAATTTTGAACTTTCTCCTATGTATCATGCGATATTTTTAGAAGATTTACTTGATTTGATCAATATTCATCAGGCTTATGATAAGAATCAACCAGCCAATATAGCCACCAAAGCCACGCAAATGCTTAAATGGCTAGAGAGTATGTCTCATCCAGATGGTGAGATATCTTTCTTTAATGATTCTACTCTTGGTGTAGCGCCTACTCTTGGTGAATTAGTGAACTATGCTAGGCAGCTTGATATCGACCATAAGGGTGGAAACTTAAGCGGCTTAACATATTTTCAAGAATCTGGTTATATTAGATTAGATAAGAAGGATTTAGTCATAATAGCCGATGTTGCAAAAATTGGCCCTGATTATATCCCTGGGCATGGACACGCTGATGTATTAAGTTTTGAAATGTCGTTGTTTGGTGAGAGATTAATTGTTAACTCTGGAATATCAACCTACAACACAAGTCCTGAGCGTCAAAAACAAAGAGGTACATTGGCGCACTCAACTATTACTATTGATGTTACAGATTCAAGTGAGGTTTGGAGTGGGTTTCGTGTAGCAAAAAGAGCGAAAGTCTTTGATATTAACAATACCAAAGTAGCTGATAATTTTAAATTTTCAGCTTGCCATGATGGGTATAAAGACCTTAAAGGCAGGGTTATACATTGTCGTGAGTGGAATGCATCTGAAAATTTATTAGAAATTGTGGATAAAATTACTGGAAACGGTGAGCATAAAATAACATCTGTATTGCCACTACACCCAAATATTGTAGTCAGTAATATTCAGGATAATTCCGTTAATCTTGAGATTAAAGGAAAAAAGGTAAAAGTAAATTTTGAAGGCGAAGGATTGTTACAGGTCGTAACATCAAAATATCATTCAGAATTTGGACTATCAATTGATAATAAACAGCTCGTATATGACTATAATGGCAGCTTGCCTTTTAAAACAAAAATCAAAATATCATGGTAAAAATATTAGCAGTATTTGGCACTCGTCCAGAAGCTATTAAAATGGCGCCAGTAGTTCATGCATTACGTAAGAAGGTTGATGTAAAAGTATGTGTAACTGCACAACATCGACAGATGCTCGATCAGGTTTTAACGTTGTTCGAAATCACTCCTGATTATGATCTTGACATTATGAAGCCAGGACAAGATCTTTTTGATGTTACTAGCAAGGTGTTATTGGGAATAAAAAAAATTCTACAGTCTGTAAATCCAGATATTGTTTTGGTGCATGGCGATACAACAACTTCTATGGCGGTGTCTATGGCTGCTTTTTATTTGCGAATACCGGTAGGGCATGTAGAGGCGGGTTTGCGTACTTATGATATTAATTCACCTTTTCCAGAGGAATTTAATCGTCAACTTACATCAAAAATTACTGAGCTACATTTTGCGCCGACCGAAATTGCTCGCCAAAATTTACTTGATGAAAGGGTGCCAGACAGTCAAATTTTCGTAACAGGAAATACAGTTATTGATGCATTACTCTCCATGGTAGAAAAAGCAAGAGCTGTTAATTTTTCAGACAGCGTTTTAGAAGGTGCTCCATTTTTAAAGCAAGCAAAGAGCGATATTCCCCGTATAGTTTTAGTAACAGGACATAGGCGTGAAAACTTTGGACAAGGCTTTGAAGAAATTTGTCATGCATTGTACGATATTGCAAGTAAAAATCCAGA